>OKRX01002178.1_pt1 | contig 13358 bp, 7 predicted proteins | sample 1601241 | NCBI WGS metagenome assembly OKRX01 (sample SAMEA3541500, study PRJEB24748) | human gut metagenome | biome: human gut; feature: human-associated habitat; material: faeces | place: China | collected 2012
TCTGTTTTTAATGTATTTATCTCATAATACCAGTTCGTATTCACTGAAGGATTCCAGATATTTTTATATTTTTCTGGAATAGAAATCTCTTTTATATAGTATGGTCCATTACCAAACGGTTCTTTGTAAAAAGTGTAGAATGGCATGGATGTAAACAATGCAACACCGTTATCATCCGTTGTTGCTGTATACAACGGTTCCTTGGCAAAATTCTTATCTGAACCTGCAAATAATCCAAATACAACACCTTTTACTGGTTTACCTGACTCCTCATCTAGTTTTTTAACACGTAGCCTCATTGCAATTTTAGAAGCTACATCATTAGATTTTCTCTCTACAGTACTCCCTTTATCATTTTTAACATATAAAGTACCGTTATTACTTACTGCAACACTACCTTTGCAGCTTCCTGCCTCTGGTACCTTTTGCTTAAGTGTCTCATTCTCCTGATACCACTCTGCGATTGAACGATGAATCGCATGAAGCTTCTGGTCTGACTTTACTTCCACTTCTATATGTATATAATAAGTTCTCCCATAAAAAGCTGCCTTTCCAAGCCTTTCATCCACTGCTTTTACCTGAACCGTTGTGCTGTGATCTGCCTCCTCTCTCTTTATAATATGAAAATATGAAGTCATATCACTATAATTAATTCCCATTGTCTGGAAATTATTACTTACTGCCTCATCTGCATAGACTTTCACCGATTTTACATTTAGAAGTGCATCCACTCTGTCTTCAATCTGGAACATCGTATACTGTGCATTCTTCACATTAGAAGGTGTTGGCGCAACGGCGGAAAGTACATAGGTAAACACCTGATTTCTCTCAGACAGACCTGCAAACCTGCTTCCTTTCTCTGAATTCTGACCATTCACATTTCCCACATAAACAGACTTAATTACTTCCTCTGGTAATGGAGCAATTCCAACATCCGCTCTGACTCCTAAAAAGCCTGTACTGTTAGACCAATAGTATGAATTAGAGTTTTCGAGTGTACTTTCTGCCGGAATTCCATATCCTCCTTTTACACCATAGGCTGCATCACCACCAGTATCTTTCTGATCACATTTTGCTACTGTCCAGCGACAGTTCACACTACTGCCTGAAAAAATTCCCATTGCTGTTGTATGTTCATTATTACTATTTAAATCTGTACTTATTCGGGAAGATACATATCCCTTAGAGCCTGCAATCAAACCATTTTTATTATATTGTAGTTTTGATTGTGATGTATTAAACATGACTATCTTTTCAAAACCATTCCCAAAGTCTACCCCCTGCTGTGCATCAATATCACAAAACTGAATCATGCCCTTTATGCCGGCTACTGCTGTTGTTGTTCCACTATAATAGAATTCCAGACGAGTCTGTAGATAATCAGTTCCCATAACTGTGATTCCGATTTTAGACTTTCCAAATCCTATATAAGGTGCTTTTAAATCTTTATTCGCCAACTGCTTTCTGACAGCTGCTCCTGGAAATTTATATCCTGTAACGGTCATCTTCATATCTATGGCATACGTTCTCTTAGAACCATAATCATACCAGGTTCCTACATTAGTATAGATCGCATATGGATTCTCACTGCATTTATCAAGATTAAATACTTTAGACACAATACGCCCATCTTTTACCGCATCATATACATCACCAAATTGCTTCTCAGGTCCTTTCTTTACCGTTGCAAAAGAAACTCCCCCACCATTGCCTCCACCTACAGTAACCGTAGTTTTACTTGTAAAACGAGGGGTAAAATTGTATTGCTTCCCATTAGAATAACTTTCATAAATATATTTAGAAGCAGCATTAGCATCCGCAACTACTGCAAGATTACCTCCAGAAGTTGCATTTACCTTCTTACTATTTTTTTGTAACAGAAAATAATGACTTGTAATACCCGGCATAGTCACCGAATGATTCGTATCTGGGCGCACAGTTCTAAGCGTATATCCACCTGCTCTTTCTAATTGCTCCCTCTCTTCTTCCTCCTTCGATTGCTGACTTTCTGTCGTCTCCTGTACTTGTTCGGGTTCCTTCGCATCTTTTATTGAACTATCTTCAGCGCCTTCTTTCTTCTCTGTCCGGCTTTCTGCTTTCTTCTCTGTCATCTCCTGTTCTTCTGGTATCACCTCATTCTTTTCTTCCTGTGTTCCTACGGTATTATTTATAACATCCTCCTTATCTTTCTCTTCTTTCTTATCTTCTTTCTTGTCTTCTTTTTTCTCTTCTTTCTTATCTTCTTTATCCTTATAGTCCGATGAATCTTTCTCCTGATTTCCTTCTTCCTGACTTTTCTCTTCCTTTATTATCGTACTTTCTTCCTGGCTTTTCATCTGGTAGAAATCGTTAACTCTTACTGTACCTGTACCGGCAGCCTGACTGATCTGTATATTCGTAAATAAAATAGCTGTCACCAGTATAAATAAGAGTATCTGCTTTAACACTCTTCGCACGTTCTAACCTCCTGAAAATCATATATTCCTATCTATGAAAATATCTTTATATCATCTATCCCCCTTTCTTATCTAGGAATTTTTTCCATTTTATTTTATCATCCTTTTTATTTCATGTCAATATTTTACTTTAATGTTTCATTTTGACTTGTTCAGAGATGAGGGAGGGGATAGATGAGAGCTAAAACTTGAATAATGCATTTCAAAAAATAATACTGTTTTCTATCTTTTCTAGTTTCCTATAAATATCTTATAAATAAAAAAGGAGCAGGTAAAATGTCAAACTGCATTTTTACCTGCTCCATTATTACTATATCTGCAATGCTATGCTTTTATCGATCGATCATACTGATTGATTCAATAGCTACGATACCTCCACGAACTACTTCCACATGGTCAAACTTCCTTGTTAAAAGTGCGATAAGGTCATTATTTCTTCCTTCTGTATTGACACTCTCAAGTAATACACTATTAATGCCATAATCAATTGCTTTTGCTCCAAATACCTGTGATATACGGAAAATCTCACCTTTTTCAAATTCAGAACATTCATGTATCTTTACAAAAAGAATCTCCTTCATATGAGTCGGTGCATCAGTAATATCATTTAACTTAATTACTTCTACACAACGGTTTAACTGCTTCTTAATCTGTTCAAAAGTTGCATCATCCGAAGACAGACCGATTGTCATTCTTGATACAGTAGGGTCTTCTGTAACGCCTACAGTAATACTGGAAATGTTATAGGACTTTCCTGACATCATTCCTGAGATACGTGCCAAAACACCAATTCTATTCTCCACATACAGAGATACCCATCTTTTTTTCTTTTCTGTATTTATCTCTCTCATCTCTGTATCCTCCTATAACATAATGTCTTCAAAACTTGCTCCACCTTTGATCATCGGCATAACCAATTCATCTGGAGCTACCATACATTCTACAATAACCGGCTTCTTATTCTTTTCCGCATAATCTCTCGCTTCAAGAATCGTATCTCTTAACTGCTCATCCTCTGTGACAAAATATCCTTTTGTACCGTAAGCATCTGCCATCTTCACAAAATCAGGGACATATTCCGGGCATACCCAGCCTGGTGTACCACACTTACCCTTACATGACTTATGATAACGCAGACAGGTAATCGTATAACGCTTTTTAAAGAACAATTCCTGCATCTGACGAACCATTCCAAGTCGATTATTATTAAATACTATATTAACTAACGGAAGTTCCTGACATACTGCTGTTGCAAGCTCCTGCATATTCATCTGGAATCCGCCGTCTCCGCTGATTGATACGATTGACTTTTCAGGACATCCGATCTGTGCACCTACGGCGGAAGGAAGACCAAATCCCATCGTGCCGAGTCCTCCGCTTTGTACCAGCCTATGTGTAGCATCTAACTTCAGATACTGAGATGCCCACATCTGATGCTGTCCTACGTCACTGGTAAATACCGTATCTCTATCTGCATATACTTCATTCAATGTCTCAATAATGCGCTGTGGATTCACTCCATCTTTCACTTCCATCTGAAGTGGATATTCTTTATCCCAGCCCTGTATCTCATCAAGCCACTCTTTATGCTCCATAGGCTCTGTATGTTCTAATATCTTTAAAATAGCTGCCTTCGCATCAGCAACAATAGGAATATCTACGGTTACATTTCTTGAAATTGCTGCTGATTCAATATCAATATGTACAATCTTCGCATTCGGTGCAAACTTTTTAATCTCACCTGTTACTCGATCATTAAAACGACATCCGATCGAGAACATCAGATCACACTCATCTGCTGTCTTATTCGCCGCATAAGAGCCATGCATTCCGATATTACCGATATACAATGGATGTTCTGTAGATATCGCACCTCTTCCCATGACCGTTGTAATTACCGGTGCATCTATCTTTTCCGCAAGCTTTGTCATCTCCTGCTGTGCATGTGCAAGATTCACACCTCCACCAATTAAAAACATTGGCTTTTTCGCCTCTTCTAACAGCGTTATTGCCTTTTTAAGCTGTCCTACATGTACCCCTTTATTCGGCTTATATCCGCGGATATTCACTTCGGTCGGATAAGAGGTCGACCCAAGTTCTGCCATAACGTCTGTTGGCAGGTCTACGAGAACCGGTCCCGGCTTTCCAGATCTTGCAATGTAAAAAGCTTCTTTAATGCGCTGTGCCAGCATCTCTCTGTCACGAACCATAATAACAAACTTCGCGATATTTCTTGTCACACCAATAATATCTACTTCCTGAAATGCATCATTACCTATTAAATGTTCTGGAACCTGTCCTGTAAAACATACTAATGGAATACTATCATAATTGGCTGTAGCAATTCCAGTTACCAGATTCGTTGCACCCGGACCACTGGTTACCAGACATACACCAACCTTGCCGGTCGCTCTGGCATAACCATCTGCTGCATGAATCAGACCCTGCTCATGTCTTGGCAATACAAGATCAATACCGTGACAATCATGGAGTGCGTCTAGAAGATTGACGACCATGCCACCTGGATATGCGAAAATCGTATCCACGCCTTCTTTTTTCATTGCGGTTACAAACAGGTCATTTCCCGAAACCTTCATTCTTACTTCACTCCTTCTTTTCTCATTCATTTTCATTATTATTAATTGTCTTTGGTTATAACTTTTAGAAAATTTACATTCAAAAGTTAATAATCTTTTTTATGATATACCAAATACTTTCCTTTTGTCAATAGTATGTCTATGTATACAATTCTGTCTGGTGAACCGGGCGCAAAACAATGCTTACTGTCTGTTATAGTTGATCAGGCAGCCTTTGAGAATGATTTCTCTCTCGTCGTCTGTTAATTCTCCCATTTTCAATACAAATGGAACAAGACTTCCATCTTTTACAACATACGCTTCAAATTCAGATGCTTTTGCCTCTACTGCTTTTCTTACATCTGGAAGGAAAATGTAATCTCCATTCGTAAATGGTAAGTCACCTTTTTCAATGAGGAATGGGAGCATACCCCAGTTGATAAGATTGGAACGATAACGCTTTGTTGCATATTCGTTTGCAATGTTAGCCCATCCTCCTAATACTTTCTGGCAGGATGCCGCCTGTTCTCTGGCAGAACCATCTCCTGGTTTTACCGCAAAGATCGTACTTCCGATTCCGATATTTTCATTAGTAATATGTGCATACTTTGTATGGATCGCATCGATAACCGGTGCCAATTCTGTCAGTGCCTCTGCAGGATTCTTATCTGCTTCTACTGCTTCCTGCGCTGCTCTTACTTCTTTTGCACGTCCTACATACGCAGGATCTTTTCTTGAAAGAGTAAATTCTGCAAGTCCAAGTGGATTAGAACGGTAAGAAGAAGTTTCTCCAGAAGGAATCAATTCATCTGTTGTTGTTACCGGATCATGAATCTCAGAAACAACTTTAAGGATCATATTCTCCGGAAGAGCGCTCATCTTTGGCCAGTCTTTAATATTTGGTCCAAACTTAATCTCTACAGAAGGATCTGCAACCCCCTTACTGTCAAAGACACGATTTGCATAAATACTGCTGTCAAAGTGATACTTTCTTCCACTATATTCTACATCAAGATCTGTTGCAGGTGTAAGATATCCCTTATTTGCTGCTGTTGCCGCAATTGAACGGGCATCCATTAAAGCTACAGAAGCAATCTGTCCATTCTGTAACTTAGAACCTTCTCTGTTCGGGAAGTTTCTTGTAGAATGACGAATACTTAAACTGTTGTTTGATGGAGTATCTCCTGCACCAAAACATGGACCACAGAAGGCAGTCTTTACGATTGCACCACTTTCCATAAGTGTTGCTGCTGCGCCATTCTTTACCAGTTCCATATAAATAGGGGTACTTGCCGGATAAACACTTAAAGTAAATTCATCAGCTCCAATAGATTTTCCTTTGATGATATCTGCTGCTGCACATAAGTTTTCAAATCCACCACCTGCGCAGCCTGCGATGATTCCCTGTTCTACGTAAAGCTTTCCGTTATGTACTTTATCTGTAAGTTTAAAATCTACCTGTCCATCTAAACTTACAAGTGCCTTTTGCTCGCAATCATGAAGAACATCCATAAGATTTCTATTCATGTCTTCGATCGTATATGTGTTACTTGGGTGGAACGGCATTGCGATCATTGGACGAATCTTACTTAAATCAATCTTAACCATTCCGTCATAGTAAGCAACTGGTGCAGGATTGAGTTCTTTATAATCACCAGCTCTGCCATGAATATCATAAAAATCTTTAATCACATCATCTGTTTTCCAAATAGAAGAAAGACAGGTTGTCTCTGTTGTCATTACGTCAACTCCGATACGGAAATCCGCACTTAACTTCTCCACACCAGGACCAACAAATTCCATGACTTTATTATTTACATAACCGTTCTGGAATACAGCTCCAATAATAGCAAGCGCCACATCCTGTGGTCCGACACCCTTTATTGGCTCTCCTGTCATATAGATTCCGATAACACCTGGCATATTGATATCATATGTCTGGTTTAAAAGCTGTTTTACAAGTTCAGGTCCACCTTCACCCATTGCCATTGTTCCAAGGGCTCCGTAACGTGTATGGGAATCCGATCCAAGAATCATCGCTCCGCCGCAGGCAAGCATCTCTCTTGCAAACTGATGGATAACTGCCTGATGAGGAGGTACATAAATTCCACCATACTTTTTCGCACAGGTAAGTCCAAACATATGATCATCTTCATTGATTGTTCCACCTACTGCACATAAACTATTATGACAGTTTGTAAGAACATATGGCATCGGAAACTTCTCTAAACCTGAAGCACGAGCTGTCTGGATAATTCCTACATAAGTAATATCATGAGAAGTCAGCTTATCAAAACGAATCTTTAACTTATCCATATTATCGGAAGTATTATGTGCTTCTAAAATACCATATGCAATCGTTCCCTTTGCTGCTTCTTCTTTAGAAGGTACATTCGGACCAATTACTGCCTGAAGCTGCGCTGCTGCCTCCGGAGTATCTTCTATAATCTCTGTTCCGTTTACAAGATACGCTCCTGTTTTTAACAGTTCCATCATTCTATCCTGCTATTAAAGTCTTTGCTCAAATAGCTTTTCCTTTCCTAAATTCAAAATACCTCGACACTCTTGCCACAAAATGCACATCAAGCAACACATCCTATCTTCTTCTGCGCATCTAAAGCAATCCGCCAGAGGTTATATCAATAAATAAACTAGTTGATACGGATATCTGACAAATTCCGCATCACTATATACGTTAATTATATTAGCATAAACGCAGGATAAAATTCAATAATACTTAAGTGTTATTAATTTTCTCAAGACGCTTTGCATATCTGCGAAAAACTTCTCGTGCTATCACTTTTCCGATCATGAATACTGCAATAAAGAAACTTCCCACTTCCAGAATCCGCCGCATATTCCCTTCTTGATGTATATACAGCGATATTACGACTGACAAACACATAAATATGCACAAGCTGTCTAAAATCTGTTCTTCTACTTTTTTCAATGTGGATGAAAATTTTTCCTGTAAGGTAGCGTTTTCTACTCCGCAAGCTTTTAATCGGGAATGTTCAATTTGTACATCTTCTTGTAGGTCTCCTGATCGTAAGTCCCTTAAGTTCGAATCATCCCATTGCGAATCTTCTTGTGAACTTTCCATGGTATGTATCACGATTGCTCTTCCTGTATTTTCCGTAAAAACCTGTCCTGATTGATATTCCTTATATGGTTTTGTTAAACTAATCACCGAGCTGCTTATCTGTTCTCCCTTTTTTAATCGGACAATATCCCCTCTTAGTACATACTTCCATGGTATTCTCTGAAAAACACCCTCTCTGAGTACAATTACTTTCTTTGCTTTCGCTTCCTTCTGTTTAAAAAATATTTTTCTACTCCGGAATGCTGTCCTTATATTTATAATAATGAGAAAAAATAAAGTAAAGAATAACAAAAGTTGTATTTTCTTTGGAAAATAGAATATCCGGCTTATCCCACACAGATAAAGAAAGAAAAAGAAAAACGGATTCTGGCATTCTTTTTTTAAGTAAATAAGCCAAATCCGTTTTTTCTCTTTTGCAATATTATACGTACCACAGATATGCCGCCTGCGCCTTACTTCTGCAAGACTAAGACCCGACTGCACATCTGTCCCGTATTTTAATTCTAAATATTCACTTGTTCTATTCTCTGCTTCTTTATACTTCCTGTCCATATTCATAGTAAAACCTCCGCTTCCTAAAAAATTCTAATAATAGGTCTTTTAAAAAGGTATCTACAATGTTTTACTAAATATATGTAACCTATGAAAAGAAATATACCTTTCACTTCTTTCTTTTCGATTTAAAGCAATTCCTCTACTCTTTTTCAAGAATCTGGCCGGTACGGTATGCATGAAGAAGTTTTTCAAGATCGCTGATCTGCTCTTTTAACTGGCGGCCGGTTTCGGTATCTCCTACCTTCTCTCTTTGTGCGGAAATCTCACGAATAACCGTATCAGAATGTACATCGATTTCTTTTTCGATCACATCTTCTGTTGAAGTGAATGTCTCATGAGAAACCAGACGAAGGCCTCTGGAATTATAGATTAATGTATAGCCTGCAATACCGGTTGTTCCACGATATGCCTTTGAAAAGCCTCCATCGATAATCATGACCTTTCCATTACACTTAACCGGGGATTCTCCTTCTTTTACATGAACAGGCATATGACCATTGATAATGTGTCCTTTTTCTACGTCCACGTTAAACTCTTTGAGAATATTGTTCACTACCTCTTCCTTCTCGATCAGTCGATAATAATGGTCTTTTCTTTCAATCTGTACTTCTTTATCTGCGATAAAGTAGCGTTCAAATGTTGCCATTTTTTCCTTACCATATACCGGAGAATTCTCATTAGACCAGATATACCACATAATATCCTTACCATATTCATGTTCATCTTTATTATCCTGCTCGTAATACCCTTTTCTTGCATAGTATTCAAGCACATCATAAAGTTCTTTTCCAGAATACTGTTTATTACCGATCTTTACTTTACGGAACTTACCGTTCTCATCAAGGGGTACACATCCATGATAAAGCAGATTAGAGTTATAACAAAGATACAGACCTCCCTTATTAAACAAGAAACGAATATGCTCCTGTAATTTCTCACAGTTCAGGAAATTCATGCAAAGGCGGTTCATCAGGGATTCTTCCGCTTCGGAAAGCTCATACGGGTTGTTCGGATCTACCGTCGGGAAGGACTTATCAAGAAGTTCATACTTCTTTCCATCAATTTTGATCGTTCCTTCTTCATAATCAATCTTATCAAGAAGAAGTCTTCTGTCCATATTAAACTCCGGTCTTCTTTTAATAAGCTGTCCTTCTAACTTAAACTGGATAATCGCAATCGCTTTATGCATCTTCATATTAAGAGATACTTCCTGCAGATTAGAATCTTCCTGTGCATGCACACGAAAACACTGGCAAGGATCATTCGCATAAGTTTCTATTGCAAAACTTGCAAGAGGGACAAGATTGATTCCGTATCCATCTTCTAAGACACTGAGGTTATTATATCTTGCCGAAAGACGAATGACATTAGCAATACAGGCTTTATTTCCGGAAGCGGCTCCCATCCATACAACATCATGATTCCCCCACTGGAAATCCACATTACTATGCTGCATCAGATGATCCATAATAATATGCGGTCCTGGTCCTCTGTCAAAAATATCACCGATCACATGCAGTCTTGTGACAACTAACTTCTGAATTACCCCTGCGATTGCAACGATAAATTCCTTGGCACGATTCAAACGGATGATCGTATCAAAAATCTCATTATAATATTCTTCCTTTTCTACAACACGATTATTCTCACTTAAAAGTTCTTCAAGAATATAGGAAAAATCTGGTGGAAGACTCTTTCTAAGCTTCGATCTTGTATACTTGGCAGAACTTTCCTTACATACAGCAATCAAGCGGTGTAATGATACCTTATACCAGTCCTGGAAGTCTTCTTCTGACATCTCTAAACGCATCCGCTCCACTTTCTGCTCCGGATAATAAATCAATGCCGCCAGACTCTTCTTATCTCTGGCACATAATGTATTACCAAAAACATCTTCTATCTTATTACGAATCGCTCCTGAGCCTGTCCTTAATATATGTAAAAACTGCTCATACTCACCATGTACATCAGAAACAAAATGCTCTGTCTCTTTTGGCAGATTCAGAATCGCCTGCAGATTAATAATCTCTGTACATGCTTTTGCGACACTTGGATACTGTGTTGCCAGGCTTTGTAAAAACTTCAGATTCAACTTCTCCATAATTCCTCCCCCTTATGGAATGATCCATATTCCTATATTTCTCCAAACTGCTGCTTTATGCCTTACCTATGTTACTCATGTAAATCAGTATCATTATCTTTCTGTTTCATCTTCGTTTTTATCTTTAGTTCTATCTTTCTGTTCCCTCTCCATGGAAGCAAGCTCTTTCTTCTTTTGTTCAAGCTGAAGATATGGACGCATCTCAATAAGCGGCGCCCCGTTATTACGAATATAATCTTCCGTAATGGTCACACGACCAATATTGTCATCCTTTGGAATCTCATACATAATATCCAGCATAAACTTCTCTATGATTGCACGAAGTGCTCTGGCACCGGTATCTTTTTCTAATGCCTTTTCTGCAATTGCAGTAAGTGCACCATCTTCAAACTGTAAATCAACTTCATCTAATGCCAGAAGTTTCTGATACTGTTTTAATATTGCATTCTTAGGTTCTTTAAGAATATCAACCAGCATTTCCTTTGTCAAGGCATTTAATGTGAAAATGATTGGTAATCTTCCAATAAATTCCGGAATCATTCCAAACTTTCTGATATCTTCTACTGTTACATTCTGTAAAAGATTCTTTTCGTGATCATATTTATCTTTTAATTCCGCATGGAATCCAATAGAAGAATGCTGCGTCATTCTTTCTTTGATAATATCTTCTAATCCCGGGAAGGCACCTCCACAGATAAAAAGAATATTTCTTGTATTCATAACCGCCGTTGGAACCATTGCATTTTTAGAACTTGCTCCTACTGGTACTTCTACCTCACTACCTTCTAAAAGCTTTAACAGACCCTGCTGTACAGATTCTCCACTTACATCGCGGCTTGTCGTATTCTTTTTCTTTGCGATCTTATCAATCTCATCAATGAAAATAATACCTGTTTCTGCTCTTTCTACATCATTATCCGCATTCGCAAGCAGCTTTGAGAGTACACTCTCCACATCGTCTCCGATATAACCTGCCTCGGTAAGAGAAGTGGCATCACAGATTGCCAGAGGTACATTTAACAGTCTCGCCAGTGTTTTTACCAGGTGCGTTTTACCGGAACCAGTTGGTCCGATCATCAGCATATTGGACTTATCAATCTCGATTTCATCCATAGTATTTGTAATTACACGTTTATAATGGTTATATACTGCCACAGACATGACTTTTTTTGCATAGTCCTGTCCAATCACATATTCGTCAAGCTGCGCCTTGATCTGATGTGGAGCAGGAATATTCTTTAATGTAAGCTTTGGTTCTTCTTTTTTATTTTTCTTCTTTTTCTTTTTTGCTTTCTTTGTTTTTGGTTTCTGATTGGAAAGGTTTCCTGATAATAACTCTCCAAGGTTCATATCTTTTAAGTTGTTAAAATCCATATTGGAAAGGTCAAGGAACTGAATACCATTCCCTCCTCCAAAGCCAGAATTAAAAGAATCAAAGGACTTCTGCATACAGTCAGAACAAATGCTTAAGCCTGTTGGCATATGAATAAGCTTTGCTCCCTGCGATTCTGTACGATGACAGACACAACAGGAATCCATCTTCTTTTTGGAATCGTCATCCTCATCATCGTCCTCGTCATCTTCTTCTACTTCATAGTCCTCGTCGTCAATTTCTTCCGCATTGTCATCTTCAACCATATCCTGCTCTTCTTTTTCATTGAAAATAACTTGTGTCAGAGCATCCTCTAATACCAGTTCTTCCTGGTTTCTTGTATTTTCTTTCTTCATTTCTCTATCTCTTTCTATCTCCCGTAGTTACTGACTCTGCCTTCTGCCTTTTAAGATTGCCTCACCAAGCAGCATATCTTCCGGTGTAGTAATCTTTATATTTTCATAACTTCCTTTTATCATGCGGACACCACGAATACCATATGTTTCCATCACCATGCCATCATCCGTTACAGAATCATCTTTGGCCTCCATCATTTTCCGGTAGGCTTCTTTTATTTCTTTTGTAATAAAACACTGTGGGGTCTGAATCTGCCACATACTGCTTCTTGGTGGTGTAGAAACCGCATAGCAATTATCATCTACGATCTTGATCGTATCTTTTACCGGCATTCCCATAACACAGGACTTGTCTTTTTTTACCTGCTCAATACAAAATTCTATTAATTCCGGCGTAATAAATGCCCTGGCTCCATCATGGATCAGAACATAATTCTCTTCCGGGATAACACACAACGCTTCATATACCGAATGATACCGTTCTGCTCCTCCGGTAACAATCTTCTTTACTTTTTTATATGAATATTTATCTAAAATATTCTTCTGTGCGTATTCTACCTCACCTGGACCGACCACAAGAATAACTTCATCAACAGAACTGTCTTCAAAAGCTTCTAACGCATAGGTAATAACCGGTCGTTCTAAAAGAGTCATATACTGCTTTTGTATATCAGAATGCATACGGCTTCCTTTTCCCGCTGCTAAGACAACTGCTGTCACTTTCTCTTTCATGTACTCCCCTCCTGTACTCTCCTATGTACTTTCGGAATCTTTTTGTGCTTGATTTTGTGAGAAAAACTCCGAGAGTACATTCCTTTATACTCCTGAAATCTTTTTGT
>OKRX01002181.1_pt1 | contig 13340 bp, 14 predicted proteins | sample 1601241 | NCBI WGS metagenome assembly OKRX01 (sample SAMEA3541500, study PRJEB24748) | human gut metagenome | biome: human gut; feature: human-associated habitat; material: faeces | place: China | collected 2012
CCGCTTTACTCTGTCTGTTTTTCTTGAATGGTTATCCGTCCCGTCCTTACTTCGGGGTGCGTGGAGAAAGCCCAATTCACCTTCTCATCGGGTAAAGTGCTGTGAATGTTTCCACCCATTATCAATCCACAATTTTGCCTGACTATCTGCCGTGCTTCCTCCTTGCTTTCGGCAACCACTTCAAACACTCCCTCGAAAATGTACTGCGTCCGTACTCTGTAAACTCTCTTCTTCATATTCTCAAAATTCAACCTTTAATAATCTGTGTTCCTTTGGCTCTCCATTGGATAACCTGCGATGGGTAAGCCAAAAATGGTGTGCGCCATAGCCGTATGCAAAGAACTTTTCAAGTTCCGTTTCTTCGGCTATCCGCTTGACGGCTGCTCTCAATTCCTTCTCGTTGGTGGATAGGGTAATGGCATTGATTATCCTTATAAGTATATGGGGTATCTCGTCCGCCCAATTGCATACGATGCTTTCTATTTCTGCTTTCATATTCTGTATTGTTTTGGTAATTGTTTCTTATGCTGTCGCTCTCATTCTCTGCCTTATCAGTTTGCGGTTGGCATTGACAAGATTGATAATTTGGTCGTGGTATTCTGTGTTTTGATTGCATACGCCACGACTTTGCACCACTTTGAGCGTGTCCAGATTGACCTCAATTGTTTCTATCCGTCTGCCCTCAATGGTAGCCGAAAGGATAAGCGAGTTTTCTTTGAGATAGTAGGCACTATCAAATACGCAATGGTGCATTGCTGTTCCCTCATCCAAATGTTCCTGCACGCTCTCCAAGACGTGGACTTGGATGGTGCCGTCCGTGAATGAGATACCGAAGAATTTAGATTTGAGTTCATGGAAACGCTTTTCGTCCTCCATTGCTTTTTTGCATTTCTTCGCCTTCTCTTCTTTTTCCCTTTGTTTGCGGAGTTCGTGTTGTCTGCGGTCGTGTTCCCTATGCAGGTCGGTGGGGCAAACATACTTTGGGTTGTGTATGTCCTTGCCCAATCTTCGGAGCATATCCACATAGTCGCACCATATCGAAAAGTCCTCTATGTCATAGCCGTTGCGAGTGGCTACTTTATAGGATTGCCAACAAGCGTCAAATGCCCTCGAATTGTCAAGAAAGTATTTCAGATGCTTGGTTCTACCTGCTTTAATCAATGTTTCCGCACGGCTGTCGGACAACAGGGCTGGAATGAGAACGGTTGGTACAATGCCGTGAAAATCATTCTTAAATCCATTCCTACGGAGTGCTTCCGTAGCCTTGAATTTGGGATATATCTGAGAGTACGATATATGGCGGTAGGCTTCGTTATCGTTGCGTATTGCCATTGGCGAACAGAAAGAAAAGGTATCAATGTATCTGCCCAATACTCTCTGAACGGCAACAATCGTCTTTCGTCCTTGTGCGTTCCACCAATATTGACCAATTTCAACAACGCAGGACGTTGCTTTGCATCCTTTCTCCATTTCTGCGGAGAGGAGGAACATTCTTAGTACTTGGTATTCTCCACAAGTGGTAAGTATCGTAAAGTATTGTTTCTGCCTTATCTTGCGTTCAAAGGTTTCCCTGACCTGCAACCTTGTCCTGCAATGAGGGCAGGTGCAAGTGTCCTTCGGCTTTTCCATTGTCCAACTATGCCCACAATCCATACACGTTGTGCGACCTTTGGGCAAGCGGTAGGCGAAATGGTCTATACACTCTCTAAATGCCCACTTACATTGTGTCTTGGTTATTTGGCGTAGGTTCTTGCTCTCTGCAAGTACTGCTTTCTCAAACTTGTTTCTCGGTTTCATAATCTGTCCTCCTTGTTTTATTCGTTACGAAAAACATAGCCGTCCTTATACCAAAAGTCCGTGTCGAAAAGGTCATCGGCATATTTGGAGAAGTCGAAGTAACTCAATGCAAAATCGGATAATTCATTCTCCATTTTCGCAAGTTCCTCCGCAAAATCTTCCTTGCTTGCATAATTTCCGATGTAGTCGGATTGGAAAGATTTTACAAGGCTGTATGCGTCTTGTGTGAGTTGGGCGTTGTTGCCGTCTGACCACACCCAAAAGGCTTCTTTCTCCTTGTCGTTCAGTCTGTCCAATTCGTCCCGAAGTTCAAAGAAATTTTCCTCTAAATGTCCTTCGTCTATCAGAGTATCGGGGATTTCCTCCCACGCTTGGAACATATATTCGGGTTCTTCCTCGTCCTCGTGTATCTCGGCACAACGCTCCATAAAGCCGTCCAAATCGTAAAAGTCCGAAAGCTCCACCCATTCGCCCTGCAATGAGCCGTTGTTGTACTTGGCATAAGTGCCTACATAGATGCGTGCTTCATTCAAATCCATTGCTTCCATTTTCCTTTCGTTGTTTAGGGGGTTAAAACTCGAATAATGAAGGTTGGGCTATCTGCTGTTCCACCTGCTTTTCCGCTTTTGGTTTCTTGGCGGTAAGTTTGCGGTATTCCTCCGCTTGGTATCGCTCGATAGCCTTTTTCCGTGCTTCTGCCTTTTCCTCCTCTGTAAGTTCGATAGTATGGTTTACCACGACTTGGCAGTTGATGGACTTGCCCACCTCGATGTTATCCTCGTCGTAATAATGCACGGCAAGGGAATATACCTCCTCATCGGACAGACCTGCACACCCCATTCTTTGGATTTCCGTCAAGATGTAGGTAATGCACTCGTCTATGTTCTTGCTCTCCTTGCGGAAATTCTCCGCAAAGAGTTCATCGTATGATGCTCTCGTTTCCAAATAGTTTTGGATAACGTCCTTGAAATGCTCTGTACCTTTCATTGTCTTTGTTGTTTTTATCAGTTGAATAATGTTCCGTCAGAAAGAAATTCGTAGTTGTTGGCTTCGCAGCTCTCGGCAAAGGCTTCCTCGCTGAGTTGGTATTTCATATCATCCCTGCAAGCCTTGAAAAAGCCGTTTAAGCACTTGTCCATAAGTTCGTAAAGGGTGGTGTTGTCGGGGACTTTCAGAAAGTCGTATATAGGCTGTAATATCTCATAGTCCATATAGTAGCCTGTCAAAACACAATCATTGGTGACGAATACACGGCTCTTGCGCTTTGTCTTGTAATTGTGTCCCCAAATGGTTTTGGGCATATACAAGTCGTTCCAATGGTTATTGACAAGGTATTTCAATAGTCTAACCCCTTTCAAATTATCTTCTTCCTCGCTGTAATGAGAAGTGAAACGATACCAATAGGAATAATCATCGTATGACCATCTGTCCACCTTGATATTGAATGTCTGTTCAAAGGCTTGCAATGTCTTTCGGTTTTCTTCGTCCCAACCATAGTTGAAATGTTCCGCCCAATGGCTGTGCGCCTTTGCTTGTGCCTCTCTTGTCAGTTCGTGGAGGTTATATACCTCGTATGTTCTTGTTTCCGTTCTCATATCCGTTTGGTGTTATCGGGTTGTATTATTGATGATGTCTTCTCCTTTGTCCGCAAAGACCTCGATAGTAGGTTTCCCTCCGTTTTCCTCTACGGATAGGTGTTCGGAGGTTTCATATAATGTTTCTCCGTCCGTAATGATGACTTTCTCGTTGTCCTCAAAGCAGAGTACGTCCTCACCTTGCCACGATTTGACAAGGGCAACGGCTTCCTCGTAATTCTCGGCTGTTACTTCAAATCGGGTGCGTTCCCAGCAAGTAACCTTTCGGTCTTGGTAAAAACTGAATGTTTCCATAATTCCTATATTTAGATGGTTGCTAAAATGATTTCTTGGATATGAATAGGTTCAACTTCTGAAAAGAGATAGAATATAAATTCCTTTCTGTCTTTCCGATTGAGTTCCTTGTATAGTTCCCCAAAGGCGGATATGTTTCCGTTGAGGTAAACCGATACCATATACTCGAAGATGTTGTCCACTTCGTAGTATCTGCATTGCTGTGCGATAGTTTTGCTTCTTCTTTTCATATATCTGTCTGTTTAAGAAATGAGTAACCAAAGTATTCCGCCGATGATGAGGGCATAAGCCAAGATGTATGCGACGATTGCCAAAACAATGGCAAGGAGTAGCCGAATGAGGAACTTCCCTGCACATATCCCTGCCAGCCAAAGCCAGACACTTCCGCCCCAAAGGAGAGAGCCTGCGAGTGCAAGAGCCAGCCAAATTGATATTTTGTATCTCAGTTTCATCTTGTCTGATTTTTTTTTGATTTTATGCGGATTCCAAAGGTGAGGGAGTTGAGTTTCCATTTTTCATTTTCTCTGTCCTCGTGTTTCCGACATTTTTTTTATGCGTTTTTCCGTCGGGTCGGTCGTTTTCGTTTCAGGGGCTTAAAAAGGTAGGGCTTAGGACAAACAAGGTTTTACGGCGAGAATACTACCTGCAATGAAATGGAAGTGTGGAGATTGTCGTCTAAACGGCTTGCCGCCCCGACCTTTTTTGTCCGTAGAAGCCCGGAACTACCTTTGCCGCTGACAACGAACAACCGATCCCGATGCGAATACATAGAATGGAACGTGGAGAGGAACACCGCAGAGGACAGAGCGAAAAAATGAAAGGCAGCCTTCACAAGAAAGACTGCCATAATCGTGAGGAATAAGACGAAAAGAATGAAAGCCGTTGTCTGAACAGACAACTATTAGAAAAGAAAAACGGAGAAAGTTTCGTCTTTCTCCGTAGATAATATTACCTTTGCAATAGGTTATTCGAGTTATGCAAAGCGTTGTGTGTCATTGCAGAAGATAGGTCGCTAAATCATTACCTGCTGAAAATCATAACTCAAAAGGCTGTTCATAGCCAATTACTTAGACCTAAATGATAGATTTTCCCAAAAAACTTTATTCATCATGCAATGCTTCTGCCGGGTGTACTTTCATCGCTCCATAAGCAGGATACCAGATTCCGGCAACAATCATCAGCGCCATAAGCAGCCATGTCAAGGCAAGAGCCGGCAGGAAGCGTCCGGCATCGAAAGGCATCTTGCCCACATCCACCAGTTCGGCATAACCGATGTTGAAAGCGATGACAGCCGCCGGTACGGCCGCCAGCGTAAGCAGCAACACCCCTTCGTACATGAGACAGGAGAAAATCCCCCGGCGCGAACTGCCCAGCGCCATCCGCAGCGCAACCTCTTTACGGCGTTGCTGCGTACGGAACCAGAATGTGCCGATAACGCCCAAAAAGATATTCAACAGCAGGAAACCGAGCACGCAAAGCTGCGTCTTCCATTCGTTCATGTCTTCCAGCTCGCAGATTTCGCGCAAATGGCTGAAAGGTGTAATGTCCAGCAGATACAGATTACCTACCTGATAAAGGCGGTCGGCATCATTCATCAGCTTTTCGGCAAAGTTCTTATCGGCATCTTCGGAAACGCGCAGGCTGACTGTGACATAACGGGGATCGCCGAAATTCCGTAACCTCTTCGCATTGAGCGGAAGGGCTGCAAAAGCCCCGCCCCACTGCGACGGAGTATGGAAATGCGACCAGCGCACGGGCGTGCCCACCGCACCGATGCGACGGCGGACGTCCTTGCCGTAGTTCAACAGCAAGACTTCCCGCCCCGGCAAGGACGCACCGCCTCCCAATTCCGGATGTCCTTCGGTGAGATTGGAAGATACCACCGGCTCGTCATTGCGGGATGCAGCCTCTACCTTGGCAAACTCCGCTTCCTCCGTAAAGGCATAACGGAACACGCGGAAAAAGTCCGCCTCCACCCAAAGAAGACGAACATTGACAGCCACAGAGTCAATACCCAAATCAATACTGTTACTGCCCTCATTGTACGGAAAGCAGTTTTGCGAAATGGCAACGGCCTCTACGCCGGGGCAGTGGCGCAGCCTGTCCGTAAGCCGGAGCAAGTCGTCCATATCATCATCGGCAGTCAGTTCCGGATTATAAAGAGGCGAGTCCTCTCCCAGCTTGCTTACGGTGATGTTGTAGCAGTGCTCCGTATCGAATCCCATCGGAGCGTGATAGACCCGTGCGGTGACAAGCGTCCAGTCCACAATATACCACAGCACGACAAAGACCAGCAGCAGCTCCACAAAGAGAAAAAGATTGCTGTTCCACTCGTTCTTTATTTGTTTCAATATCGTTTTCATAACCATCATTTACCTTTGATTGATCGCATCCGTTATATTCATTCTCGAAGCCCTCCATGCCGGTATGCCTGCCGAAAGAATGTTCATCAGCAAACAGAAACCGAAAGCTGCAAGGAATGCCCAGGGCGAAAGCAGCATGCCCGGTGTCAGGGCGGTTTCCCCGCTGAGGTAGGCATTGGTGCTGTTGTTGAAAAGGAAACCGTTCAGCAGGAAGGTGGCGGCGTAACTCAGCGCAAGTCCCAACACGCCGGCAAACAATGTCAGCAACAGGTTCTCAAAGAATATCTGGCGTATCAGTTCGCCACCCGTAGCCCCGAAAGCCTTGCGCACACCTATCTCCGCCATACGTCTGCGCATACGGGAGAGCGTCATGCTGCTCAGGTTGATGGCAGGCACAAGCAACAGGATGGCGATAACGAGCATATAGCGCAGGATAATGGCTTTGGTATCGGGCGTTTCGCTCCACTTGCGGTAAAGGTTGGCAAACTGTTCATCGGGTTGCCCGCGATAGAACACTTCCGAGTCGCGCAGACTGTCGTTATACTTACGGCGGAGTTGCTCCGCCTCCTCACGGATAGCCGGGAAATCGGCTGCGGAGCGCGCAAGGATAACCGCCCTCATCTGCCCCATGGTCTCCTCCCACCACGTCAGCCGGGCAATGTCTGTGGACGTATAGGGAACCCACACCTGCGCATAGGCGGAAGTGGCCAGTACGGACACATCCGTCACCACACCGGATATACGGTATTCCACATAGTTCAACTGTACCGTCTTTCCCGCAACGTCCGTCGTGCCGAACAGGCGGCGCGCCACCGCAGCGCTCAACACGGCGCATAGCACTCCGGCATCGCTGTCGGCCTTTGTAAACGCCTTGCCGCTGAGAAAGCGGAACCGGAAGATATGCCAAAAGGCGTCGTCCGTCTGCACCATGTCGGCCGTGACCTTGTTGCCTGCCGGCAGGGACACACGTACCTTTTCGGGCAAGGAAACCAACGTTACCGCCTCCGCCGTAGTGAGATTCTTAAAGCACTCGCGCCCCGTACGCACCGACATGCGGGCGTTGGATGAATCGCCGTCGCTCCCGCCCTTGTTCTTGACGGACATGGCAGACACATACAGCGAACGGCTGCGATTCACCTCGGGCTCGCAGTCCACGAGCCGAACCTGAAAAGTGATGACAAGTACCATAATCATGCAGATGGCCAATGCCGTACCCAGTACGGAAACCCATGTTATGATGGGATTCTCGCGCAAGTGATATAGCGCTTGCTGAAAGTAAAGACGTATCATATTCCGTTATCTGTTTAACTTCCTAAAATCATTCATCATGCAAAGCCTCTGCCGGTTGTACCTTCATCGCCCTGCGTGCCGGAATACCTATACCAATCGCAATCATCAATCCTATCAGCAGGAAACTGATGGCAGCGCAAAGCAATAGGCGCTCCCACTCCAAAGTCGTACCGTTGCGCCAGGAGTTCAGTTCCATGCTTGCCAGATTATAGTCTATGAGCAAAGCAACAGGCGTGACAAGCAACAGCAAAAGCAGCCCCTCGCTTATCAGACGGGTGAAAATACTCATGTCCGATGCTCCATGCACCTTATGCAGGGCAATCTCCGAACGGCGTTGCTGGGTACGGAACCAGAAAGTGCCGAGCAGTCCCAGAAATATATTCAGCAACAGAAATCCCATACCCATTACGTAATTGCGCAGGTCATTACTCCATGCCTGCTGGAAATTACGGCGGATGTCCTTAAAGGAACGTATTTCGGAGATAAAGATATTGCCGATGCGGAACTGTTTCTCACTGTCCGTTTTCAGGCGTTGGATGAAATCATGGTCCTGATTTTCGCGGACACGGACACAGAGTTCCAATCCCGTATCATACCAATCGAGTTTATAAAGAAAGGTATACGAATCGCGGGCCTGCTCGAAATCATTGTAACGTACATCCTTCAAGGCCGCTCCCAGCCGGTAGGTTTGTATTGTGTCGCCGAAAAGCCGGAAGCTCTTGCCTACGAACTCCGTCAGCGGATGGCCGTACTTCCGGTAAAGGTTGTCGGAAGCAAGGAACTCTCCCTTTTCCAACATCCCGGCAAGCTGCTCGGGCGTCTCGCCACGTGTGCCCTGATAACGGAACACACGCACAAAATCGGGAGTCACCAAACGGCGTATCGTCCAATTACCGGAGACCAGCGTATCGTACTGCACCAGATCTGTGGAGTTACTGCCATTATATGGATATGAGTTTTGCGAAAGGCTCACCGCCTCTATCTCCGGACGACGGCGCAGACGGTCCACAAGTTCAAGAATATCGGCATCTTCCTGCTCATCGGTCTGGTTCGGGATATAATCGGGACTCTTATCGGTAAGCTTTCCCATTTCGATAAGGTAGCAATGGCTGATGTCGAAGCCCCGCGGCTCCAGATAAGTTGCCGTACGCGTATAGAGATAGTCCACCACAAACCACATCACAACGCTTACAACCAGCAATTCCAACGCCAGCCACAGGTTATTGCGCCATTCATTCTTTATCTGTACTAAAAGTTTCTTAGTCATTTCTTTCCGTAATTAATAGTTAGCGACAAGCGTTTAGTGTAACCGTCCTCCCAATGCGTTCACTATCCCGATGCGGGAAGCCTTCCATGCCGGGAAACCGCTGCTCATCAGATTCAGCACAAAGCAGAACAGCAACGCCCACCCAAAGGTGGAAGCATGAAGCAGAATGGAAGCATCCACTTCCGGCGGGTTCAAAGTCTGACTGAATTCCTGCGCAAAAAGCAACGTGTTGCCCACGTATACAAAGACCACGCTCAACAGCAAACCGACAACACCTGCCAATAAAGTCATTACCAGATTCTCCGCCACAATCTGCCCAATCAGCTCCATCCGTGTACTGCCGAAAGCACGGCGCACTCCGATTTCCGATACCCGCTGACGCAAGCGACTCTGTGTCATGCTCGAAAGATTGATGGCAGGCACTATCAGCAGAATGACAAAGATGACAATCCGCTGACGGCGCGCCGCATTCACATCCGGTTCGATATTGGCGCCGAAAGCAATGGCATTCTTTTCCTGGTCGTAAGGGCGGTTACGGTAAATCAGCTTCCAGCCGTTCTCTCCGATAAGCGTATTATACTCCGATTTACGGCGTTCCGCTTCCTGGCGGATAGCGGGAAAATCATCCCGACTGTGCGCCAGCATCGTACAACTCATCATTCCCATGTGCCGGTCGTTCCACGTTTCATTATCCATGCCCGTTGAGGTATACGGAACCCATACCTGTCCGTAAGCGCAATCCGCCAGTGTAGACACATCCTTCACGACACCGGCTACGCGATAGGGCGCATGGCTGAGGAGAAACTCACGCCCTGCAACATCAGTCGTTCCGAAGAGGCTGCGCGCTACACTCTCCGTAAGTACGGCAACCGGCTGTCCGGCATCGAACACGGCTTTATCATAGGGCTTTCCATTGATAAAGGAAAAGTCGAATACGTGCCAGAAGATGTCATCCGTCTGCCGTAAATCCACACTGACCGCCGGTTTGCCCGGCAAAGACACCGGAGTGGATACGGGGAAAATGGTATAGATAGTGACCGCTTCCGGCGTCTTCAACGACTGAAAACATTCACGGGCTGTCTGTACACTCATCGGTCCGTTGCTTGTACCGTCTCCCCAATTCGAGTTGGAGATGCTCATTGACTTAACGTGCAGAAAGCGGTCGCGATTGCTTTCGGGCGCAAAAGGAGCCACCTTTACCTGCTGCATCATTACCACCAGCATAATAAGGAATATGGCAAGCGCAGTACCGGCTATGCTGACGGCGCTCATCATCGGCTGCTGCCGCAACTGCGCCCAGGCTTGTGCAAAGTATTGCTTTATCATCTTAACGGCCTATTTTCAAGTTATCTGTATTTACTCCTCCTATGCCTCCTTTGGAAATATCGGCACGTCCGGCGGTTCCACTCAAAGTGACATCGCCCACACCACCCATTTTGGCGGACAAATAGTCGCAGGTTACATGAATATCGGCGCTGCCTACTCCGCGCAAGGCAACTTTCAGTTCGTTGCACGTCAAGTCGGAGACATTCACTTCACCCACACCTTTTATCTCGAATGACACGGCATCGAGCTTCAAGGGCTTCTCACATTTGAATTCGCCTACACCGGTAAACTCCACCTCCTTCAAGTCGGGAGCCGAAATCCAGATAGTCACGCCATCCTTCTGATTGCTCCTGCGCTTGTTTTTCCCGTCCTTGAAACCTATCAGCAGACGGCCGTCCTTCACTGTGGTCTGCGTATTCTTCACGTACCTCTCCCTGCCTTCAATCCTGAAAGAATAAGTGTCACTTTGTGTAAAATGAATTGTCCCCACAGAGGTTATCTCAATGGACGAGAAAGCATCCACTTTACGTACCTCACTTACTTTTGCATCTTGTGCACAAACACTCAGCATACCTGCAAAGGCCAATACCAATGCAATGATAACACCTGCTACATCAGTTCTCATATTTCTTCTTTTTTATTTTGTTTCACATTCTATTCTTCGTGCAATGCCTCTGCCGGCTGTATCTTGATAGCCTGCCGTGCCGGAAACCATATTCCAATCACCACCATCAGCGCTATCAGCAGCCATGCACCCAACGAGCCCAGCAGGAAACGCAGGAAGCTCCATTTCACCGGCCAGGTGGTAATCAGTTCCGTATGTCCCATTGTAAATTCGGCAATGCCCACGTTATAACAGACAATCATGGCGGGCAGCGTAACAAGAGTCAGAAAATTTGCGGAAAAGCTGAATATTCCTATTGCAATTATTGATAAACGCAGACCGAAGGCAAATGTCAGCGAGGTTATGAATATCATCGGTGACATCTAGGGTAAAAAGGTTATCCTACGGGTGCGGAACCAGAAAGTGCCTATCAGCCCCAGGAACACATTCACCAACAGGAATACCACCACAACCGTTTGCGTATTCACCTTGTCCACATCGCCTTTCATCACTTCAAACTGATATTGCTGCTCCGTATAAGGCACAACGTCGGCTATGAACATATTGTCGGTGTCCAGGTGCGGGGCTATTTCTTTCAGAAATTTGCTCCGGTAATCGGGAGAGTCCATGTTTTCCTTCACGCGGAAAACAATCTGCGCTTCATAATCCTGTAATTCGGTCCGTATCACATTCTCGTCAATTCTCCGGAAAGCCCACTTTGCATCGGCCCCATAGCGATAGGAACGGAAACTGCCGATCATGCCGCACTGCGTTACCACATTCGCGGTATCTCCGTACCAGCTCAAGGGAGTATCCAAAGAGAAGCCGGGCACCCTTTCCTTATAATAGTCGGCCGTACCCTCGCTCAGCATCACATAATTGCCGGACGTGACATCATTCCCCACAGGCATTGCCGCAAACGGACGTCCGGCATCTTCCTTCATGCGGAATACCCGCGTATATCCTCCGGTAGCGTTTATTATACGCACCGCACAACCGATGGTATCCTGCACAGCCAGCGAGTTATAGGAATTATTGCCGCTCATCGGCAGGCTCCAATACGACAGGGCGGCCACTTCAACCGCAGGCTCCCTTTCGAGCTTCTGCAGGATGCCCAGGTATTTGTCCGCACTCGTCATGCTGCTGTCCCGGCTTTCACCGCCCTTAATCATTGAAAGCTGGTACACATGGTCTATGTTATAGCCCAACGGGCGATAGAACGTATACTTCAGGCATCCCAGCGAATCGCAGAGAAACCACATCACGATAAATACCAGAAACAATTCTGCAAGCACCCATCCGTTACTGCGGAGACGCGCCCGAATCATACGTAAGTTATGTACTATGAATTTCATAATCAATCTCGCTTTATTTATCGTTCAAAGAATCCACAATTGTGTGCCGTGCGGCAAGCCATGTAGGCAGGCCTGCGCTCAGCAGGTTAATGACCAGGCAGAAAAGGAATGCCAGACAGAACACCGTAGGGCTGAACAGTACCGACATGCTCAGGTCGAACTCGCCGGAAGTGCCGGTGTTCTGATTATTGGTGAACAGCCACGTACGCATGCCGTACACGGCCAGATAGCTGAACACCAGCCCCACCGCTCCGCCAATCAGAGTCAGTACGAGGTTTTCATTCAATATCTGCCTTATCAGTACGCCGCGCGTCGCTCCGAATGCCTTACGCACGCCCAGTTCGCTGATGCGCTGCTGCATACGGCTGTTGCTCAGGCCGCACAGATTGAGCGACGGCACTAAAAGAACAATGAGCAATGCCAGAGCGTACTGTATGTACAACATCCGCAAATCCGGCCCCACGTTGGCCCACACATGGTTGACATGCGTCACGATTTCATCGGGCTGTTCCATAATGTCCATCAGCGTTTCGGCCTGTACGGCATTGATGTCCTTCACCCGCTTCGCTATTCCTTGCCTGATGGCCGGAATATCTTCGGAAGAACGTGCCAGCGCCACCACCGTATGCGATTGGGCATAACTCCGGATGGAAGTGGCATCCTGCAACTTGGCGGGATACATGCGCCACACTTGCGCATAAGCATCCTTCGCAATGACCGAAACATCCTTTACCACCCCACAGATACGCGCTTCGTTACGGTTCAGCAGCACCGTCTTGCCCACCGCATCCGTAGTGCCGAACAGTTTCCGCGCCACAGAAGCAGCCACGACAATGGCGGACACATCGCCGCCCCGGTCGGAATCGTCGAATCCCCGTCCTGCGACAAACTGCATCCGGAACACTTTCCAGAATCCCGGGTCGGTTTCCATAGCATCCACTTTCACCGCATTGGTACCGTCGGGCATGGAAACCAGGGCGACCGTTGCCGGAACAAATGCCGTACAGGCCTCTACTTCGGGCAACGGCTGCACACAGTTCTTCATGAAAGCCGGCGAACAGGCTGTATAATTATTCCAGTTCTTGTTTTCCTTACCCTGCAAATGCATCTTGCTTATGTAGAGAGAGCGGTTACGGTTCACTTCCGGCTCGATGTCGGCATATTTCATCTGCCAGGTAATCACAATCGCCATAATCATGGTAATGGCAAATGCCGTACCCAATATGAATATGGCACTCAGCAACGGGTTCTGCCGTAAAAGTATAAAAGCTTGGCGAATGGTCTGCATTTTTGAGTTATGAGTTATAAGTTATGGATTATGGGGGTTATTCTACTTGACGGCCGTCGAAGAAGCGGATTGTCCTTGAGGTCTGTCTGGCTTGCTCTTCATTGTGGGTTACCATTACGATGGTGCGCCCGTCTTCCTTGTTCAGTCGATGCAGCAGCTCC
>OKRX01002189.1_pt1 | contig 13309 bp, 15 predicted proteins | sample 1601241 | NCBI WGS metagenome assembly OKRX01 (sample SAMEA3541500, study PRJEB24748) | human gut metagenome | biome: human gut; feature: human-associated habitat; material: faeces | place: China | collected 2012
GCCGCACCTCGCTCGCCGTATCGGCACTTAGAATTATGCGGTATTGCCTTAATTTACTTATCCTGCGCGTTATGCTTCGCGGCAAACGGCAGCTTGCCATAGATTCCGCCGGTCGTCTCCCTGGCGGCACAGATTTTATCTGCCAGGCACACCAGCCACGCTTCACGGCAGGTGGGTGGGATGGGGGTTAAGGGGAACATGTGCTTTTTGATGATCTCCCGCTCCACCGGGGTCAGCTTCCAATCCTCGCTTGCGTTGTGCAGGGCGGTGCCTGGGTGGGTAAAACCGTGCCAGTGGTGGCCGTTGGCTTTATCGTGCCAGTCATACAAAAAGTAATCATGCAGCAATGCACCGCGGATCAGTGCCCGCTCGTTTACGCGCAGGTGCAGCGTTTCTGCCAAGACGCAGGCGGTATCCGCCACGCTGACGCAGTGGGCATACACGCTGACCTTGCCGTGCTGGATGCACCGCCGGGTTGCCGTGTAGCGGCCCTCTTTTTCCAGCCGGGCGGCTGCGGCTGCCACGCGGGCCTCGATTGCCCTGCGGCGTTCCCCGCTCAACTGAAGGTCACCACATCATCACGTGGGGCCGCGGCAGGCTCCACGTTGATGGCCGTCAGCACCGGGCCGACAGAATCCGGGGTCTGGCCCTTGTAAATCGGGTGGTATTTCAGGTTCACCTTTGCCGTTACCGTGATCCAGTCACGCTGCTTCAGGTTCTTGTACTCCGCGTACTTGCAGGGGAAGCCCACAAACTGGATATCCTGCACGCAGCAGGTCATGGCAAAGCGGCCGGGCACAAAGCTGTCCTTGCCGGCGCGGTTGGTCTGGCACACCTGAGCCAGGAATTTCACCGTTTTGCCGTCGTACTTCTGCATCTCATCCATGCAGTCCATATACCACACGCCAAAGAACTCTTCGGGAATCTCGATCACCGGGGCGTTTACATCGAACGGCAGCGGGTCCGGGATATCGTCATAGGCAACGCTGCCATCCTTGAACTCATAGGCGATATCGCAGCGGCGGCTGGCCTGGCGCACCAGCTTGTGGATCAGCTGGTGGCTTTCGTCATCGTTTACCGCCTCGGCACGGTTCACCACCAGCAGCTCGCTGCCGCGCAGCTTGTCCAGCAGCAGGCCGCGCATGGCATTGTCGTTGGCATAGGTCTTGATGGTAGTGCCGTCTGCGGTGGCCAGGCACTGGTAAATCAGCCAGTTATCCGGCAGGGCATCGTACAGCTCCTGCACCAGCCACATGCCGTTGTATTCAATGATCACACGCCCACAGTCAGACTTTTCAGCCAGCTGCTGCAGGTGTTCGCGGTTCAGTTCCGCTTTGTCCTCAATGGTGGCAACGGTCACGCCGCCAAAGGCAAATCGCTCGGAATCATATTCCTCTTCGCCTTCCTCACAGATCAACAGCAGCGTTTTGTCGCCGGAATCAAACTGCGGGTCCTCCATTGTTTCCTGAATAAACTTGGTTTTGCCGCTTTCCAGCATACCCACAAAGAGGTAACAGGGAATCTCTTTCTGCGCCATGTTTTACTCCTTTACAAATCAGGCGTGGAACAGCTCTTCCACCTCATGTTCCTTCAGCTGGGAACCGATCACGCACACCTTGCCGGTAACATCGGGGCCGCAGGTGCGGATCTCATGCTCACCGGGCACCATGTCGAACTCGTACCAGGTGTCGCCGCCGTCCACAATGCCCTTGGCACGCAGCACAGCGCCGTACTCGCCGGAATCCAGCGTGGTCAGGATGCTCTCCAGCTCGTCATGGCTGTACTTGTGGGCAGTCTCATGGCCCCAGCTGGTGAACACTTCGTCTGCATCGTGGTCATGATGATGGTGATGATGGCCGCAGCAGCACTCGCCGTCATGGTGGTGATGATGGTGTTCATGCTCGTCATCGTCATCATCGTCATCATGGTCGTGGTGATGGTGGCAGCATTCGTGGCCATGGTGATCATCCTCGTCATGATGGTGGTGATGCTCGTGCTCATCCTCATCATCGTCGTCATCATCATCATGGTCGTGGTGATGGTGGCAGCACTCGTGGCCGTCCTCATCATGGTCATGGTGGTGGTGATGATGCTCTTCCTCATCCTCGTCCGCATGGGCAGCATTGGAAGCCTGTGCTTCGCTCAGAAGCTCGGCAACCAGGTCGCGCTTACCATCCATAACGGAAACGATCTGTGCACCGGTCAGTTCGTTCCAATCGGTGGTCACAATGGTGGCGGTGGGGTTCTTTTCCTGGATCAGGGCAACGGCTGCGGCAACCTTCTTCTCGTCTGCGCTGCCGGTGCGGCTCAGGATGATGCAGGATGCGTGGCTGATCTGGTCGTCATAGAACTCGCCAAAGTTCTTCATATACATTTTGACCTTGTTCACATCGGCCACGGTCACAAAGCTGTTCAGGCTGACCGGCAGGGTCTCGCCCACACCCTCAACGGCGCGGGTCACATCGCTCAGCTTGCCAACGCCGGAAGGCTCGATCAGGATGCGGTCAGGATGATAAGTCTCCACGACCTTTTTCAGTGCCTCGCGGAAGTCGCCCACCAGGGAGCAGCAGATGCAGCCGGAGTTCAGCTCGTTGACCTGAATGCCAGCCTCACGCATAAAGCCGCCGTCAATGCCGATCTCGCCGAATTCGTTTTCGATCAGCACGATCTTTTCACCCTGGAACGCTTCCTTGATGAGCTTTTTGATCAGGGTCGTTTTGCCTGCACCCAAAAAGCCGGAGAAAATATCAATTTTAGTTACCTGTTCTGCCATGGTAATATTCCCTTCTATCTTAAAGTTTGTTTGTGTTGTTAGCAATCTTGTTTTCTTACTGCTAACCTTATTATATCAAACCCGTCAAGAGCTTTTCGCCCATTTGGGCCTGTCAAAATTTGAAATTTTTGAAAACTTCTTGCCCTGTCAGCGCCTTTTTGCCGCGGCGTTTCCCCCGTTTGCTGCAAAATCCTCTCACCTTTCAGCAGTTTGCCCGAAAAACCGCCCAGTATCGCCTGAAAAACCGTTTTTTCTATTGAATTTTGCGCCGGGCGCGTGTTACACTTGATGTATGCTGTTTTTACCGGAATTTTGCCTTGTTCACGCCCTGTTTTGGAGGTGAGCACCTTGCCCGCTGCCCCTGCATCCCGCGCCGCCGGGCGCGAAGTGACCCCCGTGGAACTGTTCCGCCTGCTGCCCGCCCATTTCGCCGCGGTACTGGTTTGTACCCTGCTGGGAGGTATTCTGGCCTTTGCTGCCGCACGCCTTGCCCCGTGCAGCTACCAGGCCGAAGCCCAGCTGTATGTTGCCGCCGCACAGGAGGGGCTGACCTCCGGCTATGCGGAACTGCAATTAACGGCTGATTATCAGGAGCTTTTGACCAGCCGCATCATGCTGGAATCCGTTATTTCCACCCTTGGCCTTTCCACGGATACCGCCCACTTAAAAGACCAGATTACCATTCTGCACCCGGCAGATACCCATATTCTGCGCATTGTTGCGGCCGATTCCTCCCCACAGCGCGCAGCAGATATTGCCAACGCACTGGCTGCCCTTGCGTTGGATGATCTCTCTGCCCGCATGGGCACCACCCCGCCCCGCCTGGTGGAGCAGGCAGCCCCGCCGCAGCGCTTTTCCGGGCCGGGGGCTGTGTTCCACGCAGCGTTTGGCGCTGGCATCGGCTTTTTGCTCTGCTTTGCTTTCCTCTGCCTGCATTACCTGCGGGATGACCACATTTATACGGCGGACGATCTGACCCGTTGCCTTGGCTCTTCGCCGCTGGCCTGCATCCCGGATGCCACGCCCCGCCGCCTCCATACCCGGAAAGGCGGCCGCCCATGAAAGAACTTGCTTTGAACCACCTGCCGGAGCTGGCACCCCGGACGGTTGAATCCCTGAATCTGCTGCGCCTGCGTCTGGAACAGACAGCCCCAGACGCCAAAATCATTCTGCTCACCAGCACTACCCCGCAGGAAGGTAAAACTACTCTGGCTTTGCAGTTCTGGCAGCTGCTTGCCGGGCTTGGCCAGCGCTGCCTGCTGGTTGACGGTGACCTGCGCCATTCCGGCATCTGCCGCCAGTGCGGGCTGACCGGTGAACACAAAGTGCCGGGTCTGGCACACTATCTTTCCGGCAGCGTTCCTCTGGAGGAAGTTCTCTACCACACCGAGATCCGCGGCACCTGCCTGGTTCCGGCCTCCGGCACCACCAGCCGCCCGGCCCTGCTGCTGGAACACCCCCGTTTTGCCCGCATGGTGGAAAGCTGTGCACCAAAGTTTGCTTATCTTTTGGTAGATGCTCCAGCCCTGAGCGAATGCAGTGACGCTCTCAGCCTTGCCAAGGTATGTGACGGTGCCCTGCTTGTGGTGCAAAGCGGCGGCGTTACCCACCAGGAGCTGCGCCAAGCGGCTCACCTTCTGCAGGGCTGCGGCCTGCCGCTGCTGGGCACTGTGCTGAACCGCACCCCGTATTGACCTTTTATGAAAACATGTTAGAATGGACTTGTTCAACATTCTGCATATAAGGAGAGGACTATTTTGACGACCAATGAAAAAATCGCCGCTCTGCGCGCCGCTGCCCAGGCAGCCGGTGCCCACGGTGTTTTGCTGATGACCAGCGACCCCCACTCCAGTGAATATCTGCCCGCTTATTATAACAGCCTGCCGTTTTTCTCCGGCTTTACCGGCGAGAACTCCACCCTCGTTGTCACCCTGACCGGCAGCGCCCTGTGGTGCGATGGCCGCTTTTATGTTCAGGGTGACCGTCAGCTGGCCGGTACCGAAATTGAGTGCATGCACGCCGGTTCTGCCGGGGTGCCCACCGTGGAAGAGTACCTGACCGCCCATTTTGCCGCAGGCCAGACCCTGCTGCTGGATGGCAGCTGCGTGCCTGCCACCATTGCCAACGGCTATGCCGCCGCTCTGGCCAAGAGCGGCGCCAAGCTGGAAAGCAAGGATATCGTTTTCCCCCTGTGGGAGAGCCTGACCACCCGCCCCAGCCTGCCCAACACCACCTGCGAGCTGCTGACTGTTGAGCAGACCGGCGCCACCGCCGCCCAGCGCATTGCCATGGTGCGTGACGAGCTGAAAAAAGCCGGTGCCACCGCCCTGGCTGTGACTGGTCTGGACTGTGTGGGCTGGCTGACCAACATGCGCGCACGCGACCTGCCCTGTACCCCGCTGGCCGTTGCTTATGCCCTTGTCACGATGGACAGCTGCACCCTGTTTATCGCCCCCGGCCGCCTGAATGATGCCGACGCAAAAACGTTGGCCGATAACGGCGTTTCCCTGCGCGACTACCCGGAGCTGATCGATACCGTACACGCTCTGCCCGCAGAGGAAGTGTTCCTCGTAGACGAGAAAGCCACCAACTATGACCTGTACTGCGCCCTGAACGAGCACAAGACCGTTACCGGTGCCGACCCGATCTTTGCACTGAAAGGTGTCAAAAACCCGGTCGAGCTTGCCAACATCCGCGAATGCCATGTGCGTGACGGCGTTGCCATGGTGCGTTTCCAGATGGACTTGGAAAAGGCCATCGCCGAGGGCAAAATCCTGCACGAGACTGACATTGAAAAGATGCTGCAAAAGCGCCGTGCCGAAATGCCCGGCTATTTTGAGGACAGCTTTGATACCATTGCCGCTTACGGCCCCAACGCCGCCATGATGCACTACCATGCCGAGGGCGAAGTGGACAGCGTGATTGAGCCGCGCGGCTTCCTGCTGGTGGATAACGGCGGCCAGTATGACTGCGGCACCACCGATATCACCCGCACCTATCCCGTCGGCCCCCTGACCGAGAATGAGCGCAAATACTACACCTGGACCCTGCAGAGCCACATTGACATTGCCCGCGCGGTATTCTTGGATTACTGCACCGGCTTTGCACTGGACAGCTTTGCCCGCGGCCCGCTGTGGGCACACAAAATCAACTACCGCTGCGGCACCGGCCACGGCGTTGGCTACATCTCCTCGGTGCACGAAGGCCCCCAGAGCCTGCGCCCCCAGAACCCCATTGTCTTCAAAGAGGGCATGACCATCACCGATGAGCCGGGCGTTTATGAGACCGATGAAGTCGGCATCCGCATTGAGAATGAGCTGGAATGCGTGGATGCCGGCACCAACCAATATGGTCACTGGCTGAAATTTGAGCCGCTGACCCTGGTGCCCATCTCCACCGAGCCGGTCATTGTGGACGAACTGACCCGTGACCAGATCAACTGGCTGAACGCCTACCATGCCCATGTATACGAGATGCTCAGCCCCCGCCTGACCGAGGAGGAAAAGACCTGGCTGAAAGCCAAGACTGCCCCCATCGACCGGTAAAGCTTTCTTTTCCGCATTTTTGAGTTATTTGAATCACTGAATTTATCGGCCCCTGCCGCACCAAGGCAGGGGCCGATTTTGTTTTGCCTTGGGTCCTGCTGTGCTATGTCCACATCAACCTTCCCTTTCCGTATTTTCCTTTTCCCTGTCTGTAGGGAACGGTCTTGACCGTTCCGTCCCCCTCATCCTACCACCCTTTTATAAATGCACCTCTCTCATGGCCTGGCGCAAATCAACTTATTGTATTTTATTTAATTTTATATTCAAATTGTATTTCCCGTTTTCCTGCGTCCGCCTCTCTGCCCATTCTGCACATTTCGACCAAATTGGCGCATCGGGTGCTGGTCATTCTGCTATTCTTTCATAAATCTTACCCAAAATTACACGTCTAACACTGTGCAATCATCCCATTTTCTGGACTTTTTACTCATTCTTGGGTAAAAAGCCGTGATTATTGTTGATTTTTTATCAAAGTCGGTCTATAATAAAATAGCTGGCAGGGTCAGGCCCTCCAGCTGCTTGAACTGAATTTATAGGAGGTACCTGTTATGCTCGTAAATGCAACCAATATGCTCCTCAAAGCTCGTGACGGCCACTATGGTGTTGGCCAGTTCAATATCAATAACCTGGAATGGACCCGGAGCATTCTGCTTCAGGCTCAGGCCATGCAGAGCCCGGTTATCCTGGGTGTTTCCGAGGGTGCCGGCAAATATATGACCGGCTTCAAGACCGTTGCCGCCATGGTGCGCGCAATGGATGAATCTCTCGGCATCACGGTTCCCGTTGCCCTGCACCTGGACCACGGCACCTATGAGGGCGCAAAGGCCTGCATTGAAGCTGGCTTTACCTCCATCATGTTCGATGGCTCCCACTACCCCATCGAAGAGAACATTGCCAAAACCCGTGAGCTGGTTGAGCTGGCACACGACAAGGGCCTGTCCATCGAAGCCGAAGTTGGTTCCATCGGCGGCGTTGAGGACGGCGTAGTCGGCAACGGCGAAATCGCTGACCCTGAAGAGTGCGCCAAGATCACCGCTCTGGGCGTTGACTTCCTGGCTGCCGGCATCGGCAACATCCACGGCATTTACCCCGCCAACTGGAAGGGCCTGGACTTTGAAGCTCTGGAGCGCATCCATCAGGCTACCAACAACATTCCTCTGGTGTTGCACGGCGGCACCGGCATCCCCGACGAGATGGTTCAGAAAGCCATCCGCCTGGGCGTTTCCAAGATCAACGTCAACACTGACTGCCAGCTGGTATTTGCTGAGGCCACCCGCAAGTACATCGAAGCCGGCAAGGATCAGCAGGGCAAGGGCTATGATCCGCGCAAGCTGCTGAAGCCGGGCGCAGACGCCATCATGGATAAGGTCAAGGAGAAGATCGAGCTGTTCGGCTCTGCCAACAAGGCTTGATTTGGCTAAGGCAACACCGCACAATTCCCGCCTGACGGCTTAAGCACTGCTCCGGCGGCTGCGGCACGGCATCTGCGTTGCCAAAATGCTCGATAAGACATCCAGTATTATCTGCGCTTTTGGCTTAGCAGCTGCCGCACCTCGCTCGCCGTATCGGCACTTAGAATTATGCGGTATTGCCCTAAGAAAGGCACTGGCAGCGCGGGGCAAGGACATATATTATTTTTATTCGATTTATCGCTCCGTCACTTGCAGCACACAGGCGCAGAAGCCCGGTGCAGGCTGATAGCAGTAAATCGTCAGATACTTGCCGATTTCCGGGCTGTAATCGTGTAAGACTGCAAAGTGTCTGATTTCCGTTCAGGATAATATTTGCTCTACATTGACAAATCGGCATTCCGCGAGTATAATCACTAACAAGTAGAGCGTCACTCTACGAATGAGAGCAGTGTAATAAAACCGGAGTGATGAGATGCCAAGAAACATTGAACGTGACAAGCGTGAAGCTGACCGACGGAAAAATCAGTTGATCGAAGCGGGATTCCGACTGTTCTCTCAGAACGGAATCGAAACTGTCAGCCTGCAAAAAGTGGCAGACGCTGCAAATGTCAGCCCTGCAACGATGTACAAATATTTTCTGACGAAAGAAAAATTGCTTATCGCCATCAGTGCAAAGGTGTGGGATGAAGTATGGCAGGAGGCTCTGGGAGACCCCGGAACCAATCACTTTGAGCATTTTACTGCTTATCAGGGCATTGAGTTTTACGCCGATAGGATGATTGCTTTGTACAAGAACCGTCCGGAAGTACTGCGATTCAGCGGTGAATATAAAACCTATATGAACCGCCGCGGAAATATGGAGGATAAGCAGCTCCGGGAACATCTGGATGTACTCAAACCCATGCAGCTCCTGTTTCATGGAATGTATGAGCGGGCAAAAGTTGATGGCAGCATCCGCACGGATATCCCGGAAGAGGAAATGTTTATCACATCATCTATCACGATGCTGAGCATGGCAGAGCGATACGCACAAGGGCTTGTATGGCTCAATGACCCCAAAGATGACCATACCCAGGAACTGCTTCATCTGAAAGAGATGCTGCTGCTATGGTGCCGGGGAGAAAAACAGGCGGCGAAGTATAATGCAGGAAAGTGAGGGAGTGCTATATATGAGGGTGTCGTTTCGCATTGCACTGGCGGGACAGGTCATTGGTGTTTCGGCGCTGTATGAGCAGACCCGCACCTTTTGCAAAAATTATCTGACCGATGCACCCGCATCGTTTGAAGTCGCAGTCACTCCCGCTGATATTGCGTTTGAACGAGAAAAAAACGACCGGGAAGCTGCGGTGGAAGGACACGCGCCGGGGAACTTCTCCGATGAATATCTGGAAACGCTGGCACTGTACCGCAAAATCGTAGAGCGGCTTTTAGAATGGGACACCCTGCTGTTTCATGGCTCCTGCATCAGCGTGGACAGCAAAGCCTACCTGTTCACCGCCAAAAGCGGCACAGGCAAAAGCACCCACACCCAGCTTTGGAAAAAGTGGTTCGGTGAACGGGCAGTGTTCATCAACGATGACAAGCCCCTGCTGAAAATCAGCGCACAGGGCGTGACTGTTTACGGAACGCCGTGGGACGGCAAGCACCACCGCAGTACCAACACCTCCTGCCCGCTGAAAGCTGTCTGCATCCTGACCCGCAACACAGAAAACTCAATCCAGCGCATCGACAAAAAGGCGGCATTACCCATGCTCTGCCAGCAGAGCTACCGCCCATGTTCCCCGATTGGGACACAAAAAATGCTGGCGCTGGTAGACCGGTTGGGCAGCAGCGTGCCACTGTACCGGCTGGGCTGCAACATGGAACCGGAAGCCGCACTTGTAGCTTACCACGGGATGAATCAATAGGAGGAGCACTGCAATGCAAATCATTTTGCCGCCGTCTGGCAATACAATCAAGATCCTTGGCAAGCCGAAACTGGCAGAGCACGGTCTGCGCTGGATGACATACGTTCTTGCCCAGCCAGTCGAGGGCGGGGTGCTGGTGTTCCACACCCTGACACGGGCGCTGCTGCTGCTCACGCCGGAAGAATATGCCGCGCCGGACAACCTGCCCGAACTGCGGGACGGCTGGTTTCGCGTACCGCAGGAGATGGACGACATGAAATATGCCGACCAGGTGCGGTTTATCCGCCGCACGATGCAGAAGGAGCCGGAGCATATTACAAGCTATACCATTTTTACTACTACGGACTGCAACGCCCGGTGCTTTTACTGCTACGAGCTGGGGCGTTCCCGGATTCCCATGAGCAACGAAACCGCCCATAAGGCGGCGGCTTATATTGCAGCGCATTGCGGCGGCGAAAAGGTCCATCTGCACTGGTTTGGCGGTGAACCGCTTTTTAATAAGCAGGTCATTGATATCATCTGCACCGACCTTGCTGAAAAGGGCATCGTGTACGAATCCATGATGATCTCTAATGGGTATCTGTTTGACGGCGCTACCGTAGAACAAGCGGTTTCCCATTGGAAGTTGAAGAGCGTGCAGATCACGCTGGACGGCACGGAAGAGATTTATAACCGCAGCAAGTCGTTTATTTATAAGGATAGCAAAAGCCCCTATCAGGTGGTACTGGCAAATATCCAGCGTTTGCTGGATGCAGGGGTTTCCGTCCATATCCGGCTGAACATGGACGAGCACAACGCCGATAATCTGATGGAACTGGCGGATGAACTGCACGAGCGCTTCGGAGGTAAAGGTAAATTTTCGGTTTACAGCCATACCTTGTTTGAGTTTGCAGGCAGCAAAGCACATATCCGTACCCAAGAAGAACGGCGCCAGCTCTATCAAAAACAGCAGCGGCTCCGCAAAAAACTGGACGATTGCGGAATCGGAGCATCGTGCTATTTGCGCCAAAAACTGCGTATCCGGCAATGTATGGCGGATAGCGGCGGTTCCCTTACGATCCTGCCGAACGGGAAACTTGGGCTGTGCGAACATTACAGCGAGGACAACTTTGTGGGAAGCCTTGATGGAAAAGCGTCAGAGCGTTCCGTCATCCAAAGTTTTCGAGAATACTGGGAGCCGATTGAGGCGTGCAAAACCTGCTTCTATTACCCCGAATGTATCCGTCTGAAAAAGTGTGCTGAACAGAAAGAATGTTTTGAAGAACTGCGAGCAGAGTACAAAGAATACCTGTTAAAATCCATGCAAAAAAACTACAACGCATGGCTAAAAAAAGAGCAGATCGATGAGGAAGAACCTCACCCGGACTGCTGACTTTTCGCGTGACGCGGTGTAACAGCTGCTTCACATAGAGATTCTCTGCGAAAGGAGGTGTGCAAACATGGAAAAGTATACCAAGGCTCAGATGGAAGTCATCGAGTTTGAAGCCGAGGATGTCATCACGACCAGCGGCAACTGCACCATCGAAGGCTACGGCCCCGGTTTTGGCTCAAACGACCCGAACTACCCCGGTCAAGGTCTTTGATCTCCTGCAGCAGGCAGGCCGTTTCGGCGGTCTGCCCTACACGATTTTCCTTGCCCTGCAAAGGGCGCTGACATAGATTTTTTCCAAAACGGAAGCGAGGACTTGACATTATGAAACAAATGGCGATAATTGCAAAGCAAGCAAGCAAGCAAGCAAGCAAGCAAGCAAGCAAGTTAAATTATGTCCTGAGTCCGGTTTTTTGTTAACCCCTTCTTTCGCGTGATGCGGCGTAACAGCTGTTTCACATAGAGAATCTTCTCGCGAAAGGAGGGAAAACCAACATGGAAAAGTATACCAAAGCTCAGATGGAAGTCATCGAGTTCGAGAACGAGGATGTTATCACGACCAGTGGCGGTGAAATCGGCGGTGGCGATGAAGGCTTTGGCGACTGACAACTTTTTATAAAGTTGCCGAATGTCAGCCTTTTATCGCTGAATACGTTGGTAATTCCCCACAGGGCAGGCAGTTTTTGGCTGTCTGCCTTACAAGATAACACACACTCTGGCAAGAGCGTTTTCCCATAGAAATTTCCACACAGGGCAGAAAAGAACTTGACATTATGAAACAAATGGCGATAATTGCAAGCAAGCAAGCAAGCAAGTTAAATTATGTCCTGAGTCCGGTTTTCTGGCAACCCCTTCTTTCGCGTGACGCGGTGTAAAAACTGCTTCACATAGAGAATCTTCTCACGAAAGGAGGGAAAAAACAATGGAAAAGTATACCAAGGCTCAGATGGAAGTCATCGAGTTCGAGAACGAGGATGTTGTTACGGTAAGCCTCCCGATCGAGAACTGCCCCTACGATGGCAGTTGTAAGATTGAGGACCTCTTCTGTACTCCGGACGGTGACTGTGCGAAAGTGCTGTGGGCTGAGTAATTCAAAGGCAGGCAGTTTTTGGCTGCCTGCCTTCTTTTGGTATAGAAGAAAGGACGACACGATATGAAACTGAAAGATACTTTTGTGACGCAGGAGATGGACGGCGAGCAGGTGATGGTGGAAGCGAACGGCGGCTTTGCCGGCATGGTGCGCAGCAATGCCACCGCCGCCTTTATCATCGACCAGCTCAAAACAGAGACTACCAGGGAAGCCATTCTGGATGCCATGTGCAAAAAGTACGATGCCCCCCGCGCTGTGATGGCAGAGGACGTGGATATGGTGCTGGGCAACCTGAAAAAAATTGGTGCGCTGGATGCCTAAGCTCACGCTGGAAGAATGCCTTGCGGAAAATGGTTTTCTGACCTACCGCATCCGGGGTGTGAGTATGCAGCCCATGCTCCGGCAGGGCAGAGACCTGTTTACCGTAGTCCCAAAAGGCTCGGAACGCTGCAAAAAATATGACGTGGTACTGTACCGCAGGCCGTCTGACCCGTATGTGCTGCACCGCATCATTGAAGTGCGCCCGGACAGCTATGTGATTTTGGGCGACAACTGCATTGCAAAAGAATACGGCATCCGGGACGAGGACATTTTGGGCGTGCTGACTTCTTTCCAACACAACGGCCATACGGTGTCCGTGTCCGACTGGAGGTATCGGCTTTACAGCCGCATCTGGGTCTTTTTTCAGCCGGTGCGCATCTTTTGCAAGCGTGTGAAAGGAAAACTGCACCGATGAAACAGAAACATACCCTGCAATGGCTCAGCGCCGTCACCGGCAAAGCCAAAGGACTGGTGGGGCTGCTGGTGGTGGTGCAGACCGTGCTGAGCGTTTCCAGCATCGCCTTTGCGTTTGTTCTGCGGCGCATCATCAACATGGCCGTGGACGGGGTACGGGGCGGTTTTTGGGCATCGCTGGCGCTGCTGGTGGGCATCCTGCTGGGGCAGATCATGTTGAGCGCGGCGGGCCGCTTTTTAAGCGAGTACACCAGCGCCACTGTGGAAAACCGCTTCAAGCACCGGCTCTTCTCCGCCCTGCTTACCGGCGATTATGCGTCGGTCGCGGCGGTGCACTCCGGCGAGTGGATGAACCGCCTGACCTCGGACACCACCGTGGTGGCGGGCGGCGTGACCCAGATCGTGCCCGGGCTGATCGGAATGCTGGTGCGCTTGCTGGGCGCAGTGACCGCTATTTTGTGGCTCGAGCCGCGTTTTT
>OKRX01002194.1_pt1 | contig 13294 bp, 10 predicted proteins | sample 1601241 | NCBI WGS metagenome assembly OKRX01 (sample SAMEA3541500, study PRJEB24748) | human gut metagenome | biome: human gut; feature: human-associated habitat; material: faeces | place: China | collected 2012
CCTCCACGCCGGAGGCGGACTCCACAAAAGTAGTGACGGTGGAGGTACCGCAGCAGGCGCCGGCCACGGTGCCGATGGCGTCAGAGGTCAGGGCCTCCTTCATGTTGGGCATATTGCCGTCCTTGTCGGTCATACCGGCACGGGAGGCGGTACCCACCAGCGTGCCGATGGTGTCGAACATATCGATCATGCAGAAGGTGATGACCAGAGTGATGGCGGTAAACCAGCCGATGCGGAAGAAGTCGGTGAAGTCGAACTTAAACAGAGTGGTGGCAGCCATGTCGTGGAAGGGAGGCACAAAGGAGGCGCCCTGCAGGGAGGCGAAGGGGTTCACGTGCAGGAAGATGGCCTCACCGGCCCAGTAGATCACGGAGGAAGCCAGCATACCCACCAGCACGGCGGCCTTGATGCCCTTCTTGGCCAGCAGGATGATGACGAACAGACCCACAAACATGGTGACAACAGTCAGGACCATGGTGCTGTACTCGGCGCCCATGTGATCCTTGATGACGCTGGGGGTCATGGCGCCGAAGAAGTCACGCATGACATAGAAGGGATCGGTGTAGCCGTTGCCCTCGGCATAAACGCCTACGTTGGAGCCAACGCCGATGTTCATCAGCATCAGGCCGATGGCGGGGCCGATGCCCAGCCGCACGCCCAGAGGGATGGCGTGAACGATCTTATCACGGATGTTGAACACGCTCAGCAGCAGGAACACGATGCCCTCCACCAGAATGATGCACAGTACCGCCTGGAAGGCGCTGGTGTAGTCGGTGTTCAGCAGGGCGGCCACGTTGCCCGCCACCACGGCGAAGAAGCTGTTCAGGCCCATGCCGGGGGCCATGACAAAGGGCTTGTTGGCCAGGAAGGCCATGCACACCGTGCCAATGGCGGAGGCGATGCAGGTGGCGAGAAATACGCCGTTCCACAGGGGCGTCCCGGTCTGGAAGCCGGTGAGCAGATTGGGGTTCAGGGCGATGATGTAGGCCATCGTCATGAACGTGGTGAGACCGGCCAGAATTTCTGTTTTCACAGTTGTGCCGTTCTCCTTCAGGTGGAAGATACGTTCCATTGTTTTCTCTCCTCTTTTATTATTTTGTCCGGCCAATTCCCGGACATTCTCCATGATACAGCATCCGCAAAAAGTCTGCAAGGGGGTAGACGTGATTTTTTTCACATATGAGATATAAATCCTGCTTTTTCGTCGAGCTTCCCCGCCTGCTGTCCCGACGCCCTCCACCGGGTAAGATTTTACATGGATTTTACAAAACTCCGCTTTTGGATTTTATCTGCCGCCGGTAAAGTACTGATTAGATAGAGTATTTGGGAAAAACTGTGTAAAAAAAGGTGCCGCCCGGTGGCGGCGGAGAGGAAAACGCTTATGAGTATTTTTGATGTATTGACCATGCTGGGAGGGCTGTGTCTGTTCCTGTTCGGCATGACGCTGATGGGACAGGCGCTGGAGCGCCGGGCCGGGGGCCGCCTGCGTTCCCTGCTGGGCAAGATGACCACCGGCCGTCTGGCGGGCTTTTTCACGGGCCTTGGCGTCACGGCGGTGATCCAGAGCTCCTCGGCCACCACGGTGATGGTGGTGGGCTTCGTCAACTCCGGTCTCATGACCCTGCGGCAGGCCATCAACGTCATCATGGGGGCCAACGTCGGCACCACGGTGACGGCATGGCTGCTGAGTCTGGGCGGCATCAGCGGCGACAGCATATGGGTGCGGCTCCTGAAGCCCTCCTCCTTTACGCCGGTGCTGGCGCTGGTGGGTATCATCTTCTTCATGTTCTGCAAGGACAATAAGAAAAAAGACACCGGCACGGTGCTGCTGGGCTTTGCCACGCTGATGTTCGGCATGGAGACCATGTCCTCCGCCGTGGGAGGTTTGGCGGATGTACCGGCCTTCCGGCAGCTGTTCATCACCTTCCAAAATCCGGCGCTGGGCCTGCTGGCCGGTGCGGTGCTGACGGCCATCATCCAGTCCAGCTCCGCCTCCGTTGGGATTCTGCAGGCGCTGGCCGTCACCGGTCAGGTGAGCTACGGCGCCGCCATTCCCATCATTATGGGCCAGAACATCGGCACCTGCGTCACGGCGCTGCTGTCCTCTGTGGGGGCCAATAAGAACGCCAAGCGTGCCGCCTTTGTCCACCTGTCCTTCAATGTCATCGGTTCTGTGGTGCTGCTGACGGCCTATTCCATCGTCCGGGCCATCTTTGCCCCGGCCATTCTGGGAGAGGCGGCCACTCTGCCGGGCATCGCCGTGATCCACACCGCCTTTAACCTGTTGTGCGTGGCCATTCTCATGCCCATGGCCCCGCTGCTGGAGAAGCTGGCTCTGCGGGTCATCCACGACGCCCCGGCTCCGGAGCACGAGACGGAACTGGATGAGCGCCTGCTGGCCTCCCCGGCTCTGGCGCTGGGCCAGTGCCGTGAGGTGACCATGAAGATGGCGGACTGCGCCGTGCAGGCCCTGCGCGGCAGTCTGCTGTCGGTGACGGACTATACCCCGGCGCTGGCGGAGCAGGTGCGGGCCGACGAGGAGGCCACGGATCACTATGAGGACATTCTGGGGACCTATCTGGTGAAGCTCAGCAGCCAGACCCTGACGGCGGCGGACAGTGAGAACGCCACGGAGCTGCTGAAGGTCATTGGGGACTTCGAGCGCATTGCCGACCACGCTGTGAACATCGTGGAATCTGCCGAGGAGCTGCAAAGCAAGGGACTGACTCTCAGCGAGGCCGCTCAGGCGGACCTGAAGGTGTTGGACGCCGCCGTGGCGGAGATCCTGGACCGTTCGGCGGATGCCTTCCGCCGGGGGGATGCACAGGCGGCGGCCGCTGTAGAGCCGCTGGAGCAGGTGGTGGATCTGCTGAAGGAGCAGCTGCGTACCCGTCACATCCTGCGGATGCGGGAGGGCAAGTGCAGCATCGAGGCGGGCTTTGTGTGGGCAGACCTGCTGACGGATCTGGAGCGCACCTCCGACCACTGCTCCAACATCGCCGGCAGCGTTATCGATATGTCCCAGCACAATCTGAACATCCATGAGACGCTGCGCAGCGGCAAGCTGAACAACGAGGAATACGACCGCCGCTTCCGGGAATATGCCAGAAAGTACGCCGTGAAATAGGTGGGCGATAAAACGAAACAGGCCCTGCGTCCATAGGACGCAGGGCCTGTTTTGTTTTATATCTTGAGGGAAAAGTACAATATAATAGATAAAACGCTGTGCAAAGCAGCATGACGCACCACCATCAGAAGGAACGGAGATGCCAGGTGGCCGCTGAGCGGGAGCCGAATGGCGATGCACCGACCGGATGGGGATGCACCGCCGTGCCATCCGGCGGAAGGAAAGTAAGCGGCTAACGGAATTGCGAGAGCGAAAATGACTGACCGGTCACTGGGCCAGCAGGACCTCCAGCCGCTGACGGATGAGGGAGAGCAGACGGTCATTATCCGGCATCTCCTTCAGGTCGGCGGGGTCGCAGAGGGCAGCCAGATCCTCAGACAGATACCCCTCCTCAAACACGTCCAGTCCAGCCTGATTCAGACAGTCAGAATAGTCCACTAAGCGCTGGTTTTTGTCCCATTCGCCCCGTTTGCGGAGGGCGCCGGCCCAAGCCGCCATGGTAGCCAGCGGATTGGTGGAGACCTTCTCCCCACGACGCCAGCGGTAGAAATGATCGGTGACGGTGCCGTGGGCGGCCTCATATTCAAAGTTGCCGTCCGGGGAGACCAGCACGCTGGTCATCATGGGCAGGGAGCCGGAGGCGGCGGCGATGAGGTCGCTCATGACGTCGCCGTCGTAATTCTTGCAGGCCCAGATGATGCCGCCGGGGGAGCGGATGACCTTGGCCGCCACGTCGTCGATGAGGGCGTAGCGATAGGTGAGACCCGCCTTTTCAAAGGCCGTCCGGTACTCCTCGTCGTACACCTTCTGAAACAGCAGCTTGAAGGTCTGGTCGTAGTCCTTGGAGATGGTATCCTTGCTGGAAAACCACACGTCCTGTCCCACGGAGAGCCCGTAGGAGAAGCAGCACCGGGCAAAGGAGAGAATGGAATCGTCCCGGTTATGCATGGCCTGCACCACGCCGGGGCCGCTGAACTGATACACCGTCTGGCGGGAGGTCTCCACGCCGTTTTCATCGGTGAAGACCAGCTCCGCCTTTCCCTTGCCGGGGACCCGGTATTCCACGGCCTTATACAGATCACCGTAGGCGTGGCGGGCGATGGTGACGGGCTTTTTCCAGCTGGTCACCACGGGCTTGACCCGTGAAATGAGGATGGGAGCCCGGAACACCGTGCCGTCCAGCGCCGCCCGGATGGTGGCGTTGGGGGACTTCCACAGTTGGCTCAGGCCGTACTCCTCCTGCCGCTGGAGGTTGGGGGTGATGGTGGCGCACTTGACGCCGATGTGCAGGCGGTGGATGGCCTCCGCCGCATCCCGTGTCACCTGATCCGCCGTCCGCTCCCGGTTGGGCAGGCCCAAGTCGTAGTACTCCGTGTTCAGCTCCACAAAGGGCAGGATCAGCTGCTCTTTGATCTTCCCCCAAAGCACATGGGTCATTTCGTCGCCGTCCAGCTCCGCAATGGGGTGGGGCATTTTGATTTTTTCCATGGGGTTCACCTCCGGTTTTCGGCGGCATTTTGGGCCGCATAGTGGTTCATGAGACAGCCAGTGAGCAGCAGCTCCCGCTCCTCGGCGGTGGTATTTTTCAGATAAAGCGTCAGGGCGTGGATGCCGCTGTCCGTCAGCAGCAGGGCGGGGAACTCCTCATCGCCACGGGTCACCTTTTCCCGCACCTGCGGCACATAGAGGAAGTCACCGGAGCGGCCGGGGAAGTTGGCCCCTTCCGCCAGCGTGAAGGGCAGCATCCCCCAGTTGACGCAGTTGGAGCGGTAGCGCTTGGTGGCAAACTCGTAGCAGAGGTTGGCACAGCCTCCCAGCACCCGCTGGCAGGAGGCGGCCTGCTCCCGTGCCGAGCCGTCGCCGGGCTTGTTGGCGAACAGCACCGAGCCGATCTGCACCCGGCTCATGTCGGGAATGGAGAGGGCCTTCTGCACGCTTTGCAGCTCCGGGGGCATGGCGCCGCTGCGGCGGGCCTCCTCCAGCGCCTGAGTGGCTCTGGCACGGGGAACGTAGTCCGGGTCTGCGTACATATCTCCTCCCACTGCTTTGACAATGGCCTCTACGGTTCCCTCGCCTCCGTCCGCCACACCGGCTTTGACAACATTGCACTGCGGGAAAACATCCTTGATTCCTCTCTCCACGGCATCGGCCACTTCGGCCGAAGTCAGGGAGCCTTTGAACGAGTCCGGTGCTACAACGATTTTCTTCATGCTCTTCAATTTATATTATATATAATGTGGCAACAAAATTATAAAATAGGGGGGAGGTAATGCATGCTTTCGTCCGAAAAATAATCTTCGTGCCTTGACGATTGTCAGATTATGAAAAAAGCCTGCGCCCGGGATGCTTGTATAATTCCGGGATTTCGTATCTTTGCATAGACCGGATGAAGCTCCGGGCATGTGCTCCAATCATGCCACGTGCGGTTGGGCGGTAAAATAGTATGTTTGTCTTATGAAACTGGAAATATCTGATTGGAAAACCGTTCCCTACGCCGAGGCGTGGGACAGGCAGACGGCGTATTTCGATGCGCTTGTGCATGCCAAGCAGGCAGGAGAGGAGTATGTGAACCGTATCGTACTCTGCGAGCATCCGCATGTATATACATTGGGACGCAGCGGTAAGGAAACCAATATGCTGCTGGGCGAAGAGCAGTTGCGTGCCATAGGCGCTTCGCTCTATCACATAGACCGGGGCGGCGACATCACTTATCACGGGCCGGGGCAGCTTGTGTGCTATCCTATCCTGAACCTGGAGGAGTTCTCTCTGGGCTTGAAAGAGTATGTGCATCTGCTGGAAGAAGCCGTAATCCGCGTATGCGCTTCCTACGGGATAACCGCCGGACGTGTGGAGAAAGCCACCGGCGTATGGCTGGACGGAGATTCGCCGCGTGCCCGTAAAATCTGCGCTATCGGTGTGCGCAGCAGCCATTATGTTACGATGCATGGCCTGGCGCTCAATGTCAATACGGATTTACGCTATTTCAGCTACATCCACCCTTGCGGGTTCATAGACAAAGGGGTGACTTCGCTTCAAAAGGAGCTGGGACGGGAAGTGCCGGCAGACGAAGTGAAACAGCGGCTTTGCCTTGAACTGAAAGGCATGCTTGAAGGCAGGCGGTAAACCGAAGAATTTCCACCAAATGTTTTGCCAATACAAAAAACTGCCATATCTTTGCATTCATTAATCGGGAATGTCCGGAAATGTATCTGTTTCATCCGTTTGCGGCTTCCCGAAGGCTTATTGATCACATAACTGTTTCAACGTTCTCTTTCTGTGATAGTGGGGAGCTTTGGGATAATATGGATGCAGACTAAACTATTGACTATAATTGCATTACATGAATTGACCGGAAAGAGTGCTCTTGAACCGGTGTCCCCAAAGAACGTCCTTTTCACAAGGTGGTATTTTCCTCAAACTCTTACAATCCGTATTTTGTAATGCCCGGTCCGTCAGACAATAATCAAGCAGATTTGCAGCACGCCCCTGTGTGTCAGTCCCACAAGGATTGCCAGTTGCACTGGTATGCCGTCCGCGTAACATACAGCCGCGAATTGTCCTTGAAGGACTATCTCGACAAGGAAAATATAGAGAATTTCATCCCCATGCGCTACGAGTATGTCATAAGGAACGAACGCCGCGTCCGCAAGCTCGTTCCCGCCATACACAACCTGGTATTTCTCCGTTCTACCCGTTCCCGTATCGATGAAATAAAAAACAATCCGGTTCTGAACATACCGGTACGCTATATCATGAACCGTGAGACCCATCAGCCGGTTATTATTCCGGATGCGCAGATGCGCAGCTTCATACTGGTTGCAGGCACGTACGACGAGGCCGTCATCTACGTGGAGCCGGAAGAACTGAAACTGGTGAAAGGAACCAAAGTACGCATCACAGGCGGAGTTTTCGAAGGAGCCGTGGGCGAATTTGTCCGTCTGCGCCACGACCGCCGTGTGGTGGTAAACATAGAAGGCGTCATGGCAGTAGCCACTACATTTATTCACTCTTCGCTTATAGAACCGATAGGTGTAATCTGAAACACTTGTAATTCAATAATTTATTTATCAGTATAAAAATGAACGAACACGTTTCATCTTTGTACGTCCGTGCCCATGAACTCTTGAATCTGGGCATGGACGGCAGTCCCATTTACAGCGATCACTTTGCCCGTCTGAATCGCGAAGTTTACGAGCAAGCACTTGATTTGTACAACACCTTGGAAGGCAACACGCCGGAAGAGGAAGCCGAACTTTGCCTCTCCATTCTCGTAGCCCTGAATGCCACATTCTACGACAATGGCCGCAAGCAGCAGTATATCCAGCGCCTGCTCGACCGTTGCCTGAATGTTCTCGACAAGCTTCCGGATTCGCTTCTGAAAGTGCGTCTTCTAACCTGCTGCTACGGCGAGGTATACGAAGAAAAACTTGCCGCTGAGGCCCACTCCATTATCAATACCTGGGATATGGCTTCTTTGACGCCGGAGCAGAAGGAAATCATCGGCGAGTTGAAGAATATGGAAGAGAATCAATACCCTTTCGAGATTATAGATTGATTCTGCCTGACAATTTTCCTCTCTCTCCCTGTCAGTAAGCGTTTATGTTTTTCAGCTATCAACCGCTAATTACTAAACAACAGTTATTGCCGTGAACTTCATTTTTATTATTCTTACCTTTCTGATATCGGCAGTTATTGCCCGTATTCTGATACCGCGTATCCTATTGATATCCCTGCGCAAAAAACTTTTTGACATACCGGATGACCGTAAGATACATAAGAGAGCTATCCCGCGGTTGGGGGGCGTATCATTTTTCCCCACCACCCTGTTTGCTTTCTGCCTTGTCTATGCTTTCCGCCTGCTGGACGGCGACAGCATTTCCACGCTCTATGCCAGCTATCTGCTTCCGGAGCTTTTGCTGTTTGCCTGCGGCATGACGCTGCTCTATCTGACGGGCATTGCCGACGACCTTGTCGGTGTGCGCTACCGCCAGAAGTTTGCCATCCAAATCTTCTGTGCCTGCCTTTTCCCCTTGTCGGGACTTTGGATAAACGATTTGTACGGCCTGTTCGGCATACACGAGCTTTCGGCTTATGTCGGCATACCTTTCACTGTGCTTACGGTGGTCTTTATCACCAACGCCATCAACCTGATAGACGGCATCGACGGTCTTGCCTCAGGCTTGAGCAGTGTGGCATTGCTGGTTTTCACCTTCCTGTTCATCAGCAAGGGCCTGTGGAGTTATGCCATGCTTTCGGCCGGCACTTTCGGCGTGCTTGTGCCGTTCTTCTATTACAACGTGTTCGGCAGTGTGGAGCGTGCCCGCAAGATTTTCATGGGCGATACGGGAAGCCTTACCTTGGGCTATACCCTCAGTTTCCTTGCCATAAAGTACAGTCAGCACAACACGGATATCATGCCTTACACCGAAGGCGCCTTTCTCATAGCTTTCAGCACCCTGATTATTCCGGCGTTCGATGTGGTGCGTGTAGTCCTGGTCCGCATCCGCGAGGGACACAGCCCTTTCGAGCCGGACAAGAACCATATCCATCATAAACTGCTGGCGATAGGGCTGTCGCCGCGAAGGGCGATGCTGAGCCTGCTCTCCATGTCCTGCGCTTTCAGTGCGGCCAATATCCTGCTGGTTCCTTACATAAACAATACGGTGCTGCTGATTGCTGATATTGTGATTTGGGTAGGATTGAATCTGTGGTGGGATTATTTGAGAGATAGGAAGTAAAAGATTTGTTTGTTACGAATAAAATCCCGTTCTTTGCGTTAACACGTTAGAATAGAGATACATCATGAGAACAGAGGCGTCGGAACCGTTGGTAGCATATAACACTCCTAATCTTCAAGGATTGAAGAATAGGATTATAGAATCTCTTGACACTGCTGTTGATGAAGAGAAACTGCAGCGTTGCTTGGAATTGCTGAGCGAGGACGAAATGCCCTGCCGTTTCACCGAAGAAGAATTGGATGAAGAAATCAGATTGTCTGAAGCAAGCGGCTTTGCTACCGACGAAGAAGTAGCTGCCATGTTTGCGAAATGGAGAATTTGAAAGTAAAGTGGCACAAGCATTCTCAGAGTCAGTTTGACAGAATTGCTACGTGGTATTCTTGCAATATGGGTGCTAAAGCTGCCATGAATTTCTCTGAAGATGTCAGAAGAACGGTTATGCTCCTGTCTCATTCTCCCCGTATAGGGATTTTGGAGAAGAGACGCAGTACGGTAAAGACGAAGTATTACAGCATTTTGGTTCATCCTAAATATCGCATTGTCTATCGCTTTTCAAAAACAACAGTTTATATTGTGACAATTTATGCTACGATGATGAAGCATTGATAGCGGCTTTGTATTTGTATTTGAATCCTTTCGGACTATCGGAAGCATTAATAAGATGCCAAGACAGTCCTTGTTTTTTATTTCATCAGTTTTTTTATTTCAATTTTATTGTTAAAAGACATTGGTTTGTAAGTTTCGTTTTATGTCACTATTGGTGCCATAAGCGCAAATCTTTTACAGCAAAGACAATCTAAGATTATACTTATATAAAAAATATGCAAGCAATTATTTTAGCTGCCGGAATGGGCAAGCGTTTGGGGGCTCTTACTAAAGATAATACAAAATGTATGATTAAGGTAAATGGCGTAACCCTGATTGATAGACTCTTAATTCAGCTTTCATCATTACAGTTATCTCGTGTAGTGATAGTGGTAGGATATAAAGGTGATAAATTACGCGAATATATTGGAAACCGTTATCCTGATTTGCATATTCAGTATGTATATAATACTGTATATAACAAAACCAATAATATCTATTCATTATATTTGGCGAAAGAGTATTTTGTAGAAGACGATACTTTGTTGATAGAATCAGATTTGATATTCGATGATGCTCTTTTTCATAAAATTGTAGATAATTCTTATCCGAATTTAGCATTAGTAGCCAAATATGAAACTTGGATGGACGGGACAATGGTGCGTTTGGATGAGGATGATAATATTGTAAATTTTGTACCAAAGAAAGCTTTTAATTATAATGATATAGCTTATTATTATAAGACAGTAAATATTTATAAGTTTGATAAGAAATTTATTGCCAGCAATTATATTCCGTTTTTGGAAGCATACATTACAGCATTGGGTAATAATGAATATTATGAACAAGTGTTGCGTGTCATAACTCTACTTGACAAATGCGATTTGAAAGCTCTTCCATTACAAGGAGAAAAGTGGTATGAAATAGATGATGTGCAGGATTTGGATATAGCAGAGACTCTTTTTGCAGAGGAGGGTCTATCGCTTTATCAAAAGCGCTATGGAGGTTATTGGCGTTTTCCTACTTTATTGGATTTCTGCTATTTGGTCAATCCTTATTTTCCACCTCAACGGATGGTAGAAGAGATGAAATCTAATTTTGCGACCTTGCTCACCGAATACCCTTCAGGTATGTCGGTTAATAATTTGCTGATAAGCAAATATTTCAATTTAAACAGGGATTATGTATGTGTAGGCAACGGAGCTGCTGAGTTGATAAAAGTGTTGATGGAATTTTTGGAAGGGAATTTGGGCGTGATATATCCTACTTTTGAAGAATATCCCAATCGGTATCCCAACCAGCATATTATTTCATATGTGCCCGACAATACAGCTTTCTCTTATTCTGTTTCCGACTTACAGAACTATTTTTCTGATAAGTCCCTATCTGCATTATTGCTGATAAATCCGGACAACCCTTCCGGCAACTTTATTTCACGTGATGATGTATTGAAATTGGCAGATTGGGCAGGGCATAAAGGTATTACTTTGATTGTAGACGAGTCTTTTGTTGATTTTGCAGAAGGAGGATTGGATAGTTCTTTATTGCTTGACAGTATCTTAGACAGTTATCCGCATTTGATAGTTTTGAAGAGTATTTCCAAGTCTTATGGTGTACCAGGCTTGCGTTTGGGAATATTGGCATCTTCCAATCGCCAAGTTATAGACAGAATAAGAAAAGAAGTCTCTATTTGGAATATCAATTCTTTTGCAGAGTTCTATATGCAGATTTATGGCAAATACGAGTCGGATTATAGAAAAGCTTGCGAACGTTTCCAGTCTGAGCGCACTCGTTTCTATAAAGAACTTTCATCTATATCGTTTCTTCGGGTAATTCCTTCTCAGGCTAATTATTTTTTGTGTGAGGTTATTGCAAAGTATTCATCGACAGCGTTGACTCGTTTATTATTGTATAGTTCAAATATTCTAATAAAAGATTGTTCTACCAAACAAGCGTTTAATAACGGTAATTACATCCGAATAGCGATTCGCAATGAAGCGGATAATAATAAGCTGTTGTCAAGATTGAAAGAATTAGACTGCTGAGAAAGGGAAAGTATATAGGTATTATGGAGTATTTCTATAGGGAAGAATATATTGGATTTGATTTATTATGTCGGAGAGCCTAAAAAGTAAAACTGTTTCCGGAGTTTTATGGAGTGCTATCGAGCGTTTCTCTTTGCAGGGAGTGCAGTTTTTCATAAATATTTTGATGGCACGCCTTCTTTTGCCTTCTGATTATGGGATGATTGGGATGCTTGCTGTTTTTCTTCAGATATCGCAAACTTTTATAGACAGTGGCTTTTCTGATGCTTTGGTTCAGAAGAAAGACAGAACAGAAACGGATTTATCAACTGTTTTTTATTTGCAAATATAAATGTCAGCAAATAACTATTCACGTACTGCAAAAAGCGTTAAAAATGCTAAGGTTGCTTTATTTTTTTACTGCATAAACCTACTTCTTCAGTTCTTTTCCCGGAAAATATTTCTGGAGTATTTGGGCGCTGAGGTTTTGGGACTTAATACGACAGCACAAAATCTGATTGAGTTTTTGAATTTAGCCGAATTAGGAATTGGAAGTGCTGTAGGATATTCATTATATAAACCTCTTTTTGAAAGAAATTATCAAGCTATCAATGAGATAGTATCAGTACAAGGCTGGCTCTATAGGAAAATTGCATATTTTGTGATATCAGGTGCTTGCATCTTAATGTTTTTTTTCCCTCTTATTTTTGAAAAAGCAGAAGTTCCTTTATGGTATACCTATGGAACTTTTATTGCTTTACTGGTAAGTGCTCTTTTAGGATATTTTATTAATTACCGTCAAATTGTATTTTCCGCAGATCAACAAGAATACAAAGTAACTCTTAATATACAAGGTTTTAAATTTTTTAAAATCTTATTGCAAATAGCGGCCGTTTATTATTTGTCTAACGGTTATGTTTATTGGATGTTGCTTGAGATTTTGATGTCTGTACTTACAGCATATGTTCTTAACAGATTGTTAAAACATGAATATCCTTGGTTAAAGTCCACACCTAGATTAGGGAAAGATCTAAGCAAGAAATATCCGGAAATAATAAAGAAAACCAAACAACTTTTCTTTCATAAAATTGCTAGTTTTGTTCTTACACAAACAAGTCCTCTTGTAATTTATGCATATACTTCGTTGACATTAGTTGCTATTTATGGTAACTATATGTTGATTGTAATGGGAGCTATCTATTTGATGAATGCCTTGTTTAATAGCATTGGAGCTGGAGTAGGGAATTTAATAGCAGAGGGAAATAAAAAACGAATAAAAGCAATATTTTGGGAATTAGCCTCCTTTAGAATATGGGTGGCTTCTATAATATGTTTTGGTATTTATAAATTGGGACATTATTTTATAATATTGTGGGTTGGTCAAGAATATATAATGGAACAATCAGCTTTTATAATATTGATTTTTATTACTTTCGTTGGTTTAACCCGTACTCATGAACCATTTTTATTCGGTTATGGATTATTTCAAGATATATGGTCTCCTATAGTCGAAACAATATTGAATTTAGGATTGTCAATAGTATTGGGATATTATTATGGATTGACAGGGATACTTTCTGGAGTGGCAATAAGTTTATTACTTATCGTTTGTAGTTGGAAACCATATTTCCTATATAGATGGGGTTTTAAAGAAAAAATATCCGAATATATATGCCGTTATTTGAAGTATATATTATTGTTAGCCATCTCTTTTATTGTTACTCTGTGGACATTGAATTTATTTTCATCGTCGGTTGCTACATTTATAGAGTGGGGGATATATGCGCTTAAAGTTCTTTTGTCATACACACTTTTCAGTG
>OKRX01002206.1_pt1 | contig 13268 bp, 9 predicted proteins | sample 1601241 | NCBI WGS metagenome assembly OKRX01 (sample SAMEA3541500, study PRJEB24748) | human gut metagenome | biome: human gut; feature: human-associated habitat; material: faeces | place: China | collected 2012
AGATTTTGAAATATCCACGTGGAAATCACTTTTCCCCGACACAGCGCCATTTCGATATGTAACCAGCTCTAAATAATTGTAACGAGCCGACGTTGAATTTCTCCAGCCAACAGCAGGGCGACGTGGGGACGCACCCGGACGACTTCCTGTAGGGACGCACGATCTGTGCGTCCGTTGTAGAACGAAAGTTACAGCATAGTCTCGCTGGTTCGGGGACGGACGCCCTCCGGCTGGACACTGTCGTGCGTCCCTACAGCGGGGTTACACGACCACTAGCCAACAGCTAACAGCTACACATGAGCGACAAGCGGAGAGTGGAGAGATCGATGAACTCATTGTCTATAATGCGTCAACTCTGCCCTCAAAAAGCTTTGACCAGACAGCAAAAACGAAATTATCAGTAGCTTTGCTACATCTACTCGGTAGATAATATGCGACATGCTGAGTAGTCGACAGAAACGCGAAGATAGGCTTCGTAACACGCTCCTACCTTTGCTCAGCAAAAGAACCTAAATAGTATGCCCGTCAATAAGAATGCTATGACTAGATACCAGATACTCGATGAGCTACTGAGCAATCGGTATCATGACTATTCGCTCGATGATCTAACCGAAGAGGTCAATAGGCGACTAGCCGAGATTGACCCTGACACCAATGGTGTGGTAAGAAGGACTATCGAGGGGGACATACGCTATCTGGAGTATGACAGTCCCTTTATGGTCGAGATCGACAGGTATAGCGTATCGGCCTACAACATAGACAAGCAGAAGAGTGTCACCAAGCGCTGCCTGCGCTATGCCGATCCGTCGTTTTCCATATTCAAGCAGGAGCTCTCTGATGATGAGAAGTATCTGCTGCGTGAGGCACTCTCTCTGATGGGTCAGTTTGACGGGCTGCCTAATCTGGATCATCTTGAGTCTCTTCGTCTAGGATTGAGTGTGGAGAGTAGCGTAGATAGGCGCATTGTGTCACTTGCTAAGAGTCCGCTCTCTAGCTCTAGCCTATTTGGGCAACTTTTTACCGCTATCTCTCAGCAGCAGGTGGTCGAGCTACACTATCACACCTTTGCGCAGCCTCAAGAGCAGCTCACCACGACCATCCACCCTTATTTATTGAAGGAGTACAATCGTCGATGGTTTCTAGTGGCAGCCGCAGAGGAAGATGGTAAGCTACTCACCTTTGCTCTAGATCGCATCGACCTCTGCCGCCCACTACCATCTCACCTGTATGTGCCTTGTAGTGGGGAGGTCTGGCATCACTTTGATGAGATCATCGGTGTGACGCTATACGACGATAGTCCGCTACATGAGATCATCTTTTGGGTGAGTAATGTCTCGAGTGACTATGTGCTTACGAAGCCGATCCACGCCTCACAGGAGCAACTCACAGAGGAGGAGAGCGCGTCTCTACGAGCAGCCTACCCCACCCTTGAGGCGGGGAGCTACTTTCGCATCTACTGTAAGGAAAACTACGAGTTGATCCGCGAGCTAACCAGCTTCGGGGCAGAGCTTGTAGTCTTATCTCCTGAAGAGATCCAGAGCAAAGCCTCAAGATATGTAGAGACTCTGAGTGAAGTGTATCAAAATTTGCGAAGATAGAGTTCGTAGTCACGTCCTACCTTTGCAATGTCAACGTAAAGGAAGTAATCTATAACCAGTAAAACAGAAGATAATATGATGAACGAAGAAGACATGTGGTATCTAGACGACTACGGTCGTGAGTATGGTGAGTACTCAGGGAGCTATGCTCAGGATGTAGCAGGCTATAGCGATGATGTGATCAACGATGCCTTCGAGGGCGACCCAGAGATCTACTGGAATATTGATTAGCCCCCCCCCGCTAACGGGTGCTTTTGCGACTACGTAGATAGAGTTCGCAATGATGTAGTACCTTTGTCCTCAAGAGGCGTGTCGAGATAGTCGATACACTTGGATGTACGGACGAAGTCGAGGTCTTTGACAGTCGGATGAGATAGATACAGATTTGATTCTGTCATGCGTATTCGCATGATGTCCTACTAGCTCCATGAGCCTGTGGGATAACAATGGCTGGTAGTTAAAGTCAGTGTTTTTACATTGAAGTCAATCATGATCATGATTATGGTGATTGGTGATTGATGATTATGAGATCTAAAGATCTCCTTTATACAAGGAAATAGAGTCTGTCTCTTCCGACTGAAAGGCCTCCCCTCCTCTCTAGACAATCCCCACAAAAAGATGGATCGAAACAGCATAGCTACACAAGCAAGACTTATGGAGACCAAAGCGGATCTCCTCAGGCTACTCAACCAGATGAAGTGGGATGAGATGGAGCGAGAGGGCATGGCCGATAGGTATCACCCGTTTACTACCACTAACATCAACTACTACTGCAACCCCAACCATACGGAGCTGCGATACAGGACCTTTAAGATCCCTAAGCGCTCTGGCGGCTCACGGGTGATCACAGCTCCGAGGAATAAAACCTTCAAGCTGCTCCTGCGGTACGTCAACGAGATATTTAAGGCACTCTACACGCCCTCACCTCACGCTATGGGCTTTACCGAGGGGCGCTCTGTAGTAACCAATGCAGACCTACATAGAGGGCAGATATATGTCTTCAACATAGACCTGCAAGACTTCTTCCCGAGCATCCACCAGGCACGCGTCTGGAAGCGCATACAGCTAGACCCTCTAGATCTCAAGCGTCCCATAGCCAACATACTGGCAGGGCTATGTGCTATGCGCGTAGATCTAGCGGATGGCGACGTGCAGTATGTACTACCTCAGGGTGCTCCCACATCGCCTATCCTCAGCAATATGATCTGCGACACACTCGATAGGAGACTAGCTGGACTCGCTCGGCGCTTCGGACTCCACTACTCACGCTACGCCGATGATATTACGTTTAGCTCTATGCACCACGTATATCAGCCAGACGGTGCCTTCAGGAGAGAGCTAGAGCGCATCATCACGGGGCAGGGATTTGTCATCAATCAGTCGAAGACACGACTACAGAAGAGAGGCGCCCGCCAAGAGGTCACGGGGATCATCGTCAGTGACAAGCTCAATGTCTCACAGCACTATGTACGAGACCTGCGCAACCTGCTATACATCTGGGAGCGGTATGGCTATGATACGGCTTGCAGTAGGTTTTATCCCAGGTATCAGGCAGACAAAGGGCATCTCAAGAAGGGAATGCCTCAGATGCCCAACATTATCGAGGGCAAGCTCCTGTACCTCAAGATGGTCAAGGGTGAGAGCGACTCCGTCTACCTACGGCTCAAAGCACAGTTTGACCGCCTCACAGGACAGCTCCGTGACACACGCAATATGACGCACAGCATCGCTTACTTAGAGACGACACCTCTCCTAGAGTTTGAGCAAAAGAACCATACGCTCGTGGAGATCCTCCACTCCACACCTCAGGAGCAGACAGACTCCGCCACCACCTCCTCTCACCGATATGCGACCTTTACCCTAGGCGGGCATAAGGTGCTGGCCTCTGTCAATAAAGTGCTGACACCCCATGAGGAGCAGCACAAAGAGGCTCTCGCCATCTCACACTGTCTCTCACCTGAGGGGCAGCACTTCTGGCTCATACATCGCCAAAACAAGGTGACCCACCATCCCGCTCCACCCGTCGACCTAGATCAGCTGACCCAAGATCTAGCAGACCTACTCAGCGAATAGTACTTATGAATGACAAGCAGCAAAAAATCATCGCACAGATCGTCCGCCTATGCGCTCAGGACAAAGCCTTCGACAAGGAGCTTCGCAAGCAGCTATCGATAGCTCCCGTCGCAGAGCTATCCACCGCTAGCGGGGAGCAGCTGGAAGAGATATACGAGTACTGTATCGCTAAGGTAGTCCAGCGCCAGGCACAAGAGTTTTATGCAGATATGCCGAGCGAGCTACAAAACGACTGTCTCGTAGAGGACTTCTGCCGTATGGAGGCCTTCAGACGCAAGGGGTGCTTTGGAGACTTTGCACTAGCACTATACCAGCAGCTAGAGCATATCACAAATTGTCTCTTTGCCGACACCTCCCTGCAGAGTCTCATCCCCGCCATGTGGCACTGCTCAGCCTATGTCAATAGCCGAGGACTAAAGGATGACCAGCTCTCCGTCGCAAATCGTACCGACTCGACCTACACAATCGCACGGCTACTCTTCTCTGATAAGGCCAGCACTAAGTGCAAGACCCCGCTGAGCCAGCAAACCGCCAACGACAAGATGCGCATTGTCGTCTACTTCGTAGGCTACAAAGCTATGATGAAGAACTCAGACTATAGTGTCTACCTAGAGCAGACCAAGCTCCTCAAGGAGATTTACCTCTGTCGCAATATGAATCACCGAGGCAGTATACAGACACCCTATGCTCAGGACACTCTAGAGCACATCCTCGCGCACCAGTCGGTCTACTACCTCAAGTTCCTAGGTGCACTAACACAGTTTGTAGAGCAGATCAAAGAGGGATGGCCAACCATACCTTCCACACTCAGCTACGCCCAGACGCTCCCTTACTGAGTCAAACTAATACCCACGTGGAGATCGGAGTAGAGGTGAGATCGTTCAGATGGCTCTGATTCACTCCGATAGCTCTAGAAAACAGCCAACAGCAACACAAGGCGGACTAGACTCTATGGTCTAGCCCGCCTTGTGCGTTATTGCATGTAGTGTCTAGCGGATTACTTGTGATAGACGCGTACCTCAGTGATCACACCCTGAGGCGTGATGTAGACGTACTCGTCACGGTCTCCTCGCAGCTCTATCTCAAAGCGGTAGTAAGAGCCCTGAGGCATCTCGATGAAGTCAATATCGTCAATGCGGGCATTGGGATACTTCTGTTGGAGTGCCTTCATGACGACGTTGGGGACGTTTCTCCGAGCGACATCCCAGCTCGTAGAGACCCACTCACAGGTTCTTGTAAAGAGTGCCTCCTTTTTCTTTTTATCGTGCCGTATCTCCACCTCGACCATGCCATCGTCATAGTCCACCTCTAGGATGCGGGCGTTGGCATAGCGATCATTGAGGGTCTTCATACATTGCTCACTGAGGTGCCAGTCCTTCGTTTGGCCACAAGAGGCAAAGAGAGCTACACTGCAAGTCATCAGGAGCGCTATAAATAGAATTTTTTTCATAGGTTCGTTATAGGGTTATTAGATTAGTAGTACTGAAGGGGGGTACGAAAGATCTCCTCCCTCTTTCAACCACAAAGATAAGGCTAATTTCTCAATCACCACCGCAGAGCATGCTCTACCCAGGGCTCTACCGCATTAGAAGTTTCTAGAGTGTTCCCATCCGATCAGGGTCAGATCTTGTGCAGCAAGAAGTCTGTCGTCGAATAAGGGATGTCGCACCCTGTTTTTTATAGCTTTTAGCACACCCTTCAGATATGATTGTGATCAGACTACGATAGTAGAGTTTGCCATTCTACCTACAAAAGGTCAGCAACTCTTTTGATCTCATTTTCTAGCTGTCGTATCTGTCTACGTATCTCACACTGGCGATTATACTGAGGCTCTTTACGCATCTTACGTCTTAGCGTATCGCATTTTTTACGTAGCGTGTGAATCTGATCTCTCAGATCAGATTTTGCTAGATACTCCTCGACCGTATTGGTGCCGAGCTGAGACAGCTGCCCTAATAGATTACCATAGACCGCATCCATACTATAGCCCACGATACTTATAGGACTCTTCATCAGATCCACACCTATTTGTTGTTCCATACGCCCTGTCTGCACCATAGCCCCCTGAGCATTTCTACTTCTCGGGAAAATCAATAAATCGATGCACCCCTCGTAGGCGATCAGAAAGAGCGAAGGGCGAGGCATCAGCGCATCCATACGGCGTAGCCACTCAGTATCATACGGAGCCTCCTTGAGTGTACAGAGGAAGATATCTATCTCCTCTACCTGAGTGCCCACGGCTAGGTGGAGCGTGGAGGGATGGAGCTTATAAAGCCATCTAATCTCCTCGACACTGTCCGTTAGGAAATTGCGGAGTGCATTCTTTCGTGATCCACTCTCTCGCTTGTAGAATGCATTTTTCGGCACATTGCAATCCACGATAGTACTCTCAGGCAGAGAAAGCGGATTATTACTCATACCACATTCGTCACTTAATCACTAGGAAGGTTATCAGCTCGAAGTCATCAAGACCATTGATCTTATTTTGCAGTGCCGTGGTCGCTCCCTCTGAGAAGAGACTATTGATGTCGCTATCCTTATTAACGGAGATAATACACTCCACAGCCTTCTGCAAGAGACTACTATAGAAAGACATCTTCTTACCATCTTGTGTCTCTTGATTGAATAGTTGGCACACCTTTTTATTGGGCTCCTTCCCCCCCTTGCAAGCAAGTCGCATTAGATCTAGCAGTCGCTTAGGTGACAGATGGTCGCAGATGACCTGCCCCTCACGAGATAGATAAATCATATAGAATGGGTGCAACTGATTCTTGCGATCTATATTGATTCCTTCGTTGCAGTTCTTAAGGACATAGATTACCCCTGGAGGAAGAAGGTCAGACGATGGCACTACGCCATTGAGACCCAAGGGGGTCACATCCAGATTAGGATGCTCTTTATTGTAGGCTATTAGATCTAGACGAAACTCGTTAAGTCCTAAGTCCATAATTGAGAAGCCCGTATCCATCTCCTCCAGATCCACTACCTTCTCCTGTAGTCGCTCTAGCTGCTTGCGACGATAAGCCAGATCACTCTTCTCCTCATTAGAGAGTAGGTCATCATCACCCGTAGCAGCTAGTGTCAGAGCCTTCATACGATTTTCTACACGCGCCTTGAGATTGATGTATTCATCAAGTGTTACATTCGGCCAGTAGTTCACTAGCTGGATATCTTTGTTTTGAGAGCCGATACGATCTATACGACCGAAGCGCTGTATGATGCGTACTGGATTCCAGTGTATATCGTAATTGATGAGATAGTCACAGTCTTGGAGATTCTGTCCCTCGGAGATACAGTCGGTAGCTATTAGCACATCTATTTCCTCTGATGTGTCGGGATAGATTGCATCACGTCCCTTAGAGCGTGGGGAGAAGAGCGTCAGAGCTTTATTAAATGTCAAGCCCTGTTCTACCCCTTGCAGTGTGCTACGTGGGTCATCAGAGCCAGTTATCAGTACCGTATTCAGTCCCCATTGCTCCTTGATATCGGGTGCCAGCGTAGCGTAGATATATTTAGCTGTGTCAGCAAAAGCTGTAAAGATGATCACCTTCTTATTGCCCTCATTGATAGGGTTTACCCACTTATCTCGGAGGTCTTCCTTCAGCTGAAGTAGCTTACTATCGTGCTCTGGTTTTATGTCTTGTATTTTATTCAAGAGCTTCTTGAGAGAGACTAAGTCCTCCTTTAGAGAGCGTTGCCAAGACAGACAGTCTATATCGGCCAATGAGATAGCGTATCTATCACCGCCTATCAAGATATCTCCAGCATCATCAGGATCTAGCTCATCTGTCAGCTGATATTCATTCACAGAGGCCATACGCCCATTCTGAGCCTCGTGGATCTTAGCGAGAGTAGATTTGATCAGATGTTGGACACGCTCCAGTGTGAGGCGAAAAGAGTATACCGAACTCTCTAATCGCTTCATCAAGTTAATGCTCATCAGTCGACGTAGTCCCGACTCACGCCCCGATATGCTAAGTCCGCCAGTGGAGCGACCTCTACGCCCTTTAATTTGATAGTTCCCTTGTTTACTAGGATAGATAAAGGCCGATGGGGTGTAGATCGTCAGATTGAGATTGTCTAGCAGCTTATAAATCTCATCGTAGGTGATTGCATCGTCCAGATCCGTCAGTGGAGGGCGACGAGACTTGACTGGCAACCGGTTGGGAAAGCTTCCTATCTCTGTCGTATCGTAGTACTGCACTATGTGTCTCCGTGAGCGAGCGATCGTGACACTGTCTAGCACTTTGAAGAAGTCAAAGCTCAGCTCCGAGAGCAGAGCCTCCGTCGTGCGCTCCTCTTTAGATAGTTTAGCCCAGCGATTGTAGACCTTCTGAGCATCACGAAAGATATCATTGATGGAGCTCTCCGTATCTAGTAGAGTGTCAAAGTGCCTGTAGTCTCCCGCATAGGCTAGCTCTAGCTGACACTTGAGATCATAGAAGTGGTTATTGACAGGAGTCGCTGAGAGCATCAGGACTTTCGTCTGCACCCCCTTACGGATCACTTCATTCATCAAGCGCTGATAGCGATTCTCTTTAGGGTTGCCATCCTCATCGAGCGTTATCCTCCCACCATTGCGAAAGTTGTGACTCTCATCGATCACCACCAAGTCAAAGTTACCCCAGTTGATCTTCTCTAGATCTACATCATTACTCATTCCCTCAGCACGTCCTAGATCTGTGTGAAAGAGCACTTCATAGCGCAGACGATCTGCTGCTAAGGGGTTGTTTTTGTAATTCTTGCGGTAGTCATTCCAGTTTTCGGAGAGCTTCCTAGGACAGAGTACCAGTACATCTTTATTGCGTAGCTCATAGTACTTGATGACGCTCAGAGCTGTAAAGGTCTTACCGAGTCCCACACTATCGGCAAGGACACAGCCGTTGTACTGCTCCAGCTTGTTGATGATAGCGAGTGCTGCATCACGCTGGAAGTTGTAGAGCATACTCCATATCTTCGACTCCTTAAAGCCGTTAGCTTCGTTGGGCAGCACATCCTCCGAGAGATCATTGAGGAACTCGTGAAAGATGTTGTACAGTGTGATCATGTAGATGTACTCAGGCGCATTCTCTCTGTACACAGTAGAGATACTCTCGATCACCTCCTCCGTCACCTCTTGCATCCGTGCATCATCACACCACAACTGATCGAAGAGCTGCAGGAACTGCTTAGATTGTGGAGCCTCCAGCTTACTAATCATTGTGTAGGCATTGTCGCCACGATCGAAGCCTAGATCGACCATCGTAAACCCTTTGAGCGGCGTATAGGCCAGATCATCGACGACTCCGAAGCCCGACATTTGCTCCTTTGTCTGATTTGACTTAAAGTGTGCTTTGCGCCGTATCCACGCGGCACACTCCCGTGCTATGCTACGCTGTGTCAGCTCATTGCGCAGACAGATCTCAAACTCACCACTAGTCAAGCTACGCTCACGCTTGAGCTGTGGTATGTAAAACTCTCGCTGTGCTTTGTCTGGCCGCTCTTTCGTAAAGGTCGGAGAGGTGAAGATAAAGCGAAGCTCATCCACCTGTTCCAACTCCTCCCTTAGTGCTTGATAAGCGTAGATGGAAAAGCAAGAAGCTGCTATCGACACACGACTTCCCTTGCGAAGTGTCTCACGCAAGTCATCAGCAAGAGTTTTATTGATGTTGTCTATAATGTCCATAGTTAGTAGTTAGTGGTTAGTGGTTAGTGAGGGTGGTAAGTAATAATAAGTAGTAGTCAGCTGGGCGTGGTCAACATAACTCTAGCAACTATCCACTACCCCTCCATCACCTTATCCATCAGAGCTTGGTAGCTATTGACCACGTCGTAGACCACGTTGTCATGCTCGCTGATCGCCTTAAAGTGGCGAGCGGCGCACTCTAGTTTGGCATCCTCGGCACCACGGAGCTCAGAGCGCTCCCACGAGGTACCTTTAGTCTCTGCGACGAAGTAGATATGCTTCACATCCTTATGCTCATCAAAGGCGATAGCCCAGTCTGGACTATACTTTCCCATAGGCGTGTTGATGTAAAACCCCTTCGGGAGCTTCGTGTAGACCACCACGTCGCTACTATCCTCTAGATCCTCCGCAAAGGAGCGCTCCACCTGACTATCTATACGTACCAAATCATAGAGAGACTTAGCACTTCGGATCACATCCACACCGATACGACCACAGATCGTCTCCTCCGTAAAGATATTCGTATCGTACCGCTGCTTCGTACGGTGGTAGCTGATCTGCTCCACCACAGCTAGTGCCATCTCATCCTTAATGATGCGAGCAGACCTCTGGATGAACTCCTCGGGGTTGCTCTTGAACTTGTCAAAAGTCTCCCTCCTCACCCCTTTGAGGATCTCTACGATCGTGCGCCGTGTCAAGCCCGTCGCAGAGACTAGACTACCCACCAGATCATACTGTACATGCTGGCTCACTGTCTCCTGCAGATGATAGGTTGTAGTCTGCTCACGCACCATAGCAGTACCCTGATGTAGAGCCTCCACATCTTCTATCTGATTCATCTCGCCACGCTCTACCACAAGACGTATAGCCGTCACACGCAGACGATCGTCTAGTGCTCTGATCGCCTTGGTGATCAGCTCAGACGTGTCAAAGTCCACCTGATAGACGCTTCGCACATTGATACGACGCCACAGCTCCTGAAACTCTCGGCGCTTCAACTGCTCCTCGACGACATGCCCAGACTTGTTCTCTCGGCTATTATCTAATCGCCATGAGCTCGGGTCGAAGACACGCTCTAGCGTACGGATGATCGCAGCACTCATCGGTGCCAGATCATTGCCAAAGCTTAGCTCGCCACGCTCCTTCGTCTCGTGATACGCCTGCGTCAGTAGTCCCGCATCATCTACGTAGTCACGCCGTAGTAGAGCACGATAGATCTTGCGTGCCACCTCGGGGGTAATCACCTCCTTGTCACCAGACGCGGTCTCGTACTCTACCCCTGTGAAGAGATCCTCCGTCACCTCTCTCGGACGATCCTTGACCACCTCTGCTATCTCGTGTTGTAGTTCCCTTGCAAAGCTCTCGTAGCTCTGACTAGCTATCACCGTCAGCACGTTTATGTCAAAAGTGCCGCTCCAGCCCAGCTCTTCGACATCCTGTCGCTCGCCTTTGCTATTGACACAGAGACGCATACCGCGTCCCACCTCGCTGTCTGTTTCACGGAGCGTGCAGATCTGGAAGACATTCGGATTGTCCCACCCCTCGCGTAGTGCCGAGTGCGAGAAGATAAAGCGTGTCGGCTCCTCAAGGCTCAGGAGTCGCTCCTTATTCTTCATAATTAGGTCATAGGCATCCTCATCATTGCTACCTCCCTCAGCACTATTTACCTTGGAGTCGACAAACTTGCCGCGCCTGTCTCGTGAGAAGTAACCATCGTGTACCTCCTCAGCGGTAAAGCGAGAGAGATAGTCTCGGTACGACTCATCGTAGAGACTTAGCTCGTCATCCTTCAGCTCCTGTACCAGCTGACTATACTCCTCCTCAAAGATCTCCGCATAGCGTCCCTTGTAGGTCGCATCACCTTCATAACGACGATAGTTATCCACATGATCGATGAAGAAGAGACTCAGCACCTTGATGCCCTTAGGGTACAACTCCCGCTCCCGCTCGAGGTGCGTCCGTATCGTCTCGCGGATCTGCACACGACGCATCGCCTCCTCCGTGACTTGCCCCTCGGCATCACCCTCGTGTAGCTCTACATCGTTTAGCAGTTTTATGGTACGTGAGTACCCATCGATAGACTCTATCACGTAGAGATCCTGATACTCCGCTAGCTCGCCACTAAGCGCATAGAGATCATCCCCCGGTCTCACAAGGCGACTCACCGGACGCGTACCTGTAGCGGTCTTTATGTTCAGTGAGATACGCGCCTCAGGAGCACGATCCTTACGTATCACCACCTCCTCTAGATAGAGGTATCCACCAGTTGCGTTGTTGCCTATCTGGCTAATGCCTTTCACCTGGATCTTTTTCACCAGACGCTTGTTGTAAGCATCGATAGCATCAAGTCGGTAAACCATATTGAGTACCTCACGGTGTGTCGCCGAGTAGCGCAGTAGCATGAGCGGGTTAAAGCGCTTGATCCCCTCACGTGTCTTATTCCTTCTGTCAGCACCCAGCACACTCTGAGGCTCATCGATGATCATGATCGGATTAGTCTTTGCCAAGATATCGATGGGACGACGACTGCCAAACTCATCGCGACGGGAGAAGATGATACGTGCATCATTATTCCTCTTGCTATTCTTCTTCGTCTCATCAAAGGAGCTGTTGAACGCCTGCATATTGATAATCATCGCCTGCATATTAGAGTCACTAGCGAAGGTATCGATACGGGCCAACTGCTTGGAGTTGTAGACGAAGTGCTGTATGCTCTGTGTCTCGTAGAGCTGTGCGAAGTGCTCGCTCATCGACTCAAAGCTCTTGGCGACACCCTCACGGATGGCGACGCTCGGCACCACGATGATAAACTTGCTCCAGCCGTACGCCTTGTTTAGCTCATACATCGTCTTGATATAGGTGTAGGTCTTGCCCGTACCCGTCTCCATTTCAATGGTTAGGTTGATGCCCTCCCCCTCGAGTTGGTCGATAGGCTTGATCCCCTGCTCTATCTGTATCGTGCGTACATTGTGACGGATAGTCTCATGCGGTACTTGTAGCGGTGCATTGCCAAAGCCTGTGCTCACGAGACTAGCTGCATACTCACCCTGATCCATCTGGTGCTCATAGTGGTCATACTTAGGCTGACCCTGGAAGGCGCGCACGACGCTCCGTGCTGCCTCCTCTTGAAATGATTGATGCTTGTATTGGAGTTGCATGATAGTGGCACTTACAAAACTCTCACCTTATCTAGTGCCTCCCTGTCGTCCCAGTTGAGGCGCTGCTTGAGTAGCTCGAAGGTGTTTATCTTCTCCTTGTCTGAGGCGAAGCTACTATCACTTAGTAGCACACGTAGGGGATCCATATCAGCGATAGCCTCGATAACCGTCGTGGGGATCGCCTTATCAAAGCATGCCACCAGAGCGCCCTCGTCCACGTTGTAAATCTCACAGCCATCTACCACCGTGACCGCCTGCGGTAGTGAGAGCGGCACTCCCCACGAGAGCATCGCGCCGTAGAGTAGGTCCTGTCCACTACGATCTGTCTTTATATTTGTTTGATACTGATCCAGTTCTGTTTGCTCATAAGATGCAGGGGTGCGCTTCACATCGGTAAAGTTGCTCGAGTCTAGTCGGAAGACGCGGAAGCCCGTGTCAATGGCCTTCTGTCGTTTAATAATATCTTTCTGCCTCTCCTCTGCCTCTTCGCGTGTCTCTTCATCCTCCAAATAAATCCGTAAAGATGGATCTTTGTCCTCTCCAAAATAAGCGTAAGTCATTTCCATTGACGCTTTTAAGCTTTCTTCAATGAGGTGATCTTGAATGAGCCTCCCAGCACGGCGTATACGCTCTTTAGCTATTTCAGGAATGGTGTGTGGTACTGATAGAGAGTCGCATAAATCAATTGCATCTCGAGCTACCTTCTTACTTTTCTCAGAAGATGCCGTCTTTAGAGAGATCTCCTCTGCTATTTGCACCATAATGTATCTTATT
>OKRX01002208.1_pt1 | contig 13261 bp, 9 predicted proteins | sample 1601241 | NCBI WGS metagenome assembly OKRX01 (sample SAMEA3541500, study PRJEB24748) | human gut metagenome | biome: human gut; feature: human-associated habitat; material: faeces | place: China | collected 2012
CCTATCATGGGACGAGTGACAATCAACGGAACTATCGCACAGTTCAGTTGCAAGCTGAGCGTGACCAAGGCGATATGGGATGCCAAGGGCAACAGAGCCAAAGGCAGAAGCAAGGAAGCCAATGAGGTGAACTTTGCGCTTGATAACATCAAGGCTCAAATCGCTAAGCATTACCAACGGCTTTCCGACCGTGAGGCGTTCGTTACCGCTGAAATGGTGAGAAACGCATATCAAGGCATAGGTACGGAGTATGAGACATTACTCAGAGCTTTTGACAAGGAGAACGCAGCCTTTGCCCAACGCGTGGGAAAAGACCGAGCTGTCCGAACCTACCGCAAGTATCTGACGGTAAGAAAGTACGTTGCCGAGTTCATCAAATTTCAGTACAAGCGCTGCGATATGTCCATGAATGAGCTTACCGAGGAGTTCATCCGTGATTTTTGTCTGTATTTGAAGAATGTCATTGGACTCACGCAATCTACCATTTGGATATACTCCATACCATTGAAGCATATCGTCACGGCAGCACACTACAACGGCAAGATACAGAGAAATCCGTTTGCCATGTACCACGTTGACCCAGACCACAAGGAGCGTGAGTTCTTGACAGAGGAAGAATTGGACATATTTGCAGGAATAGAGTTGGAAAATCCCAACTTTGCTTTCGCGAGAGACTTGTTTATGTTTGGTTGTTGGACAGGTATCTCTTTCGTTGACATCAAGAATCTTACAGAGGACAATGTTGCCATTATAAGTGGGTCTCCATGGATAGTTTCTCAGCGTCAAAAGACAGGCGTACCATTCAAAATTAAACTGATAGATGCAGCCATACAGATAATTGAACGTTACAAGCCATTGAGAAAAGATATGCACTTGTTTAATATTGGCTCACTTGACATGGTAAACAAGCGTATAAAGAAAGTGGCAAAAATGTGTGGCATCAAGAAGCGAATTTCATTTCATGTAAGCCGGCATTCGTTCGCAGTTTTGGCTTTAAACTACGGTATGCCGATAGAGAGTGTAAGCAAGATACTGGGACATACGGACATCGCCACAACACAAATTTACGCAAAGGTGACAAGTACTAAATTGGAGCATGACATATCAGCTTTTGAAAGTCGAATCAAGGGGCATATGCCGACAATGGGGGGAATGGCATGAAAAGGACTGTAATCACCGTGGACGGAAATGGAATGTTATCCATTCCGTCCAACTTGCAAGACTTGTGGATGAGTGAGGGTGAATTGGTTGATATGCTTCATGTCACCGCCATGAAACTCCATGCTGTGATAAGGTCAATATACAAGGATGGTTTATTGACGGTGTCGGAAGTCCAACAGAAACAGGAAACTTCCAATGGCATTTGGCAAACGTTGTATGGCTTTCCGATGATTGTTGCCCTTTGCTTCCGTATAAACTCATACGGGGCAGCTCGGTTTCGTGCCACCATCTTCAAGAGATTGTACGGGGCAAAAGAGAAAAGTAGTGTCATTATCCTACAACTCAATAGAAGAACAACCGCCTTTAGTTGAATGTCCTCTTGCTTGTTTGTTGGCTTGGCGCTGTCGTACTGTCGTGAATAAGTACTGAAGCATAAGCATGACATTCTTACTTGTAGGGGGATGAGTTCTGTTCATAAAAATGACGGACAAAACACCCCTTATTTTTGTTGAATTGTTGAATATGATGAAAGAAGTATTGAACATCAGGCATTTACGGCTCAACATATTCTCAACAAATCTCTCAACAAAAGAAAGATAATGTTGAAAAGAGAAAACCATGAACACCATTCCTTTCTTTCTTTTTTGCCCAGTAATTTGTTGTGTAGAGCTATTTGTTGAGAGTTTGTTGAGGGTATAAGTGGTTGGTTCTCATAAAGATAACACCTATCTTCAACAATTCAACGTTTTACATGCCCTCACTTGGTACGCTGTAAAATGTGCTTGTGGATTAATTGGCAACCGCTCTATTCTCCGAAATGGTTGCAGCAACGTTCCTTGGAGGCTTTGCGCCTCCAGCCACTTGGGTGAACCTCCGCAGTGTTTTAGCATGGCATTAGATTTATGCAGACTATACCGAGGACACACAGCACACTCGGCATAGTTCACAAAGGAAATCAACAACACACAACTGAAACACTTGGCAAGTTTCACACTGAAAATATCACCTTTTCCTTTGCAAACTCCATGTACAAAGTAGCTTGTGTCTGTGACCTTGTTCTTTCAATGTGGCAGCTTTGATGTTTGGCGTAAATTGAGAGAATTAAGGTCTGCAACCTTGGGCATGGAAAGCCGAAAGGCAAATATCTCGTCTTTTGTTCTTAGAGGAGGGAGCGAGGTTATGTTTTGGAAACCCCAAAACTCCTCGCTCCACCATGAGGGCGGAGAAATTTTGCTCCCGATGGTCGCAGAAAGTGAGTGTACCAACTGTAAGCAGTATATCGAATGGCAAACATACAGAAACAAGACTATTCTTTGCGGAAATGCTACATTAAGACAAAGAATGCTTCCTTTTTATTTTCATCAATATCTGCCTTTTTGCGGAAGCTAATCCTGGGGATAGGGTCTCTTGTTCCAACATGTCCAATGCCATCTTTAACTCGCTGAGAAGTTCGGGATAATACTTCATTTGCCCATAAGCAAGCTTCATGCAATAGGCTCGTATAGCATAGGGTTGAGCGCAAGCGGTAATCTTGCTTACACAGAAGTCTATGAAATCCGAGCGGAGGAATTCTTCTTCAAACGGTTGGCGTAAGAGAAGATTGAGCATTAGACGGCGTTTCCCAACATGCTCTTCCTTCATCACTCGGTCAATCAGCTCGTCATGTTTGCAATAAAGCCACTCATTATTGGCTAAGTCGAAATTTGATAGAACATGCAGTGCATTGAATGCTACTCGGTTGTCCTCATCGAAAGTGAGCCGATAGAGTTCTTCCTTTCGGTGATTGTTCTCTTCGCCTTGGGTGAGAAAGCATAGCTCATGGATGTTATCCATGCTAATTCTACCAATTAGTTTTTGTTTCATATCATGCGGCTTAGTGTCCCATTCTTGATGTATCAACTGCTTTTACTTTTTTTTCTTTATAGCCACCGAACTTATAAATAACAGCAAAAGTAGCAGTAGCCCAATTGTTGTTAATTTTCATACGGTAATCTTGATTACCTTGTACGGAACGAGTGTCTGCCTTGTTGTTGAAGATGTTGCTGCCATTTATGCGCAATCCCCATTTCCCATCATGTGAAGTCCATTGTAACTTGGCATTCATTCTAAAGATAGGACTTACATCATAAACACCTTGTATTACTTTTGACTGAAAGAAAGGGTTGAGTATAAGGCGTAAGTCTTGTGTGCTGCAAAGTTTTATAGATGCAGTACCTCCAAGTGCTGCCGTCAGTTTCTTGCGGTTGAATGGCAAATCGAAGAAATGGTCACTTTTGGCATGTTTATAGATTCCTACAGCAAACACATTACCGTTGAGCCATTTGCCAGCACTGAATATTGCAGAGGCTTGCAATCCAAAGCTATTCTCATAGTTGAAGTTGGTTTCCTTCAATATTACCGCCATACGGTCTGTTGGTTGGTACGGTAACTGCACAGAATAATCAGGTTTCAGACTTGCAAAAGCCATCAGCGTATAACGTCTTTTAATCTGCCACATAAGGTTGACATTGTAATAAGAGTATGGTTTCAAATCAGGATTGCCATGTATCTCGGTATATGCCGATGAGTAAAATACACTGCTCATTGTTGACCAATAGCTCGGAAATTCAGAATTGGAACTGAATGACAAGTTGAGTAAATGGTTCTCGTTGATATTCCACAGGGCATTGAGTGACGGATATATGCGCCATTTGTCCCATATCGGTGAATGGTATTGTTCGGCTGCTGCGGATACTTCAAGACTAATTGCCTTGTTTATCTGTTTGCTGAAACCTGCGTATATATTCCAAATACGTTCGTTGATGTCCACACTGCTTGTTGCATTAGGCAGAATGTTACCCTCTTTGTCGATGGTGTTCTGATAACTCTTGTTGCTTGTGAATTGTCCCTTTACACCATACGACAATCCCCAACCATGTGTAAAAGAATGGTTTTGGTCGGCTGCGAACATCCATTTGCTGATAGTCTGTTCACTGCCACTTGTAAGGTTGCGTTCCGTTTCTGTCGTATTTTCATCTGCATACATCGTACCGTCAAGTTTTTGTTGTTGAGGGGTACGATAGTTAGTGTACGAACCACTAATGTTAAGTCCAAAAGGAAGTGAGTAGTTTACATCAACATTGTGCAGATACACATGAGTGTCGTAATGCATTCCGCTTACACTTGAACCTGTAGTGTGATTGTTGGAGCAAGACTTTTGCCATTTTCCCGTATAGGCAATGTCAAGTCGATGGTTCTTGCTAAATGCATAATTCATACCAAGTCGGTAGTCATGAGCAATACCAAATGATTTCTGCCACGTTTCATCGTTGTAGTGAATACGCCCGTTATCCAATGGATGGTTGGCTATGCGTGAAGATTCACCATATGAATTGCCGTCAATAAATTGATATTGTGCATCCATTCCAAATTTGCCCCTCTGCATGGAAAGATAGAAATCTCCAAACTCTCTGGAATATTTGTTTTGCTGTAATCCTCCATTTATCTGTCCCGACAACTGATTTTTCCCTGCATAATCTTTCGTGACGATATTTATAGCCATGCCACGAACATGATAACGTGCAGGAGCAGCAAGCATCACCTCTGCTTTAGCCAACTGTGCAGCAGGCATCGCTTTCAATCTGTCTGCAAGCTGTTCTTGCGTTAAAGTGGTCGCCTGTCCGTTGATGATAAGCGTCACCTCGTTTCCGGAAAACTTGATGCCACCATCGGTATCACTAACACCAGGAATACGTGTGAGAGCCTCATAGGCATTGTCGGCAGGTAGTTGCTTCATGAGTAACGGCATGTTATAGGATAACATACCTCGCTCAGCCTTGACGATAGGGCGCGAACCTTTGACCATTACTTCGGGAAGGTTGTGCATCATATTCTCCATTGTGAGCGAATCGCTCTGCGTCTGAGTTTGAGCTTTCACGTTAGCAACTGAAAGCAGAAATAATCCTAAAAGAAATACTTTGTTGTCCATATTTTACTTTTCTAAGCTACATTATTTTTTCTATGACATTCAAAGGTAAGAAAAACTATCCACAAATAGGAATATTTTGCTTTGTATTGTAAGAATGAGGATAACATTTAACATTTCTCTTACTTTTAATGCCGTATATGAAATTTATCTATGCTGCATTGATAATGTGTTGCTACATTTGGAATAAGCCCACCTCCAACCCAAAATTAATAATCTATAAAAACAAAGCAAAAAGTGTCGTTTTTCAGATTTTAGATTTAATTTTGCATCCGAAAAGAGTTGTTTGGCAAGCAAGGCAAACTTATGTAGAATGTAGAAGTTAAAACTATTGCCAAGTCATTACCTCTATTGAGGAGGAACACTCATAAATCGCTCATTTTAAGCTATTCTGAAGATTTTGGCAGAATTTTTCGGAAAAATACTACCCAACGGTGTGGAGATTTTTTCGAAAACCGAAGGCTCGACCTTTTATTTCCAAAGCCCGCTGCCATACCTTTGCACCTGCACGATAACGATTGATGCCATAGGAAAGACCATGTGGAGGAAAGAAAATCAGAGCGGCAAATGAAAATAGAAACTTCACAGAAGTTTTTGGACTGCACGATTATCGCATACTCATTTCTGAGAAATGGATACAATTACTGTCTTGCAAATGTTTTTAGGAAAATGGAAATCGCATACAAGAATGGCACAGCCTTCAGAGAAATTCCGATGAAAGAAGAGTATGGCTTGTCCATGCTTCTTGCATCGGGTTTTCTCCAAGGCTGTGCAGCCAAGCATGAAAGTGGTCGTTGGGGTTTACATCAATGACTTCTTTCTTGCGGTGGAGTATGCAAACAAAATGGTACGGCAAATCAAGGAATGGTGTTTCTTTTGATCGGTTAGCCTGCAACCGACAAAAAGAATCACTTTTCCTCATGCCGTACTACTGAGACATGAAAGGGTGGCGTGCCACTGTTTCATGTCGTTTGGATTGTGCGATAAAAATGGGACTGCGAGTTGTGGCTATAAAAGTCAGCCGTTGTCAGCACGGCAAACAAAGAAAAGTCCTTGGCAGTATAGTCTTGAAGTATTTCAAGGCATACCGCCAAGGATTTTTCTTGCCGTGCCATAGTCGGAGGAAGTTAGTCTGAGGTACGAGGACTGTCTTTCTTCGACGACGGCTGACTTTTATACAAAACACACGAAAGGATGAGAATATACAAACGAAATAGACCATTCAAAACAGGAACCATTGCCACATAAGTTTGAATGGATTGAAATGGAAATAGCAAAGAATAGAGAAGAATATGGTTTAATAAAAATAGATTTATCCAAGCAAAAAATCGAGGATAAAAAATCTTAAAACATTCTTTATCCCCGATTAAATATCGTACCTTTGCAACCGAAAGAGTTCTTTGGATGGTTATGCAAATCACAGCAGGATGCTACATTCTGTTTATTTCTAATTCGTAACCTCTTCTTTTTATGAGATAAAAACTTATCTCATTCTCAATCACTTATAAAAAATACGTACTTTCGCTCTTAAAAAGTACGATTATGGTACGACCCTTTGATGTAGAACAGGGCAAAGAGGAAAGTGATAGCTGACTATGCCTGTACACATGTTTAAAAAGAATATAAACTAAAATAATAGAACTATGAGAAATTTTACGTTTAAAGGGCTGTTTGTAACAGCGGTATTTATATTGCTTGGCTGTTTATCAATCCAAGCTGCAGATGACGACTTGATTACAAAGCAAATCACTATCAAGTTGGACGAGGCAGGTACTTTGCCTGACAAGATTGGAAGTAGTAGAATGTATAAGATTACTAATCTGAAGATTGTTGGTGAGATAGATGGCACAGATTGGGATATGATTCGTATGATGGCAGGACGTGATTATCAGGGAGATGTTACAAAAGGAAATCTCTCTGTGTTAGATTTGTCTGAGGCGAAGATTGTAAATGGTGGTGGATATTATTATTATTATGATTATGATGGTTGGAGTTATAGATATGGTACTTATTATGATAAAATTGGCGATTACGCATTCAAAGGCTGTAGCGGATTAACGAGTTTAACTCTTCCTGCAACTATTACCACGATAGGCAAGTACGCATTCGAGGACTGTACAGGATTAACGAGTTTAAACCTTCCTGCAGGTATTACCTCAATAGGCCGTTGCGCATTCGGTGGCTGTAGCGGATTAACGAGTTTAACCCTTCCTGCTGGTATTACCTCAATAAGCGATAACGCATTCTATGGCTGTAGCGGATTAACGAGTTTAACCCTTCCTGCTGGTATTACCTTAATAGGCGAGTCCGCATTCTGTGGCTGTAGCGGATTAACGAGTTTAACCCTTCCGGCTGGTATTACCGAGATAGGCTCTTCCGCATTCTCTTACTGTAGCGGATTAACGAGTATATATGTATATTCAGAGAAAGTACCAAAAATTGGTAGTGACGTGTTTTATTATGTAGATAAAAAGAAATGTACTGTTTATGTACCTAAGGGAACTTATGCTGATTATAGATCTTCTAACTTTGGCTACTTTGAGAATATTGTAGAATTCGATCCAACAGGCATCGACAAGACAACGACCTCTACCGATGTTGAGGAAGTATCTCGCTATTCTGCTGATGGTCAGCGATTGGCTGTTCCTGTTAAGGGCTTGAACATCGTGAAGTATAGCGACGGAAGTGAGAGGAAGGTTGTAGTGAAGTAAAAAATCTTAATTGATAAATCGATATGAAAAGAGTGAGGGTGCGTCAGCAGTCAATGACGCACCCTCGTTTCTTTTATGCAAAAATATTACTTGTTCAGGTGTGGATAGGAAATCCTGGTGTGGTAGATGGATTTCAGTCGTTCGATGAGTACAGACTTGGCCAAGGCTATGTCGCGGAAGGTGATAGGACACTCCCTGAAGAATCCGCCTGCTACCTGACTGTCAATGAGCTTATTGGTCAGTGCGCTGATACTCTCTTCGGTATATTCTTTGAGCGAACGTGATGCCGCCTCCACAGTATCAGCCATCATCAGAATAGCTTGTTCGCGCGTGAAAGGGTTAGGACCCGGATACTGGAATTGCTCTTTGTCCACCTGCTCGTCGGGATGCTCGTTGCAATAATTAATATAGAAGTACTTGGTGAGTCCTGTGCCGTGGTGGGTAGAGATGAAGTCCTTGATGATGCCTGGCAGATTGAATTTCTCGGCAAGCTTCAGTCCTTCCGTAACGTGGCTGATGATGATTTGTGCGCTCTCCAGGTCGGAGAGTTGGTCGTGAGGATTGACACCAGCTTGGTTTTCGGTAAAGAATACCGGATTGGTCATCTTGCCGATGTCATGATAGAGCGCACCGGTACGTACCAGCAGACTGTTGGCATGAATACGGTTGGCAATTTCGGCAGCCAGGTTTCCCACGGTGATGGAATGCTGGAAGGTGCCAGGAGCTATCTCGCTCAGGTTTCGGAGCAGTCCCTTGTTGGTGTTGGAAAGCTCGAAGAGTGTCACGTTGGAGATGAATCCAAACATCTTCTCGATGAGGTACATCATCGGGTAGGAGAGCAGCAGGAAGATGCCGTTGATGATAAAATAGGTGTACATGCTCGGGTCGATGTTGAACACCTGGTTGTCCTGCATGAGCTGAAGTGCTAAGTAGACGATGCAACTCGATATGGTGACGAGTATGGCTGTGATGAATATCTGCGACCGCTTGGACAGTTCGCGGAGCGAGTAGATGGCCACCAGTCCCGATGCTAACTGCACGATGATGAACTCGTACTGATACTTTACTGCTGCGGCACAGATAAGAATCATCGTGACATGGGTGATGAATGCCGTTCGGGAATCCATAAACACCCTGACGAAGATAGCAGCCATAGCAAAGGGGATGATATAGACCGAGAAGAAGTTGTGCTTCATCATCATCGACACGAGGATAGGGAAGAGGGTGATCATCGTGTAGAGCATGGTGAGGCTTCGTGGCTTCTCGAAGTAGTCTTTGCGGAAGAGCGTGAGGTAGGAGGTGAACATCATGACGAGTATCAGCACGAAGAGAATCTGGCCGATGAAGGTGGTCATGATTTCGTCTTGAGTGGAGCTTCTGCGCTTCATCTCCTTATCGAAAGAGTTGAGCACACGGCAAGTGTAGTCGTTGACGATTTCTCCACGGTCGATGATTTTCTGTCCGCTCATCACCATGCCACTTGCCAAAGGAATGCTGCTCAGCAGATCGTTTTTCTCGGCATCGCTCTTCTCTTTATCGTACACGATATTGGCCTCTATATAGTTGTTGAGGTTGCACCGTGAGAGGATGGCTCGCTGGGCTGCGAGTTTCTCGTTGGCAAAGATGTGCTCGTAGGCAGCTATGGTGGAGTAGAAACTGCTCACCTTGAGACTCTTGGCATTTTTACCACTCACGAATCGTATCATGCTGGTGGAGTCCTTGAAGATGTTGTTGTATTCGTTGGTGTTGATGATGCCCATCTGGTATATTTCCTGCATCTGTCTTGCCACTATGCCCACATATTCTTTGGGCAGACCGTTGATGCCCTGCTCGTAGTCGTGCAGGAATCGCTCCACCTGCTTTTTCTCGATAAGCGGGTTGAGACTGTAGTAAGGCTGGAAGTGCTTGAGCAGGGAATCCTGTTCGTGCTTGATGGCCTCGTCTGTTTTGTAGATAGGGAAGTCGAACTTGGCAATGACCGATCCATACATCCATGGCTTTCCTACATCGTAGCGATACATTCTGCCCTCGTTGCGTGGCAGGAACCACACGATGATGGCTACGGTGATACATACGAGTACGGTCTTGGTGGCGAGATTTCGCCAGTAATTCTCTTCTGTGTTGTTGAATATGCTCATTTTATACCACTATTTTTAGATTACTCTGCGAAAATACGAAAAAAAACTGCTAAAATCGCAAAAAAAAGTGTAATTTTGCAGAAAATTTAAAAAATAGCTATTTTCAGACATGACTGATAGAAAAGTAAGAGTGCGTTTTGCCCCCAGTCCTACGGGTGCATTGCACATTGGCGGTGTTCGTACTGCCTTATATAATTATTTGTTTGCTCGCCAGCATGGTGGTGAGCTTGTGTTCCGTATTGAGGATACTGACTCACATCGTTTTGTGCCAGGAGCTGAGGAGTATATCCTGGAGTCATTCAAATGGCTCGGTATCAAGTTTGACGAGGGTGTAAGCTTTGGTGGAGAGCATGGTCCTTACCGCCAGAGTGAGCGTCGCGACATCTATAAGAAATATGTGAAGCAGTTGCTCGATGCAGGTAAGGCTTATATCGCTTTCGATACTCCCGAGGAGCTTGAGGCAAAGCGTGCCGAGATACAGAACTTCCAGTATGATGCCCATACCCGTATGCAGATGCGCAACTCGCTCACTCTTTCCAAGGAGGAGGTTGACCAGCTCATTGCAGACGGCAAGCAGTATACTGTGCGCTTCAAGATTGAGCCCGGTGAGGAGATTCATGTCAACGATATGATACGAGGAGACGTGAAGGTGATGAGTGATATTTTGGACGACAAGGTGCTCTATAAGAGCGCAGACGAGTTGCCAACATATCATCTTGCCAACATCGTGGACGACCATCTGATGGAGATTTCCCACGTGATTCGTGGTGAGGAGTGGCTGCCAAGTGCTCCCCTGCATGTGTTGCTCTATAAGGCTTTTGGCTGGGAAGACACTATGCCACGTTTTGCCCATCTTCCTTTGTTGCTCAAGCCAGAGGGTAAGGGTAAACTGAGCAAGCGTGATGGCGACCGTCTGGGTTTCCCTGTGTTCCCATTGGAGTGGCACGATCCCAAGACCGGCGAGGTGTCATCAGGCTATCGCGAGAGTGGTTACTTCCCCGAGGCAGTGGTCAACTTCCTGGCTCTGTTGGGATGGAATCCTGGTACAGAACAGGAAATCTTCTCGCTCGATGAGTTGGTGAAGGCTTTCGATATCTCACGTTGCTCGAAGGCTGGTGCCAAGTTTGACTTCAAGAAGGGTATTTGGTTCAACCATGAGTATATACTGATGAAGAGCGATGACGAAATAGCCAATCTCTTTGCCCCTATCGTTGCCAACAATGGTGTGGAGGAAACGATGGATCGTGTGAAGCAGGTTGTGCACATGATGAAGGACCGTGTGAATTTCGTCTATGAGTTGTGGCCTCTTTGCTCTTTCTTCTTTATTCCACCAACCGAGTACGATGCCAAGACAGCCAAGAAGCGCTGGAAGGAGTATTCGGCTCAGCAGATGACCGAGCTTGCAGAGGTGCTTGAAGGTATCGAAGATTTCTCTATCGAGGGACAGGAGCCTGTCGTGATGAAATGGGTAGAGGACAAGGGCTATAAGCTTGGCGACGTGATGAACGCATTCCGTCTCACACTCGTTGGCGAGGGCAAGGGCCCAGGCATGTTCGACATCTCAGCCTTCCTTGGCAAGGAGGAAACCCTGAAGCGCTTGCGCAAGGCCATCGAAGTGTTAGGATAAAGTGTCAATCAAACTTCCGGTATCATGATTTACAACGTAGTCATTTATTTGGTCCTCTGGGGCATAGCCATTGCGAGCCTTTTCGACCATAAGGTGCGCAAGATGTGGCGTGGCGAGCGTGAAGCATTCAGACTGCTCAAGCAGAAGGTAGACCCTACTGCTCAGTATGTGTGGTTTCATGCAGCCTCGCTCGGCGAGTTCGAGCAGGGGCGTCCCCTCATGGAACGTATTCGCAGGGATTTCCCTCAGTACAAGATATTGCTTACCTTCTATTCGCCATCGGGCTATGAGGTGCGCAAGAACTACGAGGGAGCCGACATTATCTGTTATATGCCGGTGGATACTCGATTGAATGCTATCCGTTTCCTGCGTCTGGTGCGCCCGGTGATGGCTTTCTTCATCAAGTATGAATTCTGGTCAAACTTCCTTCACATTCTGAAGCATCGCAATATTCCTACCTACAGTGTGAGCAGCATCTTCCGCGAGGACCAGGTGTTCTTCAAGTGGTATGGCAGGAGCTATGCCGGAGTATTGAAGTGCTTCACCCGTTTCTTCGTGCAGAACGAGGAAAGCAAGCGCCTGCTCGAAAGTATTGGCATAACTGCTGTCGACGTGGTGGGAGATACCCGTTTTGACCGTGTGCTCCAGATCAAGGAGGCTGCCAAGCAGTTGCCTATATGTGATGCTTTCCGCAAGGGACAGGTTGCAGAGGCTTTGGCTGCTGGAGAAATCCCTGCTAAAGAGGACTATAAGGTTTTTGTGGCAGGCAGTTCCTGGCCACCTGATGAGGAGATATTCATTCCGTTCTTCAATGAGCATAAGGACTGGCGTCTGCTGATAGCTCCTCATGTCATAGGCGAGGATCATCTGCGCCAGATTCTTTCTCTGATAAAGGACAAAAAAGTGGTGCGCTACACACAGACCACTCCCGAGGAAGCAGCTCAGGCTGACGTGCTGATCATCGACTGTTTCGGATTGCTGAGCAGCATGTACCATTATGGTGATGTGGCTTATGTAGGTGGAGGCTTCGGTGTTGGTATTCACAACACTTTGGAGGCTGCAGTATGGAATATGCCGGTCATCTTTGGCCCTAACAACAAGAAGTTCCAGGAAGCCCAGGGCTTGCTCAAGTCGGGTGGTGGTTTTGAGATTCAGAACTATGAGAGTTTTGAGGGCTTGATGAATTCTATGATGAATGATGAGGCTTTCCTGAAGCAGGCCGGTGACAAGGCTGGTGCTTTCGTAGCGAGTCTTTCGGGTGCTACCGATAAGGTTCTGTCTAAAGTGGAGCTTTAAACTCTTTCACAAGAGCGGTGCTTTTCACAAAGCGGGATGGTTCTTTTTCGCAAAGAATCGAGGTGCTTTTCACAAAGCAGTATTTTTGTAATTACGGTTGCAAAAGTACTGCTTTTTTCTGTAACCACCAAATTTCAGTGTGCGTGAAGGGGCTGTTTTCTGCAACTCATAGTTTTGTGATGAAGAAAACTAAATTTTACGCCTCGTTATCTTATGAGTTGATACCGTACGTTTCATACGGTATCATCTCCTAAGACATGAGGCAGCCGTGCGTTTCATATGGTAGCCTTTCTGTAAGAAAAAAGATGGTACTCGCTGACGCTGACAGTCCAATTTTCCGCAGGGTAAAAAGGGTAAGGGTAGA
>OKRX01002212.1_pt1 | contig 13255 bp, 9 predicted proteins | sample 1601241 | NCBI WGS metagenome assembly OKRX01 (sample SAMEA3541500, study PRJEB24748) | human gut metagenome | biome: human gut; feature: human-associated habitat; material: faeces | place: China | collected 2012
CCCGTCCACGACTGGATACGGCTGGTTCCATACAAAGGAAACGATGGCCGCCGCCGTATATTCTCCTATCCCTTTCAAAGAGATTACATCCTCATAGCGTTCAGGAAATATCCCACCGAAACGTTCCATAATATCTTTTGCCGCAGCATGCAGGTTACGGGCGCGACTATAATAACCAAGTCCCTGCCAATATTTCAACACCTCGTCTTCCTCCGCCGAAGCCAGCGAAGCCACATCCGGGAACCGTTCGGTAAAACGGAGAAAATAGTCCATTCCTTGCGCCACCCGTGTTTGTTGAAGGATTATCTCGGATATCCAGATGATATAAGGATCGGAAGACTCCCTCCAGGGCAGCTCCCTTTTATGTATCCGATACCAGTCACGCAACAAACGGCTGGTTTCTAATTCGTTTTCTATCTGCGACATACGGTTCTTTTTTGCCTCTTCAAAACTTGCAACTAATTGATTACTGCAAACATACACAGTTCTAACGAATTGTAAGGAAACTTTTTTCTTAAAATTTGGCAGGCAATTCTTTTTCCACTTAAATAAAAAGCTATATATTTGCATTCCAAAAAATTAATAGGTCCAAATCAATTATTTAATTAATTTATAGACATGACTAAAGCAGATATTGTTAGCGAAATTTCAAAAAGCACTGGCATTGACAAACAGACAGTGTTGAACAGTGTAGAATCTTTTATGGATATCGTAAAAAGTTCATTGTCTCAGGGTGAAAACGTATACCTGAGAGGTTTTGGAAGTTTCGTGATTAAAAAGAGAGCCCAGAAGACTGCTCGTAATATTTCAAAAAATACTACGATCATCATCCCGGAACATAACATTCCGTCATTCAAGCCGGCTAAGACTTTCCTGAACGAAGTAAAGTAATTTAGTTATTATAGTTTAATTTAAAATTTTAAAACAATGCCTAGCGGAAAGAAAAGAAAAAGACATAAGATGTCTACGCACAAGCGCAAAAAGAGACTAAAGAAGAATAGACATAAGAAGAAATAAGTCTATTCGAGTAACTCTGAAGAACAAACTTAATAAGAGACCTTTTAAGTTTGTTCTTTGCGTATTTAATAAGGTCTCACATTTTAAACACCTCTTTTTATAGTGATTAGTGAATTAGTAGTTGATGTACAACCCAAAGAGGTATCTATAGCCGTACTGGAGGATAAGAACCTTGTCGAGCTCCAAAAGGAAGCCCGTAACGTCTCTTTTGCCGTCGGCGATATATATCTGGGCAAGGTTAAGAAACTGATGCCGGGTTTGAACGCTGCTTTCATTGATGTAGGTTATAAAAAGGATGCATTTCTTCACTATCTGGACTTAGGTCCTAATTTCAACACCCAGCAGAAATTCCTCAAACAAGCATTAGGAGAACAAAAAGGAGATAAAAAAATCCCCACTATCTCTAAAATGCAGTTGCTTCCCGAAATCGAAAAAGACGGAAGCATCAGCAACGTGCTCAAAGTCGGACAGGAAGTGCTGGTGCAGATCGCCAAAGAGCCGATTTCAACAAAAGGTCCCAGGCTGACTTCCGAGCTTTCTTTTGCCGGAAGATACATCGTGCTGATACCGTTTGCCGATAAAGTATCGGTTTCCACAAAAATCAAATCGAGCGAAGAGCGTGCCCGTCTACGCCAACTCATCCAAAGTATCAAGCCGAAGAACTTCAGCGTAATCGTACGCACATCTTCGGAAGGAAAGCGCGTTGCCGAACTCGATCATGAATTAAAGACATTACTGAAACGTTGGGAAGAGAACATTCCTAAGATCACCAAAGTAAAAGCTCCTGCACTCATCTACGAAGAGACGGCAAGAGCAGTGGCTTTGTTGCGCGACATTTTCAACCCCTCTTTTCAGAACATTTATGTGAACGATGCGGACATCTATCACAACATCCGCGATTATGTCAGCCTGATTGCTCCCGGACGGGAAGAGATCGTGCAACGGTATACCGGCGAACTCCCCATCTTCGACAACTTTGCAATCACCAAACAGATCAAGTCCCTATTCGGACGTACCGTCACGTATAAAAGTGGAGCCTATTTGATTATCGAACACACGGAAGCCATGCACGTTATCGACGTAAACAGCGGGAACCGCTCCAAAGGCAGCGATGCCCAGGAAAAAACGGCTATCGACGTGAACACGGCAGCAGCAGACGAAATTGCCCGTCAATTACGCTTGCGCGATATGGGCGGTATTATCGTAGTCGACTTTATCGATATGGCCGAAGCTGCCAACCGGCAGAAACTGTTCGAACATATGACGAAAGCGATGGCTAATGACCGGGCAAAACATAATATTCTGCCACTGAGCAAATTCGGCCTGATGCAGATCACCCGCCAGCGTGTCCGTCCGGCAATGGATGTCGATACATCCGAAGCCTGTCCGACCTGTTTCGGCACAGGCACCATCAAACCCTCTATCCTGTTTACCGACAGCCTGGAAGGAAAGATCGACTGCTTGGTCAACAAACACAACGTGAAGAAATTCGCCCTGCACGTACATCCTTATGTTGCAGCATTTATCAAGAGCGGAAGATTCCCGCTCAGTTGGAAATGGAAACTGAAATACTCGATGGGTATTAAAGTGATTCCGAATCAAAGTCTGGGCTTCTTGGAGTATAAATTCATCGACTCCGACAAGAACGAACTGGACATGATGGAAGAGAAAGAAATCAAATAACATAAAAGTCCCCGGATCTCATAAAAGTTCGGGGACTTTTTTTAATGAAAGAAAATATCAATGAGACGTTTTTATATTTGGCTATGGCTGCTCTTACTGGTCTGCGGTAGCTGCACGAAAGAAAAACAAGAGTTGAGTGTATTGCACTTGAACATCTGGATGGAAGGAACAGTCGTCAAAAACGGCTTCGAGGCCGTTGCGGATGAAGTGGCCCGGATAGATCCGGATATCGTGATGTTCAGCGTAGCCAGCAACAAGGAAGGCGCGTTGTTCGTTCCCCGCATGCTGGACGCTTTGCGCGAAAGAGGGAAAATCTATTATGGACAAGGCAGTTCGCTGGATGTCGCACTGCTGTCCAAATACCCCATACTGGAACAAACGGAAAACATTCCGCATAAAGACCGGGTATTAAGGACCCGTTTGGATGTGAACGGCAAACAGGTAGTAGCCTATACAGGGCATTTGGATTATACGCATTACGCCTGTTACCTGCCACGTGGATACAGCGGTGTGACATGGAAGAAATTGGAAGCCCCGGTAACGGACAAGGCTGAAATCGAAAAAGCCAATAACGAATCTTTGCGTGACGAATCCATTCGGCTCGTGATAGAAGACGCCACAAAGTCAGATGCCGATTTCGTAATCTTGGGCGGTGACTTCAACGAACCTTCCCACTTGGATTGGACGGAAGAGACGAAAGGGCTTTGGGATCACAACGGGGCGGTAGTCGATTGGTCCTGCTCCAAATTATTATACGAAGCCGGCTTCCGCGATGCCTATCGCGTCAAATATCCGAATCCGATCACCCATCCCGGCTTTACCTTCCCTTCGGACAATCCGGCGATGCCAGTCGAACGGTTGACCTGGGCACCGGAAGCGGATGAACGCGACCGCATCGATTTTATCTATTATATACCGGCAACCGGTTGGGAAGTGGAAGACGCCGTCATCGTCGGCCCCAAATCTTCCATTATCCGCAGCCAACGTGTCGAAGAGGACAGCCAAGATACTTTCTCAACTCCGGCAGATATTTGGCCGACGGACCACAAAGGAGTGTTGATCAAGTTTAAATTCTGACTTCATTGGAGGGCTGTATCATTTAATACTACCCTCCTTATACCGGCGATTCACAAACTCCGCAATGCGTTCATACGCCTTAGCGATATGTATATTCACTGTCTTTTCACTGATTCCCAAAACATCAGCGATTTCCCGGTTCTTCAATTTATCGGAGAGAACAAGACGAAAAACCTCTCTGCATTTCGGCGGCAAGGAATCAATCGCCTGCTGGACCAGTACTTGGTATTCTTCATCCATCAAACTCTTTTCCGGTGTATCCGAATCTGGGATCAACTCAATCTCATACAAAGAAAAGGAATCCTTTTCCTGTACACACCCCCTTCTCAGATAATGCAAAGCCTGGTTTTTCACCGATATATACAAATAGCGTTCCGGCTCTTTTACATGGGACAGCGTTTCCCGCTTTTGCCAAATGACAGTAAAAACATCCAGAATAGCTTCTTCGGCCAGCTCACGAGAGTTCAGATAGTAATAAGCCACATGGAACAGACGCCGGGAATAAGTTTCAAACAATAACCGGAACGCTGCTTCATCTCCCTTCACTACTTTTCCAAAAAGAGATATGATACTCTCCCCTTCCATCTCAGATACAGTCCTTTCATTAATTAGTCAGTAAATGTAGTTAAAAATTCTTCAAGACACTGCCTAAAGATAAAAATGTTTCTTCTCATGAGTTTGATTTTGCCCGTTAAAAAATCCATCATCTATCAGTTACCCTTTTCCGGGATCGTTCCATAATATTATATACAACATAAAATCAAACAGCTTTTCTTTTAATCCAAACCAACCATCTTCTTTTTTGTCCGTCATTATTCAAACGCTTGTTTAACATCTGTCGAACGCTTGTCTTCCAAATATAGAATAAGCGTACCACAACTGTCAAACAAGATAAAACATCCTACTTATAACATAAAAGAACACAAGAGGATAGTCAAATAACATAATATTTTTTTGCATCCCGAATAGGAGTTTTTTACTTTACTTGTCATCTCTATTTATAAAGCTACCGGAATAAAATGAAAAATGAACAAAACAATAAAGAACTCGAATCATTGACAAAGCGCATACGCTTCAAATCTTTGCCATTTGATGAAAAGCAGATGTCCGACCGTTTATCAGACAGAGTTAAACGGCCTGTCATCATTTCTTATACCGGTAAAGAAAACTCTGCATGGAAATATTTGTCTATTGCTGTTTCCATCGCCCTCCTATTGGTTACCGGCATTCTGCTGACCGACAAAGAGCCGGAACAAGAACTTGTCTATTATGAAACGATAGCCGTTCCCGATGCAAAAACAAAAATCACATTGCCAGACAGCATTATAGTTTGGCTAAATGCAACCGCCTGCCTGCGCTATCCGAGAGAGTTCAGCGAACAGGTCCGACAGGTTGAAATAAAAGGGGAGGCATTCTTTGAAGTCCGCAAAGACGAAAAGAAACCTTTTATCGTCCAAACCGATGGTATCGGAATACGAGTATTAGGAACAACATTCAATGTTGACGCAGAACCGGAAAAAACTGAGATCACTCTCCTTACCGGAAAAATCGGGTTGTATAAATACACGAATCAATCGCAAATGGCAGACCGGATACTGCTACCTGGTGAACGAGCAGTTTTCCTTAAATCGGATAACAAGCTGAGTATTTCAACTGTACACCCAGAAAATACGATATCATGGGTTACTGGAATTTTTAAATTTAAAGACAGTTCATTAGCAGATATCATGCAAGAGTTACAACGGGCTTTCCATGTGAAAATACATATTCAAAACGAAAACCTGAAAAAACAGACTTTCAATGCCAACTTCACAGAGAAAGAGACATTGGAAGAAATACTATCAGTTTTGCAAATCTCAGCCAGATACAAAATAGAAAAAAGGAAAGGAGAAATTTTCCTGCAATAAATACAGAATGTTAAACCACAAAGACAAACGATTATGGACAGTACATGAAAAACAAGATTTAATTAATAGAGAGACATACAAAAAGAATTGGGAATGTTGCGACCATTCCCAAATTCTACATTGTTAATCGGCAGATGACACACCTGCCAATTTTAAAAATTAATACATACAAAATTATGGATAAAATTTTATTTATCAGGCAAAATCCAAAGGATTTTACCTGTGAGGAACATTATTCCTCTTTAAAAAGAATTTTCAAACACGGAATCAATCTTTTAGGACTTCTTTTACTGTTTTTGTTCGTCAACATTACCTTCGTTCATGCACAAGCAGTAAAACTGTCTCTGAATAAGCAGAATGCAACATATGAAGAGATTTTCAATGAGATAGAGGAAAAGACCGGATACAAATTCGTTTATAACACATCCGAGATCGACCGAAACGAAAGAACCACTATCCAGGGAACAAACATGGATCTAAACGAGTTGCTGCGAAACTTATTCCGAAGCAAAAGAAATATTTCTTTTCGTATATCGAATAAACACATTGCTTTGTTCAAAGCACAGATCAAAACTATTTCCGGAACGGTCGTCGACACACAAGGAGAATCTGTCATCGGAGCTAACGTCTTAGTAAAAGGTAGCACAACCGGCACTATTACCGATGTCGACGGCAAATTCAGCCTGGAAGCAAGCGAGGGAGATATTTTGCAAATATCTTATATCGGCTACAACACACAAGAAATCACAATTGACAGGAAATCCATATTAAAAGTGGTTTTGCAAGAAGATCAGCAAGCCTTGGAGGAAGTTGTCGTAATCGGCTACGGAGCTGTAAAGAAAAAAGACCTTACCGGGGCCATCGCCCAGGTAAAAGCCGATAAATATGCCACTCAGCAAAGTACGAACGTATTGGATATGCTGAATGGAACTGTTGCCGGTTTTAACTCTAACATCGGGACTTCTGCTTCCGGAGCTAGTGAAATGGAAATACGAGGTCCCGCTTCACTTTCAGCCAACAATTCACCCTTGATTGTATTGGACGGAGTCATCTTCAATGGTTCTATCAATGACATCAATCCATCGGATATCGAAACTATAGACGTATTGAAAGATGCCAGCTCTGCTGCTGTATACGGTTCACGGTCTGCCGCTGGTGTTGTAATCATCAATACCAAACAAGGCAAAGGGGAAAAAATGAGTATAAATTTTTCCGCACAACTGGGTTTAACAGATTTTACCAACGAAATCAAACCGAATGATTTATCTGGATTCATCCAACGCAGACAAGATTTCCAACGCAGAATAAATCCAGACAAGCCAGAAGGATATTATAACAATCCTAATCAGTTACCGGAAGGCATTGACGTAGATACTTGGCAAAATTACGATGCCTCATACCAGTCCGATCCAATTCTGACTTGGATGACACGTCTGAATTTGCGTGATATCGAACAACAAAACTATCTGAATGGGAATGCCTATGATTGGTATGGAGAAGCGACACGTCCTGGATTAAGGCAAAACTACAATGTCAACATATCCGGAGGCATTGGCAAAACTAAATATTACTGGTCATTAGGCTATACGGACAATCAAGGTTATATAAAGGGAGATGAGTATAAAACAATCCGTTCCCGAATTAATGCAGATACCAAAGTTGCCGAATTTTTGACTGTGGGAATCAATGCTCAATTTAGCAACAAAGATGAGAGTAATGAAGCCATCAAATTATCGAATATAAGCCGCCAGAGTCCTTTGGGACAACCTTATGATGAAAACGGAGAACTAAAATGGTATCCTCATGACGATTCAGGTATTGAACAAAACCCATTTCTTTTATACAAAGAACGGGATAAATTCAATGTCACCCAAAATCTGTTTGCCACCATGTATGCCGACCTGAAACTGCCATTCGGTTTTAGTTACAAAGTTTCCTATATCAATCGCTATGATTGGCAAAAAAATTATTACTATGATCCGTCAAGCATCCCAAGTGGCAACAAAACAGGAGGCTTCGGGCAGCGTATCAATTATTCACTTTACGAATGGCAAATAGACAACATCATTTCATGGAAAAAAACTTTTGGAGTTCATGATTTTTATGCAACATTCTTATATAATGCAGAAAAGAAACAAACATGGAAAGATACCGGTGAAAATGTAAATTTCACACCCAGTGAAGCATTAAGTTTCCATCAATTAGGGGCGGGAGGATCACCAACTATAAAAAACGAAGATACTTATTCGACCGGTACCGCAATAATGGGCCGTCTGAATTACACACTCATGAACCGCTATTTCCTAACTCTATCTATTCGTAGAGACGGGTATTCTGCCTTTGGTATGGAAAATCCTTACGCGACTTTTCCATCCGGAGCTTTAGCCTGGAATTTATCAGACGAATCGTTCTTCAATATCAAATGGATAAATAATCTCAAAGTCAGAGCCTCTTATGGAATAAACGGTAACCGGGATATAGGGATTTATGATGCATTGGCAAAACTTGAAACAAACAAATACCTGACTGGAAGCACATTGATCTCAGGTATATACAGTAGTTCACTGGCGAACCAATATCTAAAATGGGAAAAGACTAAAGCTTTAAATTTAGGTCTGGACTTTTCCGTTTTAGATAGCCGGTTAAATGGTTCGGTCGATTATTATAGCATGATTACAAATGACTTGTTGTTAAAACGCAGCCTACCGACAATTATTGGATACGACAATGTAATGTCTAATATGGGAGAATTGCAAAACAAAGGGTTTGAAATGACTCTTAATAGCTATAATATCCAAAATAAGGATTTCAGTTGGAACTCGACATTGACGTTCTCATTTAATAGAAACAAGATCAAACATCTCTATGGAGAAACAATCAACATTTTAGACGAAAATGGCAATGTTATCGGACAAAGAGAAGGTGATGATATCGACAATAGATGGTTTATCGGACAATCAATAGATCGGATATGGGATTACAAATTCCTTGGTATTTACCAGCTTGGAGAAGAAGAATTGGCTAAATCATTCGGGAAAGCTCCTGGCGATGTCAAATTATACGATCCTAATGGGGACGGAGTGTCTACTCAGGAAGATAAAGTATTTCAAGGTTATACAAAGCCACGCTTCCGTTTAGGGCTTCGAAATGACTTTACTCTTTTCAAAAACTTCCAGATTTCTTGTTTCATCCGTGCAGATTTAGGACATTGGAGAGCAAACAGTCTATTGAGCAACACGTCTAATGTCGAGGATAGAGCCAACAGTTATGCATTGCCTTACTGGACTCCGGAAAACCCGACAAACAAATATACACGGTTAAATACGGTAAACACACCTGGATATAACATTTATGAAAAGAGTAGTTTTATACGTTTGCAAGACTTATCCATAGCATACAATATCCCGGAAAATATTCTCAAAAATCTGAAAGTAGGACATTGTAAAGTATATTTGAGTGGACGTAACCTGCTAACTTTCACAAAATGGTCCGGTTGGGATCCTGAATCAGGAAACACTCCTATGCCACGAATTTTTACATTTGGAATTGATGTCACATTATAAATAAACGAGTTATGAAAAACTGGATAAAATATATCATTTGTGCGTCTCTGTTTACAACTGTTTCATGCGGAGACAATTTCTTGGAGATAAAGCCCCTTTCTATCTTCACTCCGGAATCTATTTATACGGATAAAGCCGGATTTGACGGAATACTGGTTAACCTCCGCAAAAACTTACGCCCCGATTTCTATGGCGAAGGAGGCGGCCTGGCATCTGAACTAATCGCCTCAGATATTGCAATCAGTGCCAATAAAGCAGCCAATGCCATACATAATTTTGATACTCAAGTATTACCGACAGGGACCGGTACAACCTATGACTTCCATGAGATCTGGACAAGAGGATATAACCAGATACGAAATGCGAATGTTATTCTGTCGCGTATCGACAATGGCAAATTCGACACAGAAGAAATCAAAAATGCAATTATTGCCGAAGCATATTTTCACAGAGCCTATTGGTATTATAGATTAGTCCATTTATATGGAGATGTCCCCTTTTTAAACATAGAACATACGGCTCCTAAAATCGATTTCTATACACATTCAAGAAAAACGATACTTGCAAAAATAGAAGAAGATTTAGCATGGGCCGTCCAGTGGTTACCTAAAACAGTTGTTCCCGGAGCAGTATCTAAGGCTGCCGGCAACCATTTGCTTACAAAAATATATCTGTCTAATGGAAAATTCACAGAAGCTGTCGACGCCTCTTCTGCGGTCATTAACGACGGTATTCACTTTTTAATGACTGACCGCTTCGGGGTAGATGCTTCCGATCCTCAGTTTAATACGATCTGGGATCTCCATCAAAAAGACAATAAAAGCTCATCTTCAAATAAAGAAGGAATCCTTGTCGTACAGGAACGCTACGGATTTCCGGAAGCAGAAATAAGTGGAGGCACCCAGGCTATGCGTCGCTATGTTCCCTCTTGGTGGAATTCGTCCTACATGAAAGATCCCGACGGAAAAAGAGGAACTATCGACACACAAGGAAACGAGTTTGTCATAAAAATAGGAAGAGGGGTCGGTTATGTCCGGCCTTGCAGTTATTACAATTATGAAATATGGAATAACTGTAATAAGGACTTGAGGCATGATAATCAAGTAAACTGGTTCTCTGTCGATAAATTCATTTACAACAATCCATCTTCCAAATATTTCGGACAACCCGTACAGATACAATACACAAATCCCAAAGACACCATCCATTGTTGGTATCCTTTCCCTTATTATAAGGTATATGTCGCAGATGAAGAAAGACCCGATCAGCCATACGGAGGACATTCGGACTGGTATTTATTCAGATTAGCCGAAACTTATCTTCTAAGGGCAGAAGCCTACTATTGGTTAAATCAAACAGATAAAGCCGCCGCAGATATAAACTCGGTAAGAGTACGTGCAAAAGCCGATCCTATTGTTGCTTCACAAGTTTCAATAGAGTATATATTAGATGAAAGAGCCAGAGAACTTTTCGCAGAAGAATTCAGAAAAACGGAATTAACCAGAATCGCCTTTATCATGGCTGAAAAAGGGTTAAACGGCTATTCCTTAGAAAATTTCTCAGAAAAAAATTTCTGGTATGACCGGACTGTTGCTAAAAATGAATTTTACAAGGCAGGGGATATCTTATGGGGAACAAACGTATTCAAAATAAGCCCATTCCACGTCCTTTGGCCCATCCCGGCAAATGCCATCGATAGCAACCAAGGAGGAACCATTAACCAGAATAAAGGTTATATCGGGTACGAAAAAAATATTCCTCCTTTAACAGTCATAGACGATCAACAATAATTTCTAAACCTACCGGCTATTATCGACCGGTAGGTTATATTTGTAAATCATTTGTATTCACATTCAATTTAGATATCATGAAAAAGAATTATCCTTTGCTATCAATCTGTTTGCTGGCATTACCTTTTCAAGGCTATGCACAAAAAAAGGCAAATGAGACGAAGCCCAATATACTTTTTATATGTGTAGATGACCTTCGCCGTGAATTAGGAGCTTATGGGTCTGTTGTAAAAACCCCGAACATCGACCGGCTGGCATCACAAGGCAGTTTATTTTTCCAACATTATGTACAAATCCCGACAAGCGGAGCGTCACGAGCTAGCATGTTGACTGGACATTTTCCTAAAGATAAATCAGACCTCTCCAACGAAGCATGCCGGACAAGGCTATCAGATAAACCGGAAGGAGAAATCCCGGAAACTATGTTCCACCATTTACGAAGAAATGGCTATTATACTGTCGGCATCGGAAAGATAAGCCACTATGTCGACGGCTGCCTGTATGGCTATGAAGCTCCGAAAACCGAAAAACCGGAACTACCTTATAGTTGGGATGAAATGCTTTTCGATGCCGGAAAATGGGGAAACGGTTGGAATGCCTTTTTCGGATATGCAGATGGAAGTAACCGGCAAAGTCGCAAAAAACAAGTGAAACCATACGAATGTGCGGATGTCGCCGATGAAGGTTATCCGGACGGGCTAACGGCAAATCTGGCAGTCAAAAAGCTAAACGAGCTAACAGCTAAAAATGAGCCATTCTGTTTGGCTGTCGGTTTTTTCAAGCCTCATTTACCTTTCACATCTCCTAAAAAATATTGGGATATGTATGATGAAGCCTCCATCCCCATTTCACCTATGCCCGACATTCCGGAAGGATGCGATCCGGTCAGCCTGCATGAAAGCGCGGAGTTCAAGAGCTATCAATCAGGAGACGAAATGCCTTCCATAAAAAATAGAGTTTCTGACGAATATGCACGCAAACTCCGTCACGCCTATTTCGCTTGCGTAAGTTATATGGACGCTCAAGTTGGAAAAGTGTTGGATGCCCTTGAAGCCAGCGGAAAAATGGATAACACGATTATTATTTTATGGGGAGATCATGGATGGCACTTAGGAGATCTGCGTGTTTGGGGAAAACATACACTACATGAAACTTCTCTGAGCAGCGCACTCGTAATAAAAGCTCCCCAGTGTAAGCCAGGGATTAAAAATAACAGGATTGTCAGTTCTATCGATATTTATCCGACTCTTATGGAACTTTGCAAAATCTCCTTACCCAAAGGACTGGACGGACATAGTTTTGCAACCTTGCTCAACAATCCTGATAATCCCAAATGGACAGACGCCGCTTACAGCTACTATCGGAATTGTATAACCCTCCGGACTCCAGAATACCGTCTTACTCGTTATAATAAAAAAGGAGAAACGATCACCGAACTTTATCAATACGGGCCGGACCGCATCGAGCGTAAAAATATAGCACAAGAGAACCCCCACATTGTAAAAAGGTTACTGCCTCTTTGGGAGAAGGGTGTCAGATTTGATTATTAGCAGAATACCAAAAGAGAGTATGTGCCGGAAGTACAATTGGGCACATACTCTCTCTTCCATTTCATCTCAATACATTTATTTTGTCTTCGCTTTCGCCATATCCAGCGCCGAAGTTGTCGTGTAATACTTAGCCAGCATATTAGGCACTTCCCAATCCGGCAGTTTGCCGTCTTTCAGATAGTCAAGGAAATGTTCCGTCACTTGGCCGAAATGAGCTTCATGGCCTACACGGTATTTTGAGGGGATTTCGACTTGCCATACGCCGTCGCCTACCTTGTTCAAGGCCACACCAGGATATTCGGCTGAGACTTTTTCCATAGAAGCGGTAAGGTCCTTTTCGTAAGCGGCCAGATCCACTCCTTTCACTGCTTCGACAAACAGTTCCGGCTGATAGTTCTGTTCCTTGCCCTGGCGGATGACCAAGTCGGCCTTGCTGCCTTTCATGACGGAGAAATGGGTATCACCGCCACCTTTGGGGAAGGTATAATTCCAGATCACCGAAACCTTCGCTGTCACCCCTTTGATCTTATAAACGATATCACCGTTGCAATATACTTTCAATGTATCGTTTTCTACATCTTTCTTCAAGAAATCAGGATAAGCTTCCGTTCCCGTCACCTGTTTGAATTCTTCAGGGCTGATAGAAGTTGTCCAACGGTTGGCATCTA
>OKRX01002217.1_pt1 | contig 13231 bp, 8 predicted proteins | sample 1601241 | NCBI WGS metagenome assembly OKRX01 (sample SAMEA3541500, study PRJEB24748) | human gut metagenome | biome: human gut; feature: human-associated habitat; material: faeces | place: China | collected 2012
ACCACTAGTAGAGGGATAAGGGTGATCAGCAGGCCGTAGCCAACCCATATATAGCCACCATTATTCACGAGGGTGCTGATGAATCCATTACCGGCATTGAGCCCCACACAGGCGAGGAATATGCTGATGCCTATCTCCCTAAGAATGAGATTAGCACTAGTGGTGGTGTAAGGGACCAGTTTGATTTTATAGCCAAAGCGCGCAATGAGGATCGCCACTACCAGTGGTCCACCAGCCAATCCAAGCTTTACAGGCTGAGGAATGCCTGGAAACATAATCGGAATGGAGCCAACTAGTATGCCGAGGGTAATTCCTAGGAAGATGGTAACAAGGTTAGGCTCATTCAGCCTTTTGACCGAATTGCCAATCACCTCCTCCATACTATCGAGTGCGGCATCGCTTCCTACGATGTTAAGGCGGTCGCCATATTGCAGGGCAAAGTTGGGCGAAGCGACTATCTCCACACCCGAGCGGTAGATACGAGTAACATTGACCCCATAGAGGGCTCTGAGGTTAAGGCTCTTGAGCGTGCGTCCATTGATTTCGCGATTGGTGACCACTAGCTTGCGTGAGACATACTTCGAGCTCTCCACAACCCCCCGCTTCCGGTCTATGTGTAACTCCCTTCCTACGGTCACTCTTAGAGCATCGACATTGGGTTGCTCCGTGATAACAAGTATTCTATCGCCCTCCTCCAGTACACTATCAATCGTGGCAATGTGAATCTCATCGATCTCCTTCTTCCAAATCCTTGAAACCACAAACTTCCGCCCGTGCAGCAATTCATTGAGCGACTTCACGGTGCGCCCAAATAGGGCAGGGTTGGTCACTTGTAAGGAAAGTGGTACCGCTGCTAGCTCTTCCCCGGCACGCTCCGCCTCTATCTTTCGCTCCTCCTCCTTAATACTCACCCTACCGACCCAGCGAATGATGATAATGGAGAGGATGATGCCCACTACGCCCAGAGGGTAGGCTACAGCATACCCCATACCGATAGAGGGGTCTTCCACCCCAGCTATCTCCGCATAGGCCTGCTGAGCTGCTCCTAGTCCAGGGGTATTGGTGATAGCCCCACTCATAATACCCACCATAGTCTGAAGAGGCGTGCCAGAGAGAAGATAAATTACGGTGGTCACCACCACTGCCAGGGCTACATTGAGCGTGGCAAGAAGATTGAGGGTACGGCCCCCCTTTTTGAAATTGCCAAAGAAACTAGGCCCCACCTGTAGACCAATTGAAAAAACAAATAGAATCAATCCAAACTCTTGGAAAAAGTGCAAGAGGCTCCCATTTACCTTCATCCCTAGCTCCCCAAAGAGGATGCCTATAAAGAGGATAAATGTAGTACCCAGAGAAATGCCAGCAATCTTAACTCTTCCCAGCAAGATGCCTAGCATAATTGTGAGAGCTAGAATCATTAGAGAATGTCCTACTCCGCTCCCAAAGAGTAGCTCTTGAAACCAGTTCATAGTAGTATTGAATTATTGTTGTGTCGTTAGTATAATGGGATTTCCATACATTTCATCACTACAAAGATACCAATTATATTGAGAATCCGACATCGGTCGGTGGATTATCTCAGGGGTTACGCAATAGGAAGGTCTTTTTGTAGGGTATTCATTGGTGTGTCTAAAGGGAGGACCCCGGCTAAGGGGTCCGTGTTAAATAGGCACAGGTCAAGGCACGCAGTGCCGAAGGCCTGTGTATAACGATGTGCAAAACACCCTTACGACCCCGGCTGAGGGGTCGGACAATAGGAACTAGAAGATCAAAATTAAGCGTAGAATAGGTTGTCGTATAAGTGTCAGAGCAAAAAAGCGATAAAAGATTTGGACTCAATGATTTAGTTTCGTACCTTTACGACATCCTCTCCTACAATTGGGATTTTGGAGAGCAAGAACTCACGGGGCGTTACTTGGTAGGGACCTACCAGTTTAAAGTCTAGAACTAAATAGTATATGCTTGTATGATATTTATTACCACCAAGCACATAACACATAATGAAGCCACATAATGTAGCTATACCTTTATGATAAATATTATGTCAATAATCTTATTGCAACTTCTTTTTCTTGTTGATTCCTGTTGCATGGGATCTTCTCAAAACAGCATGTATAATCCAATTGATTCCATATCAACAAATTATTCTCAGAGCAATGTAGTATATTATGGCATTCGACTTTGGCCGAAGGAAAATTCAAGTGGAGAGGTTAAGAAAAGAAATATAGAAAATAGAATTTCCCTTATGTTAGATATGGGGGATACCTTGACTATTGTATCCGATGACTCTCGATTCTTTAGTAACAATATTTATTCTATAGCAACCAAAAAGAGGGCTAGGGAAATTTTTAGGGGATATCAACTGGATTTTGATGATGAAGTCCCCATGGGATTTTGGGCAACATCTTTGTCGGATACGATTCTTTACGAAAAGGCTCCCATAAAATCTGCTTGCTATCAGTTGTCCAAGGGTATATTAAGAAGTGACCTTGCAATTGATATGGTTATAAAGGAGGGAATGACAATAGACTCCTTAATAAAGGATACAGAACTCAATAACAGTTCCTTTCCAAATTGTTTGTCGAAATATAAGCATATTGCTATAATACACCCAATGGCCGTTCGTTCAAATTTTGTAAATAAAAAGATGGGGGTAGATTACCAAAAAGGTCTTGGCGACTTCACAATGCTTCTTTTGACAATAGATAATCACAAAATATCATCGATTGAATTTACGAATTTTGGAAAAGAAAGGATGACTGATGGTTTATGCATAGAAGAATGTTTGAATTTCAGATAAATCTTTTCTGTAAATAAAAACTTGTGCCAGCTATCACCTCACCTATACCTATCAGGAGACTCTACAGCGTAAGAAGTTACAACTCGGCAATGTTCGTGACATCAACTTTAAATAGAAGAAAGGGTCGCAGATGAAAACTATTATATCAAAAACCATTTTATTGATATTTGTCATATCATTCTCTTGTAAGACGGATGCTCAGTCCCTACCAGACAGTAGCCTGTATAGCCTTATCACATATATAGATGGAAAATGTGAGCGAGAAATAGAATGTATATTTCAAGGGATAGGCAGAAACCCTTTGGATGGAGATACGCTAGGGATAGCTTCTGCTATAAAAGAAGAGATAAAAGAGATTCCCAAGAGTTCAGTTTCGTTTGTTTATAAGGGTGAGAATTATTACATCAGCATAAAAAACGATTGTGACACTAGGAAAATTTCCTATGGTGAGAGGGTAAGGATGAGAATTCTCTTTTTTGAAAGAATAAAGCAACCATATAGTTATATACATCCTTTTGCTATCATAATAAAAGTGGAATTGTGTCATCCCCGAAAGAGGATAAAAACAGTAGTGAAAGAAGCTCCATAAAGTTCTTGCCGTGAGGCATTCATCTGGGTGCTCTCGACTCTATTGCATCGTCCTACTTTTCCGATTAGGTACCTAGGCTCCCTTGTGGGTGCCTAGCATCTTATCCTTCGTGCAACATTCTCATATATAGGGTGCTTTGCGAACTCCTTTCGTGGTCGTATTCCACCTTAAATTTGTGCCTTTTGTGTGTTAATATCGTAGAAAAAATGCAAAATAGCAAGTCTAGTATAAAATATATTGGTATCTTGCGATCGATTATGATGGTTTTATCTGTGGATTTCGAGTAATAGATAGGCTCTACTGCTCGTTCTTTAGATACAATCCTTATGATCATTTTGAGTTTTCACTCTACATAGTTAGAGAGAGTTATTAATTGAAATTCTAAGTGATGACAAGTAGGATTATTACGCTACTCTGTTCGTGCCTATCTATCGGTTTAATGGCCAGTGCACAAGTGCCCAATTACACCGCAACAAAGAAGGCCGAGAGCAAGCAAGAGAGTAAGACACCGCCACCTACCGATACCTCAAAGGCAATTGCAGAGGTGGCAAAGTTAATGGCAGACAACGATGGGTTTCTGAAGAATAATAAGAAACTATCGGACTATACCAAGGCGATCAATAAGTCAATGGGCTTTGATGTCGCATCCGAAGAGGATCTACAATATCCTTCAATTGAGCTCTATGGAGAGCAGTCGTGGCACCAGAATGCCGTCAATCCCTTCGTTGGTGGGCTGAAAGCTCAGGTGCCAGATAGCTTTATGGTAGACCTATCGCAATTTGTGTACCCATTGGATGAGCTAAAGCGGATCAATAGCTCTTATGGCTATCGCCGACGCTTCAGGCGTATGCACTACGGGATAGATATATCGGTACGAGTGGGAGATACCATCAGGGCAGCCTTCGATGGCAAAGTGCGTATGGTGGACTTCGACCGTCGGGGTTATGGACATTATGTAGTGATCCGCCACACCAATGGGCTAGAGACACTTTATGGTCATAATTCTAGGGTACTGATCAAAGAAAATCAGATAGTACGAGCAGGTGATCCTATCGCGCTTGGAGGTAGTACCGGTCGCTCCACGGGGCCACACCTTCACTTCGAAGCGCGCTATCTCGGGCAAGCACTCAATCCCGAGCATCTGATCGATTTTACTACAGGAGTGCCAAAAGAAGAGCAGTATCTCTGCTTAGCCTCTAATTATAATGGAGGTAATGGTAAGGGTAAAATCAATAGGGCCAATCACCGGAGTGGTAGCAGTGGTGTACAGATGTACCGCATTCGAAAGGGTGATACGCTCTCTACGATTGCCAAAAGGCATGGTACCAGTGTGAGTAAAATTTGTAGCCTCAATCATCTCAATTCACGTGCTACCCTTAAGGTGGGACGTAGTATCAGAGTGCGGTAAAGCTACAAGAATAAGAGATATCATATTTCTATTTTCGCTGAGGCTTCAGACTTAGTTTTCTAGGTCTGGAGCCTCTCTTTTTGCCTCGTTGTAAAGAGAGTATCAATGAGGGGATATAGGGCGAATGATGTACGAAGAGTGAAATGAAAGGGGTGCGAATAGAGGGAAAGTGCTCATTCATCAAGTGATATCCTTCGTGCAATAGCCACTTAAGAGCAATAAGTGACGACCGGATGCCTATTTATAGTAGCTTGATATCCAGCATTATATACAGGTATAAACTGAGTTACAAACTGAGCAAAGACCAAGTTTGTAACTCAGTCTTTGCTCAGTTCGTAACTCAATAGATGCCGAGTTTGTAACTCGCCGACCGCTTACTAGCATACTTGCTACCAAAAAAAATGTTAGTGAGTAAGTAGGTTTACCAAAATAAAAATAATGATATGTGAGTGGTGAAATAGTTTGAGTTGTTGTATTTTGGCTGTTTTTACGACACTTATGGAACTGTGTTATCTTCCTTCTTTCTAAATTATTGCAAAATATCGTCGGAAATGTACTAGCGTGAGAGGTGAATTCTCTTTAACTTTGCGGGCTTTTTTAATTGACAATTCAAACAACTAACAAATGAAGAAGATTGGCATTTGCAATGTGATGACTCTTTTGGCTCTTGCGACCCTATTTGTTGCCTGCAACGGTAAGTCGCCTAGGATGCCCGAGCCAGAGGTCCCTAAGAATCCCAAAGAGAAGCAGGAGCCTAATAAGCCGGAGCCAACTCCCCCTGCACCTACACCAAAGCCGGAGCCTCCTGCACCAACTCCAACTCCTCCTGCACCTACTCCCCAGCCGGAGCCACCCGCACCGACTCCAACACCACCAGCGCCTGCCCCTAAGCCGCAGCCACCAGTGCCTGCTCCACCTAAGCCAGAGCCACCAGTGCCAACTCCACCAGCGCCGCAGCCACCAGTGCCTGCTCCACCAACGCCACAACCCCCGGTGCCAGCTCCACCAACGCCGCAGCCACCAGTGCCAGCTCCACCAACGCCACAGCCACCAGTGCCAGCACCACCAACACCGAAGCCACCAGTGCCAGCTCCACCAACACCACCAGCTCCACAGCCACCTAAGGAAAAGGTGCTAACCATCCTTGGTAAGTGGCGATTGACTTGGTCGACGAAAGATTATCGCGACAATGTGAAAGATGGTTGGAAGTCAAACACAGGCATTGAAAAGCATATCTACACATTCAAGAATGATGGTAGTTGGAGCCTGGTGTCTGAAATTCAGGGTCTTGGTACTCATAAGTCGTCAGGGACTTACACGTTGAGTGGAAGTAGACTAGTGCTTAAATTGGTCAACCGTGGTCCTTTTGCAATGGAAGGTACATTTGAAGTGATGGTTAATGTGTGGAATGAGAATAACGAGCCAGATGAAATCAAACTTAAAGGAGTTGATAATAAACGAGGTTACATCCTTCTAAAGGAGAAGCAGTAAATTCCACTTTTTTAATTGATGCAGAGGAGAGTGACTAATTCTCCTCTGCATTTTTTGCGACTATACCTGGTGACAACATTCAATAGCCTAAGTTTCACACAATAGCAATATTTTTTGTACCTTTGTGGCGGAATGGTTGATGAGGGGACTCTTAACAAGCAGTCTTCTCATCTTTGCGTATATCTAGTTTTATGATAGAGATAAGAGACATAGAGGCATTGGTGGCGTCCTTCATCGCGGAGCACGAGGGTTATTTCCTCGTGAGGGCAGAGGTGAAGAGTGCCAATCGTATCGAGGTGGAGGTAGACCACGATACCGATCCAGTGGATATCGATACCATAGTGGCACTCACTAAGCATATTGAGGAGGGGCTGGATAGAGAGAAGGAAGACTTTGAGCTGGAGGTGTCAAGCGCAGGTCTTACCACTCCGTTGCACGGGGTACGCCGCTACCGAAAGTTTATCGGAAAGGAGCTGGAGGTGCTATTGAAGAGGGGGGTAAAGGAGAAGGGCATTCTGCTGAGTGCCGATGAGGAGGGCTTTGTGCTGGAGGTGACTCGGATGGAGAAGCCTGAAGGGGCACGTAGGAAGCAGGCGGTGGCGCATCAATTGCCCTTTAAGTACGACGAGGTAAAGAGCGCTACCTATTTATTGAAAGTGTAAAAGACAGAGCACGATATATATTTATAGACAATGGCGAAGAAAAAGGAACCGACGATGATGGAGGCCCTAACCGAATATATGGGGCTCAAAAGTATTGACGAGGATACAATGGTCAAGGTGATGGAGGAGTCTTTGCGTAATGTGATCGCAAAGATGTTTGGCACCGACCACAATTTTGATATCATCGTCAATCCACTTCAAGGAGATTTAGAGATCTGGAGACGCCGTATTGTGGTGCCAGATGGCGAGGTGGAGAATGAGATGCAACAAGTCTCCATTAGTGAGATTCGTGCCCTTGGCGAGGAGGATATGGAGCTCGGGGAGGAGTATATTGACGAGGTGAAGTTTGCTAAGTTCGGTCGTCGTGCCATCCTCAATCTCAAGCAGTCGCTTGCGAGCAAGGTGATGGAGCTAGAGAAGGATACCCTTTATGCCAATTATAGTAAGAGAGTAGGGGAGCTGATCAATGCCGAGATTTACCAGGTCTGGAAGAAGGAGGTATTGCTCATGGATGATGAGGAGAATGAACTGATCCTCCCTAAGTCGCTCGCCATCCCACGCGACCGATTTAAGAAGGGTGAGCGGATCTGCGCTATTATCGATAAGGTGGAGTACAATAATAATAACCCGAAGATCATCCTAAGCCGTATCTCAGACCTATTTATGAAGCGCCTATTTGAGCGTGAAGTGCCTGAGGTGCAGGATGGTCTGGTGACCATCAAGGCGGTAGCACGTATCCCTGGTGAAAAAGCAAAAGTAGCTGTGGAGAGCTACGACGAGCGTATCGACCCAGTTGGTGCTGTGGTGGGTGTGCGTGGCAGTCGTATTCAAGGCGTGGTTGGGGAGCTCTGTAATGAGAGCATTGATGTGGTGCAATATACTGCTAATCCTGTCTTATTCGTACAGAGAGCACTCGCGCCAGCCAAGAATATGGAGGTGCATCTCAATGAGGAGTCGAAGCGTGCCGATGTTTATCTCGATAAGGATCAAATTTCTGAGGCTATCGGTAAGGGCGGTAAGAATATCAAGCTAGCTGGTATGCTCACTGGTTACGAAATTGATATTTACCGTGATGAGACTCAAACGACGGATCTATCGGACCTCTATCTCACCGAGTTTGATGATGTTATAGACGACTGGGTGATCGATACCTTTAAGGGCATAGGGTGTGATACCGCAAAATCGGTATTGAAGCACACTAAGGAGGAGCTGATCCGGGCAACTGACTTGGAGGAGAGCACCATTGAGTATGTAATGCAGATCCTGATGACGGAGTTCGACGATGATGAGCTACCTAAGGAGCAATATGGACACCTCCCCGCACGTGACCCACGCTACTACGCACCAATAGAGGGAGAGGGTGCTACTACTGAGGAAGAGGAGGAGAAGTAATATAGAAGGAGGAAAGGAGAATATGCCCAGCATAAAAGTAAATAGTATAGCTAAGAAACTAGGGGTCGGATTCAAAACTATCGTTGAGTATCTCAATGAGAAGGACGACTCCAAGCAGTACAATGTCAATAGCAAACTGACCACGGAACAACTGAAGGAACTGGTCAATGAGTATGGTAGCGAGCTTCCTAAGGAGGAACGCAAGAAGCTACTCGATAGCTATACTGAGGAGCCTACGCCAAAGTCTGCAGCAAAGGAGACCACTACAACCGATAAGGTGGTGGCGACTAAGGAGGCACCAACTCAGGAGAAGCCCGAGCCAAAGGAGGTTGAAAAGGGCCCTAAAGTACTGGGTAAGGTGGAGCTGGATAAGAATAATGAGGTGGTAAAAAAGGCCCCTAAGAAGGAGACCCCTAAGGCTGAAACCCCTAAGAAGGAGACCCCTAAGGCTGAGACACCTAAGAAGGAGACCCCTAAGGCTGAGACACCTAAGAAGGAAGCCCCCAAGGCTGAGACCCCTAAGAAGGAAGCTCCCAAGGCTGAGGCACCTAAAGAGGAGCCTATTCAGAGTGATGAGCCGAAGAGTGAGGAGAATGTGAAGCTGCTCACTACTCCCGAGGTGGAGATTAAGGTGGTGGGTAAGATTGACCTTTCTTCTTTCGATGAGAAGAAGAAGTCTTCGCAGAGAAAGCGTAAGCGTATTCGTGGGGGCAAGGTCAATGTGGAGCAAGAAGGGAAAAAGCAACAAGGCCAAGAAGGGGGTAAGACAAAGCAAGGCGGTGCTAAGCCGACATCCGGTAATAAGGGGCAAGGCGCTCCAGCTGGAGGTCAGCAAAACAGCAACCGTAACAACAACAATAATAAGGCACAGCAGAAGCAAGGGCGTAAAGCGAAGCGCAAAGCTAAGCAGGAGGAGAAGCCCGAGATTACTCAGGAGGATATCCAGAAGCAGATCCGTGAGACGATGGCTGCTATTCAGGGTGGACGTAAGAAGACGACCAACCAAGCTGCTAAGTACCGTAAGGAGAAGCGTGAGGCTCACCGACGTGAGTTAGATGCTGAGGAGCAGGCACTACAGGAGGATAAGACACTACAGCTCACAGAGTATGTGACTGCCAATGACTTGGCACAAATGATTGATATCCCAGTGAACGATATCATCATGTTCTGCTTCAACCTTGGTATGATGGTCTCTATCAATCAGCGATTAGAGAAGGATACCATTGACCTTATTCTGGATGAGTATGGCTATACCCCTGAGTATGTGGAGGCTCAGGTACTTGATATGATTGAGACGGAAAAGGACTCTGAGGAGGACCTTAAGCCTCGTGCTCCTATCGTGACGGTGATGGGTCACGTGGACCACGGTAAGACCTCTCTATTGGATGCCATTCGTAATGCCGACGTGATCAAGACGGAGGCGGGTGGTATTACTCAGCATATCGGTGCTTATAGCGTTACTCTCGAGGATGGGCGTAAGATTACGCTTCTGGATACGCCGGGGCACGAGGCCTTTACCGCTATGCGTGCGAGAGGGGCCAAGGTGACCGATATCGTTATTATCGTAGTGGCGGCCGATGATGGTGTGATGCCACAGACTAAGGAAGCCTTGAGCCACGCTTCGTTGGCTGGTACTCCAATTATCTTTGCTATCAATAAGATAGATAAGCCACATGCCAATCCAGATAAGATCAAGGAAGAGCTCGCCAATCTTAATTATCTCGTAGAGGATTGGGGCGGTAAGTATCAGAGTCAGGAGATTTCGGCAAAGAAGAATATCGGTATTCAGGAACTACTAGAAAAGGTGTTGCTGGAGGCTGAGATGCTAGACCTCAAGGCCAATCCTAATAAGAAGGCTGTCGCTTCGGTACTGGAGAGTACTATGGAGCAGGGCCGTGGCTATACTACCAAGGTGCTGGTACAGGAGGGTACTCTCCGTGTAGGAGACCATATTCTTGCCGGTTCGAACTTCGGTAGGGTAAAGGCGCTTTTCAATGAGCGTGGACAGAATGTACAATCGGTTGGTCCTTCTGACCCAGTCAAGGTACTTGGCCTTAATGGTGCTACTCAGGCAGGTGAGATTATGAATGTGCTAGATACGGAGCAGGAGGCTAGAGAGATAGCTACCCGCCGTAACCAGCTTAAGCGTGAGCAGAGGGAGCGGACGCAGCACTTGCCATCGCTGATGGATCTAAGCCGTCGTATCGCTGAGGGTAATGTGCAGGAGCTCAATATCATCGTCAAGGGAGATATGGATGGTTCTGTAGAGGCGCTCTCTGACTCGATCGTGAAGCTCTCTACCGATGAGATCAAGGTGAATGTAATTCACAAGGGCATCGGACAGATATCTGAAAGTGATGTGATCCTCGCATCAGCTTCGGGTGCCATTATCATTGGCTTCCAAGTGCGTCCAGCACAAGGTGCCAAGAAGCTGGCAGAGGCTGAGGGCGTAGAGATCCGTACCTACTCGATTATTTACGATGCTATTGACGATGTCACCACTGCAATGGAGGGAATGCTTTCACCAGAGATCAAGGAGCGTGTCACTGCCAATATCGAAGTGCGTGAGACCTTCAAGGTATCCAAAGTGGGCACCATTGCTGGATGTTATGTGGTGGAGGGTAAGGTTTCTCGTACCGATAAGGTGCGTGTGATCCGTGATGGTGTGGTAGTACACGCTGGAGCCCTAGGCTCGCTCAAGCGCTTCAAGGACGATGCTAAGGAAGTGGTTGCTGGCCTTGAGTGCGGACTCAATATCGAGAATTACAACGACGTACAGCCTGGAGATATCATCGAGGCCTACGAGGAGATGGAGGTGGAGCGTAAGCTCTCCTAAGATCGTGGGGACTCTCATGTGGGTTCCACCTAATCCTTGCCTGTACTGACGGGTGCGTTGTTAGCTAATAGTAGACAACTAGATCGTAAGATATGCATTGGTTGGATATTACGCTCCTATTACTTCTTGGGATAGCTATCCTGAGGGGTTATAGGAGCGGTTTTATTTCACAAGCGATACAATTAGGGAGCTGGGTATTGGCTTGGTTGCTTGCCGATCCAGCCTCTCGGATACTCATCGACCTATTTGCAGCACAAGGGGTGACCCTCACTGTAGGTTGGATTACCTGGCTGATTGCATTCCTTGTGGTGATGCTCTTAAGCCGCTTACTCCTCAAGTTTTTCCTCAAAGGCGTTGGCGTGGCGCTTGGGATATTCAATAAGATTGCTGGGGCATTGCTTTCGCTTATGGTTACCACCATGGCACTAGTGATGCTGCTCAATTGTTACTCGGCACTTAGTCCTCGCTACGGTTGGGGAGGTGTGCCAGAGAAGTCGACCCTTGCGCCTGAAATAGTGCGCTTTGGGGAAACAATTCTACCTACAAGGTTGTTAATCCAAAAGGAAGTGAATCAACATCTAACACCAAAGGCAGAGGAGCCGTCCCCTGCCGACACGATATAAATAATATATGGCCGAACAATTTGATGATATAATAGACAAGGTGACGCAGTCCGACTATGAGTATGGTTGGACTACCGATGTCGAGACGGAGTATATTCCAAAGGGATTATCCGAGGAGATCATTCGCCTTATTTCACAAAAGAAAGAGGAGCCAGAGTGGATGCTCGAACGACGTCTCGATGCTTATCGTCACTGGCTCACTATGGAGCAGCCCGATTGGGCGCACCTCAATATCCCTGAGATCGACTTTCAGGAGGTGATCTACTTTGCTCAGCCCAAGGCACGTAAGAGCCACGATGAAGCAATGGACCCAGAGCTAGAGCGTACCTTTGAGAAGCTCGGCATTCCAGTCAATGAGCGTAAAGCATTGGCAGGCTATGCTGTGGATGCCGTGGTAGATAGCACCTCAGTCAAGACCACATTCAAAGAGACCCTCGCCGAGAAAGGCATCATCTTCATGTCCTTTAGCGAAGCGCTCAAGGAGTATCCAGAGCTGATTAAGAAGTATCTAGGTACCGTAGTTGGTTATCGCGACAATTTCTTTGCCGCACTCAATGCTGCCGTCTTCTCCGATGGTTCATTCGTCTATATCCCTAAGGGCGTTCGTTGCCCGATGGAGCTAAGTACCTACTTCCGTATCAATGCCATGAATACCGGACAGTTTGAGCGTACCTTGATTGTCGCCGACGAAGGGGCTTACGTGAGCTACCTAGAGGGGTGTACTGCCCCTATGCGTGATGATAATCAGTTGCATGCTGCGGTGGTAGAGATTATTGCCGAGACAGATGCCGAGGTGAAGTATTCCACCGTGCAAAACTGGTATCCAGGCGATAAGGATGGTAAGGGAGGTATCTACAACTTCGTTACCAAGCGAGGCATTTGTCGTGGCGACCGATCCAAGATCTCTTGGACACAGGTAGAGACCGGTTCGGCGATTACTTGGAAATATCCGAGCTGTATCTTGGCGGGTGATAACTCGGTAGGTGAGTTTTACTCGGTTGCCGTGACCAATAATTACCAACAGGCCGATACGGGTACGAAGATGATCCATCTGGGTAAGAATACGAAAAGTACGATCGTATCCAAGGGTATCTCTGCCGGTCATAGCCAGAATAGCTATCGGGGATTGGTAAAGGTGTCCGCCCGTGCGGAAGGCGCCCGTAACCATAGCCAATGCGATAGTTTGTTACTAAGCTCTACTTGTGGAGCTCATACGTTCCCTTACGCTGATATTCAGAATGAGACGGCGATCGTGGAGCATGAGGCTACGACGAGTAAGATCAGCGAGGAGCAATTGTTCTACTGCCAGCAACGGGGTATCTCGGTAGAAGAGGCTGTCGGTTTGATCGTGAATGGATATGCCCGTGAGGTAATGAATAAGTTACCGATGGAGTTCGCCGTCGAGGCTCAGAAATTACTAAAGATCTCGC
>OKRX01002218.1_pt1 | contig 13229 bp, 9 predicted proteins | sample 1601241 | NCBI WGS metagenome assembly OKRX01 (sample SAMEA3541500, study PRJEB24748) | human gut metagenome | biome: human gut; feature: human-associated habitat; material: faeces | place: China | collected 2012
GGGTGAAAAAGGTGTACGTGATCCGTTCATTATCCGTTCACCGGAAGGCGACAAATTCTATCTGATCGCAACAGATCTGAAGATCAATGGCGGAAACGGCTGGGATGCTGCACAGAACAGCGGAAGCCAGAGCCTGATGATCTGGGAGTCTACTGATCTGGTAAACTGGTCTGATCAGAGAATGGTAGAAGTATCTGCTAAAATTGAGGCAGGCTGTACCTGGGCACCGGAAGCAACTTACGATGCAAAGACAGGTGAGTATGTTGTATATTGGGCATCCAGAACACCAAACAAAGATACAAAACAGCGTCTGTACTATGCAAAGACAAGAGATTTCTATACATTTACAGATCCACAGGTATATATCGATTATGATCAGTCCAGTATTGATACAACAATGATCGAGAATGATGGTACTTATTACAGATTTACGAAAAACGAGGGTGGCAGCACAAATGAGCTTGGTGCACTGACAAAAACAATCTTCTTAGAGAAGAGCGACAGTGTATTAGGTACATTTACACAGATCAAATCTGATTCCCTGAACAGCAATCAGTATGTTGAGGGGCCGACCATCTTCAAACTGAATCAGGATGATACAAATGGTACTGACAAATGGTGTCTGCTGGTAGATGATTTTGGTGGCAGCGGATATTATCCATTGATCACAACAGATCTGGAAAGTGGCGAATTCACAAAACCGGATGCCGGTACATACAAAATGCCAAGTCGTGCAAGACATGGTACACCGATCCGTGTAACAGCAGAAGAGTACAATGCAATCATGAAAGCATATGGTACACCGGAAACAGTGAATACTGTAGGAACACCTGGTGAGACACCTGAACTTCCGGAGACTGTAAAATGCGGAAACGAGCAGGTAGCTGTAACATGGAGCCTGGATGGTGTCAGCTTCGACGTAAATCCGTACAGTTATGTAACTGTAAATGGAACAACAGAAAACGGAAAAACAGCAACAGCAAGCGTTCAGATGATTCCGGAAAATGTAGAGTACATGATCGACAGCAATAATACAGAATCTGCTACATGGCAGAATGTAAAATCTGTAAGCAAAAAACTGCTGAATACAGATGCTGCAGATCAGGCTAAGACAGAGGATAACAGCTGGGGCTACACAAGTGTTGTTGGTGACTCCGGAGATATCAAAGGCTTCAGTCAGTCAAGTGTATCCAATCCATATACAGGCGGCTGGTGGGCACGCAGCGGAAAGAACATTACCTATCAGGTAACACTTCCGGCAGGTGACCATGAGATCATGCTTGGAAGTACCGGCTGGTGGAATATGAACCGTGAGATGGATGTATATTATTCCGTAAACGGCTCTGATGAAACAAAATTCTGTGATTTTGATGCAGTAAAGAATGCAGAGTCCTGTGCACAGGGAACGATTTCTCTGGATAAAGAATCGGTTGTAACGCTGACGGTAAAAAAAGCAGCAAATAATGATCCGATTTTAAGCTGGATCAGTATTTCAGATGTAACAAAACGTGATACTACTGAACTGCAGAAAGCTTATGATGAAGCAAAAGGATACCGGGAAAATAAAGCAAATTATACAGCAGGCAGCTATGCAACATATGAGACAGTATTAAAAGAAGCAGAAAGCTTACTTGAGAATCCGACAATTCAGACAGAAATTGATGCAGCAGCTACAAAACTGCAGGATGCAGTAAAAGGTTTAGTAGATATCAGTGAATTAAGAAGTCTCTATAATGAGAATAAAGATATCGCAGGCGATGCTTATACTGCAGACAGCTACAAAGTATACACAGATACACTTGCAGCAGCAGAAGCAGTTCTTGCCAACGATGATGCAACAGAAGAAGATGTGGCAGATGCTATATCCGAACTGACTAATGCCGTAAATGGTTTGGTTAAGAAACCTGTTGAGCCGACACCCGGTGAGAAACATGCAGATGGTCTTTCCGATGTAAAAGATGCAGATGGCAACTGGTATTACTACAAAGACAACAAAGTAGCAACCGATGTAACAACAGTCGCAAAGAACAAAAACGGCTGGTACTATGTAGAAAACGGAAAAGTTGACTTCAACTATACCGGATTTGCTTCCAATGAAAATGGTGACTGGTATGTAGTAGAGGGAACCGTTGGATTTAATGTAAACGATGTGATCAAAGATACAACCGGAGCATTAGGCAAAGGAAATTGGTATTATGTAGTGGACAGCAAAGTTACTTATACTGATACCGTAGCAAAGAATGCAAACGGCTGGTGGAAGATTACAAACGGAAAAGTAGATTTCAATTACACCGGAATAGCAAAGAACCAGAATGGCTGGTGGCGCATCCTATGGAAGAAAGAGCATCACTGCGATGATGCCACGCATTGGCCACCACTGCCTGAGAATTCAACCTCTTCCCCTTAAACACCGTATAGCGATAAAGCGCTTCCTTAAAGGCAACGGACACCAATGCCGCTATCAGTGCCAGCATTCCCGGTTCCTGCAAAGAACCACCGTGAAGAAACCGATAGATAGATGAAGCGCCATTCCAGAAAATCCCAAAACCGACGCCGAGCAATATTATGCCGATAATGGCAGTTGCCAAAGTCTCGTATTTGCCATGTCCGTAGTCGTGTCCCTCATCTTCCGGCTTGGAAGAGATACGCACAAAAACAATGACAATGATGTCTGTAACAAAGTCCGATAACGAATGTACGGCATCCGCCAGCATGGCGGCACTATGCCCCATGATGCCCGCAAAGAACTTGAACAGAAGCAGCAGGAAGTTCACTACGCTCCCCACAATCGTTACGCGGTAAATGCCTTTTTCCCTCGCAACCTCTTCCTTATCCATAGATTGTACTTCCATGACGTTTTTCTAAGTTGTTGCAAATATAGTACATAAATCCGTTATGACCGGTCGTTCCCTTATAATTTTCAGTAAGACAGAAAGATTTTGAAGCCGGAGTGAACGAGTGAATACATTTATTTGTTTACTTTGCAAGAAAGATAAAAAGACACCAGATTATGGCTAAGACAAAAAAGGAAAAGAAAGAGAAAAAAGCCGGCAAGCGAATGAAGAAGAAAGAGCTCGTCAAAGCACTATTGGACTTCTTCCACGTAAAACAAGACGAAGTACTGTCCCTGAAATACATTTTCGAACAACTGCATCTCACTACACACCCGCTGAAAATGCTGTGTATGGATATTCTGTCCGAACTGTCGGATGACGATTACATCACCGAAGTGGACAAGCATAAATACAAACTGAACAATCATGGTGTGGAGATGACCGGCACTTTCCAACGGAAGAGCAACGGAAAGAACTCATTCATACCCGAAGGCGGCGGCGACCCCATCTTCATTGCCGAACGGAACTCGGCACACGCCATGGCGGGCGATAAAGTACGTATCGCCTTTTATGCCAAACGCCGCGGACGCGAAGCCGAAGGCGAAGTCATCGAGATACTGGAACGCGCCAACGATACCTTCGTAGGAACATTGGAAGTTGCCAAATCATATGCTTTCCTTGTTACGGAAAACCGCACGCTGGCCAATGATATCTTTATCCCCAAAGAGAAACTGAAAGGTGGAAAGACAGGCGACAAGGCCATCGTCAAAGTGGTGGAATGGCCTGACAAGGCAAAGAATCCTATCGGTCAGGTTATCGACATTCTGGGGAAAGCCGGAGATAACACCACCGAGATGCACGCCATCCTGGCCGAATTCGGATTGCCGTATGTTTACCCCGCATCCGTGGAAAAAGCCGCAGACAGGATACCTGCCGAAATTCCCGCAGAAGAATATGCCAAACGTGAGGATTTCCGCAATGTAACCACCTTTACCATAGACCCCAAAGACGCTAAGGACTTTGACGATGCCTTGTCCATCCGCAAACTGAAGGACAATCTTTGGGAAGTGGGTGTACACATTGCCGACGTGACGCACTACGTAACGGAAGGCAGCATCATCGACAAAGAAGCCGAGAAACGCGCCACATCCGTTTACCTCGTAGACCGCACCATCCCGATGCTGCCCGAACGGTTGTGTAACTTCATCTGTTCCCTGCGCCCCGATGAAGAGAAACTGGCTTACTCTGCCATCTTCGAGATGACGGACAAGGGAGAAGTAAAGAACTCGCGCATTGTGCATACGGTTATCAAGTCCGACCGCCGCTTCACCTACGAAGAGGCGCAGCAGATTATCGAAACCAAAGAGGGAGACTTTAAGGAAGAAATCCTCAAACTGGACTCGCTTGCCAAGATATTGCGTGAAAAACGGTTTACCGCCGGCGCCATCAACTTCGACCGCTATGAGGTGAAATTTGAGATTGACGAGCAGGGCAAGCCTGTCAGCGTATATTTCAAGGAATCCAAAGACGCCAACAAACTGGTAGAAGAGTTCATGCTACTCGCCAACCGCACTGTGGCGGAAAAAATAGGACGTGTACCCAAAAACAAAAAGCCGAAAGTATTCCCCTATCGTATTCACGACCTTCCGGACCCTGAAAAGTTGGATAACCTGGCACAGTTCATCGCCCGCTTCGGCTACAAACTGCGCACCGGCGGAACCAAAACGGATGTATCCAAATCCATCAACCATCTGCTGGATGATATTCAGGGAAAGAAAGAGGAGAACCTTATTGAAACCGTATCCATCCGTGCCATGCAGAAAGCACGCTATTCCGTGCACAACATCGGTCACTACGGATTGGCATTCGATTATTACACCCATTTCACTTCTCCCATCCGACGCTATCCGGACATGCTGGTGCACCGGTTGCTGACCAAATACCTGGATTTAGGCGGACGAAGCGTTTCCGAACAGAAATACGAAGCCCTCTGCGAGCATTCCAGCAGCATGGAACAGATAGCTGCCAATGCGGAACGCGCCTCTATCAAGTACAAACAGGTGGAATACATGACGGAACGCCTGGGACAGACTTACGACGGCGTTATTTCCGGTGTTACCGAATGGGGACTGTACGTTGAGCTGAACGAGAATAAATGTGAAGGAATGATACCTATCCGCGACCTCGATGATGATTACTACGAGTTCGACGAAAAGAATTATTGCCTGCGCGGACGACGGAAGAAACGCACATACAGCCTCGGCGACGCTATCACCATCAAGGTGGCACGCGCCAACCTGGAGAAAAAGCAGTTGGACTTTGCACTGGTTGAATAGGCGGAATTATCATTGTCAGTTACAAAAGCTTACCTACACATACATGAAGACAATTACTATTACAAACCGCTCGCAAATAGAAGATATCATCCGTAAATGCCCTTATTGTACGGTCGGGATTATCGACGGAGAGGGTAATCCGTATGTAATACCTATGAACTTTGCCTGGGAAAATGATACTATTTATCTGCATTCGGGCCCCGAAGGAAGTAAAGTAGAAATGGTGGCACGGCATCCGCAGGTCTGCATCACCTTCTGTGAAGGGCACGAACTGGTGTATATGCATAAACAGATAGCTTGCAGTTACAGCATGAAATCCCGCAGCGTTATCTGTAAAGGCAAAGTGCGTTTCATAGAAGATATGGATGAAAAGCGACGGATACTCGACCTGCTTATGAAGCAATATACGGACAATGCATGTAGCTACGCCGAACCGGCTGTACGCAATGTGAAAATATGGGAAGTGAAAGTAGATGAAATAAGCTGCAAATCGTTCGGGCTGAGGCCGAGTGAATTGAAATAATCTCTACAAAAAACTTTGCCCGAAGTTTGATTGCCACTAACCTGCATATTCAAGGTATCCCAGTCCTATACTCAGAATACTTCAGTCACATAGGTAGTCTCTGTATAGGACTGAGCACATAACTCATCATAAGGGATATTCCTCAAAGGCATACAACAGCGTCGACAAATAGCGTTCTCCCGTATCAGGGAGCAACACTACTATGTTTTTACCCTCATTCTCCGGCAACTGCGCCAACCGGATTGCAGCACTGACAGCCGCTCCCGAAGAAATCCCCACCAACAGGCCTTCGTATTTCGCCAGTTCCCGCCCGGTACGGATAGCGTCATCATTGGATACCTGCAAAATTCCGTCTACCACGGCACTATTATAGTTTTTCGGAACAAAACCTGCACCGATACCCTGAATCTTATGCGGGCCCGGTTTTCCGCCTGACAATACCGGAGAATCTTCCGGTTCTACGGCTACCACTTGTATCCGGGAGTTATGTTTCTTCAAAGCCACACCCACGCCGCTCACCGTTCCGCCGGTCCCCACACCGGCCACGAATATATCGACCTTCCCGTCCGTATCCTGCCAGATTTCCTGCCCGGTAGTGCGCTCATGAATGGCAGGGTTAGCCCGATTATCAAACTGCTGCAAAATCAGTGAACCGGGAGTGCTTGCCTGCAACTCTTCGGCACGGGCTATAGCACCTTTCATACCGTCTGCACCGGGCGTCAAAACAAGTTCCGCACCAAGGGCTTTCAGCAGATTGCGACGTTCCGTACTCATGGTATCCGGCATAGTCAAAATCAATTTATAGCCTTTGGAAGCTGCCACAAAGGCAAGCCCTACCCCGGTATTCCCACTGGTCGGCTCAATAACCGTTGCACCGGGCTTCAACAGTCCTTTCGTTTCCGCATCTTCTATCATAGCCAGCGCAACACGGTCCTTTACGCTGCCCGCAGGATTAAAGTATTCCAGTTTGACGATGACACGAGCTTTCAAGTTCTTGTTTTTACCATAATTGTTCAACTCCAACAAAGGAGTATTGCCAACTAAATCAGTCAGACGTTGTGCTATTTTTTTCATATCTTGCAGTGAATTATCAATAAGACAAAAGTACGGCGGAGTCCGTTTATTCAAAATACCATAAATGTGGTAAATCCATACTATAAATGAGGGATATGTAGGAAAATTGGTGAGTATTTTATACCTTTGTAGCCACTTTATTAATAAAGGATATCATAATGAGTCCACTTAATTTTACTCACATCCTGACACAGGCAGTCGATGAGCTATCGGAAAGCGAATCCTACAAAGGACTGTTTCACCAGCACACGGACGGCAATCCATTGCCTTCAGCTAAGGCATTGTGCGATATTATCGAACTTGCACGTGCCATTATCTTCCCCGGATATTTTGGAAATTCAACGGTCAACAGCCGTACGGTAACTTACCATATCGGAGTCAATGTAGAAAGACTGTTCGACCTGCTGACCGAGCAAATATTGGCAGGACTCTGTTTCGGCAGTGATGACGAATGCAGTTGCTGTACCGAACTTCAACGTGAGGAGGCCGCATCAATTGCCGCCCGGTTCATCAGCCATTTACCTGAACTGCGTCGCATACTGGCTACGGATGTTGAAGCCGCTTACAACGGCGACCCTGCCGCACATTCGTTTGGCGAGGTTATCAGTTGCTATCCGGCCATACGCGCTATCAGCAATTACCGCATAGCACACGAACTGTTGGTACTCGGCGTGCCTCTCATTCCGCGTATCATCACCGAAATGGCCCATAGCGAAACCGGTATCGATATTCATCCGGGAGCTGCCATAGGCGGTTATTTCACGATAGACCACGGTACAGGTGTGGTAATCGGCGAGACTTGTATCATCGGCAAGAACGTAAAACTATACCAGGGTGTAACCCTCGGAGCCAAAAGTTTCCCGCTGGACCAGGACGGTAAACCCATCAAAGGCATACCCCGCCATCCCATACTGGAAGACAATGTCATTGTCTATTCCAATGCCACCATATTAGGGCGTATCACCATCGGAAAAGACGCTACCGTAGGCGGCAACATCTGGGTAACGGAAGATGTGCCCGCAGGCGCAAGAATAGTACAAACCAAAGCAAAAAAGTAAGAGATTTTATGATTTCAGAATTATAATCCATACCATATGCGTAATAGTAAAAATGAAATCATACCGGAATAAATCATAAATTATAAATCATAAATAAGTAGATGAGCGAACAATCATTCGAAATGATTGCCAAAACTTTCCAGGGACTGGAAGAAACATTGGCACAGGAACTGACCTCTTTGGGTGCAGACGAGATACAGATAGGACGTCGTATGGTATCATTCCGCGGCGACAAGGAAATGATGTACAAGGCGAATTTCTGCCTGCGGACCGCTATCCGCATCCTGAAACCTATCAAACAGTTTGTTGCGAAAAATGCCGATGAGGTGTATGAACAGATCAAGGCAATCCACTGGGAAGATTATCTGGATATAGATAAAACTTTCGCCGTAGACGCAGTTGTGTTCAGCGAGGAATTCCGCCATTCCAAATTTGTTTCCTACAAAGTGAAGGATGCCATTGTGGACTATTTCCGGGATGCATACGACAAACGCCCGTCTGTACGCATCAGCAAGCCGGATGTATTATTGAACATTCACATTGCAGAAACCAAATGCACTCTTTCTCTCGATTCATCCGGCGAGTCTCTGCACCGCCGCGGTTATCGTCAGGAAGCCGTGGAAGCTCCTCTGAATGAGGTTTTGGCAGCCGGCATGATATTAATGAGCGGTTGGCACGGAGAATGTGACCTGATAGACCCGATGTGCGGCTCGGGAACAATCCCCATCGAAGCTGCCTTGATAGCCAGGAATATCGCACCGGGCGTATTCCGTAAGGAGTTTGCTTTTGAAAAATGGATTGATTTCGACCAGGAGCTATTCGATAAGATTTATAACGATGACAGCCAGGAACGTGAATTCGCTCATAAGATATACGGGTACGACAACAACCCGAAAGCCAACGAAATCGCAACCCATAACATCAAGGCAGCAGGCGTATCCAAAGACGTAACGCTGAAGTTGCAACCTTTCCAGCAGTTTGAGCAACCTAAGGAAAAGGCTGTTATCATTACCAACCCGCCTTATGGAGAGCGTATATCTACCAACGACCTGCTGGGCCTATACTCCATGATTGGCGAACGGCTGAAACATGCGTTTACAGGCAATACCGCGTGGATACTTTCTTATCGTGAAGAATGCTTCGATCAAATCGGATTGAAACCTACTGCCAAGATACCTCTGTTCAACGGTGCTCTGGAATGTGAGTTCCGTAAATACGAAATCTTCGACGGAAAATACAAAGAATTCAAAAAGCAGGAAAGCGAAGAGGGTAATAAAGAGTACAGACCTTACGCTGCAAGAGAATTCAAGACCGGAGAAAGAAGAGAGTTTAAATCCGGAGAGAAAAGAGAATTCAAGCCGAGAGAGAGAAGAGAATTCAAATCGGATGATAAACGGGAGTTCAAGCCTCGTGAATACAGAAAACCGGCAGACGGAGAATGGAAACCGAAGCGAGAATTTGACAGAGAGCGAGAATTTAATAAAGAACGTAAACCGGGAGAGTTTCGGAAACGGAACAACGAACGGAATAACGACTGAAACCGTTAAAATTAAAAGCTATGAACATAAAGAGAATCGGTAAGGCAATCATGGTATTGCTACTGGCAACACCTGCTTTATCTTCAATGGAGCTTATGGCACAAGACTTGAAAATGCCCACTCTGGAAGACCTTCTTCCCGGTGGCGCAACCTATCGTATCGCTGAGAACCTGCCGGGTTTGCAGTGGTGGGGTGACGTATGTATAAAACCCGGCATCGACTCCTTGTTTGCCGTCAACCCCAAAAACGGGAAGGAGACATTGCTCACAACCCGGGAAAAGGTAAATAAAGTACTCAACTCACTGATAACTCCTACGGAAACAAGCGCAACACCCGGCCATAAGGGAAATAAAGTACAGCATTTCTACAATACCGAGTTTCCATGGCCGGACAAACCGTATATGCTTATCAAATTGCCTGCGAGATACATCGTTTATGATTTCGAGAAAGATGAATTCGTCAAAGGTCTGCCGCAGGCTGGAGAAAGAAACGGTGCAAACATTGATTATACCCCGGAAGGCGGACACATAGCCTATACCGTTAAGAATAACCTCTTCGTGGACAACAAAGCCGTAACCGAAGAACCCGAAAGAATTGTATGCGGACAGAGCGTACACCGCAATGAATTCGGAATCGGCAAGGGCACCTTCTGGAGTCCTCAAGGAAACCTGCTGGCCTTTTACCGCATGAACGAAAGCATGGTAACTCCCTATCCGCTGGTGGATATTACTCCCAGAATAGCACTGGTGGACAAGATACGTTATCCGATGGCAGGGATGCTCAGCCATCAGGTTACCGTAGGTATCTATAATCCGGACACTCAAAAAACCGTTTACTTGAATACCGGCGATCCTACCAACCGTTATTTCACCAATATCAGTTGGGCGCCCGACGGAAAGAGTCTTTATCTCATAGAGCTGAACCGTGACCAGAATCATGCAAAACTTTGCCGATACAACAGCGAGACCGGCGAACTGATGTCCACGCTTATCGAAGAAACGCATCCCAAATATGTGGAGCCTCAACACCCCATCCTGTTCCTGCCTTGGGATCATACTCAATTTATCTACCAGAGCCAGAAAGACGGCTACAACCATCTGTATCTCTACAATACGGACGGCAAGCTCATCAAGCAACTGACAAAAGGGGAGTGGCTGATACAGAACATTTTAGGATTCAATGCCAGAAAGAAAGAAGTTATCATCGCTTCTACGGAAGTATCTCCTTTGCAAAGCAACCTGTACAAGGTCAATGTCAATACCGGCAAACGTACTCCATTGGACAACAGCAAGGGAGTACACAACGGAATACTTTCCGCTTCGGGCAATTATATTATCGACCGGTATTCAACTCCGGATACTCCCCGCAAAATAGAGATAACCAATACCCAAAGCAAGAAAAGTGTCTCTTTGCTCACTGCAAAGCGCTCAAAGAGGTAACCCTCCCAGCGGAGCTAACGACGATCGGCAATAAAGTCTTCTTTGAAGGCTTTGTCATGCCTGCCATAGAAACCGGTACAATAAAGGCTGCCGACGGCAAGACCGACTTATATTACCGCCTTGTAAAGCCTGCCGACTTCGACCCGAATAAGAAATATCCTGCAATCGTCTATGTATATGGCGGTCCTCATGCCCAGATGATTACCAACGGCTGGATGAATGACGCACGCGGCTGGGACATCTATATGGCCAATAAGGGTTATATCATGTTCACGCTCGACAACCGCGGTAGCAGTAACCGGGGACTGGAGTTCGAAAACGTCACCTTCAGACACTTGGGTATTGAAGAGGGCAAAGACCAGGTAAAAGGAGTGGACTACCTGAAAAGCCTGCCTTACATAGACAGCAGCCGCATCGGCGTTCACGGCTGGAGTTTCGGCGGACACATGACTACCGCACTCATGCTGCGCTATCCGGAGATTTTCAAAGTAGGCGTGGCCGGCGGACCGGTCATCGACTGGAAATATTATGAGATAATGTATGGCGAGCGCTATATGGACACCCCGCAGACAAACCCCGAAGGTTATGAACAGTGCGACTTGAAGAACCTCGCAGGGCAACTGAAAGGACATCTGCTCATTATCCACGATGACCACGACGACACCTGCGTGCCCCAGCATACGCTTTCTTTCATGAAAGCATGCATAGATGCACGCACCTATCCCGATCTGTTTATCTATCCCGGACATAAGCACAACGTTTTGGGACGCGACCGCGTACATCTGCACGAAAAGATAACCCGATATTTCGAGGATTATTTATAAACCGGACACATTTTCAACAGTAAACAATTAAACGTATCCATAAAATGAAAGTATTATTGCTTGGCTCAGGTGGCCGTGAACACGCTTTGGCTTGGAAAATTGCACAAAGCCCCAAAATAGAGAAACTGTATATCGCTCCCGGCAATGCGGGAACAAGTGCAGTGGGCGAAAATGTAGCCATCAAAGCTACGGACTTCCCCGCCCTCAAGGCTTTTGCCCTTGAACATAAGATTGACATGATTGTAGTGGGTCCCGAAGACCCGTTGGTACAGGGTATTTTCGACTTCTTCAAAGAAGATGCCGCTACACAGCACATTGCTGTCATCGGTCCTTCTGCAAAAGGTGCACAATTGGAAGGCAGCAAAGAATTTGCCAAGGAATTCATGCTGCGCCATCACATCCCTACCGCCCGCTATAAAAGCGTGACTGCTGCAACACTCGAAGAAGGACTTGCTTTTCTCGAAACGCTCACCGCTCCCTACGTTCTGAAAGCCGATGGCCTGTGCGCCGGTAAAGGCGTGCTGATTCTTCCGACTCTGGAAGAAGCCCGGAAAGAGCTGAAAGAGATGCTCAGCGGTATGTTCGGCGATGCCAGCGCAACAGTGGTTATCGAAGAATTCCTCAGCGGGATAGAGTGCTCGGTATTTGTCCTGAGCGATGGTGAGCACTATAAGGTACTGCCTGTAGCCAAAGACTATAAACGTATCGGAGAAGGTGATAAGGGATTGAACACCGGCGGTATGGGTAGCGTAACACCCGTTCCGTTTGCCGATGAGGTATTTATGGAAAAGGTGCGCAAACGCATCATAGAGCCTACCATCAACGGGCTGCGCGAAGAAGGCATTCTGTACAAAGGTTTCATTTTCCTGGGACTTATCAATGTACAGAACGAGCCTATGGTTATCGAATACAATGTACGTATGGGCGACCCGGAAACCGAAAGTGTCATGTTGCGCATCAAGAGCGACATTGTAGAGCTTTTCGAAGGCGTGCACAAGGTAAACCTCGATACCAAGGCAATGGAACTCGACCCGCGCACGGCTGCCTGCGTAATGCTGGTCAGTGGCGGGTACCCCGAAACGTATCAGAAAGGCTATCCCATGAGCGGCTTTGACTTGGCAGAAACCACGGACAGCATTCTGTTCCATGCCGGTACCGCCGTAAAAGACGGGCATATCGTCACCAACGGCGGACGCGTCATAGCTGTCTGCTCCTATGGAGAGACAAAAGAAGAGGCTTTGAAAAAGAGTTATAAAGTGGCCGACATGTTAAGTTTTGAAGGCAAATACTTCCGTCGCGATATCGGATTCGACTTATAATGAAAAGCAAGAGACTACAAGGTTTGGTCACAGCAGGGCGGTGGACACTCCCTGCTGCGATTTTCATCTGCACCCTTTGTTGGGTGCTGACCTCTGCCCTATTGCCCGAACTCACCATGACAGCGGGCGAAGAAGGCGGTTCCGTGCTTTGGCAGTCTGCCCGCACGTTGCTGCTCCCCGCATGGGCGGAGCATCTTGTCAGTTTCTTGATTTACGCGGCTATCGGCTATTTCCTGATCGAGCTGAACAACCGGTTCAGTATCATCCGTATGCGGGCTTCCGTG
>OKRX01002223.1_pt1 | contig 13212 bp, 12 predicted proteins | sample 1601241 | NCBI WGS metagenome assembly OKRX01 (sample SAMEA3541500, study PRJEB24748) | human gut metagenome | biome: human gut; feature: human-associated habitat; material: faeces | place: China | collected 2012
CATCGAACGTGCCATCAGCGCCATGGGAGACGCGCATTCGCTCGGGCTGCTGCTCCGCCGCACCCGTTTTCCGCTCCGCGGCCTGTTTCTGACTCTGATGACCAGCCTCATCTGGGCCGCCATCGCAGCCTGCATCCTTTATCTGCTGCTGCATCTCGGTCTGCGCACGTAAAAATGTATCAAAAAGGCACCGCTTCACGAAAAATGAGGCGGTGCCTTTTTGAGATGCACGGTCTATCAAACTGGAATAGCGTTTATTTATCTTCTTTTGAAAAAACACCCCATAAAGAAAATGCAATGCCTGTTACCAATAAAATAATTCCTGTTATCAGCACAGGGAATAAACTCATATCAGATACTGTTTGCCAATATCTACCCAATTTCGTATTCCACTCTGTTGTATTTTCCATATTCATGCTTGCCATCAAAGAAGTACATAACACCATCAATGTTCCTGTAAGTTCAAATCCTGTTCCTGCAATTATTTTCTTCATACTTAGACCTCCACACCTTTCGATCTGTTCGCTTTATCCCCCACGATTTTCATCTTTCAAAATCAGCTGCTTACAGCAGCGGCGCGAACAGGCGCAGCACGCTTGCGGCGATCGACCGCAGCCACGGAACGCGCCGCAGCCATGCGTCGTCAATTCGGCGGCTGACATTGATCGTTTCGAGGATATCCTGCTTGACCGACGCTACGACCGAGCTGTTGTAGAAGCAGGTCGCACACTCAAAGTGCAGAAAGAACGAGCGGAAATCCATATTGATCGTGCCGACCACCGCCGTATCGTCGTCCGAGACGATACTCTTCGCGTGCAGGAAGCCGGGGCGGTATTCATAGATCTTCACACCTGCACGGTGCAGCTGCTGATAATACGACCGCGTGATCATATAGACCAGCTTTTTATCCGGGATGCCCGGCGTCAGGATGCGGACGTCAACGCCCGACTGCGCCGCGATCGTCAGCGCCGTGATCATCTCGTTGTCGAGCACCAGATACGGCGTGGTGATGTAGACATACTTTCGCGCGTTGTGAATGATCTGAAGATAGGTGGACTCACCGATGTTGAGATCGTCGAGCGGCGAGTCGGCGAACGGCTGCACCCAGCCGTCCTGCGGCAGCTTGACCGTCGGCAGATAGCTTTTGAACGCGGTAATCTTCTCTCCCGTCACATACTCCCACATCTGAAGGAACAGCGAGGTCATGTTCGCCGTGCCCTCACCGCGCAGCAGAATGCCGGTATCCTTCCAGTAGCCGAAGCGCACCTTTTCGTTGATGTATTCATCGGCAAGGTTGATGCCGCCCATATACCCCACATTACCGTCTATGATCATCATTTTGCGGTGATTTCGATAGTTCAGATAGGTATTGAGCGTCGGAATAAAGCGGTTGAAACGGACCGCGCGGATGCCGAGCGATACGAGATAGCGGTCATAGTGCTGCGGCAGCGTCGCGATCGACCCGACATCGTCGTAAATGATGCGGACATCCAGACCTTCCTTTGCCTTTCGCGCCAGAATATCGAGAATCGTGTTCCACATCTTGCCTTCTTCAATGATGAAGTATTCGAGAAAGATGAACCGCTCCGCCTTTTCCAGCTCCTCGCACATCGAAGCAAACATATCCTCGCCGGCACGGAAGTAATGCGCCTCCGTGTTCGTCCAGGCCGGCATGCCGCACAGACTGTCGATATAGCGCGTGCGGGCCGCATGGCGCGGATGCAGCTGCGAAAGCTCCTCCGTTGCAGGCTTACGCATGTAATCGGTGAAATCCGGCGGATTTGGCTCATACTGATGCTGTGTGCGCGCGCGGTTGAAGGGCGTATTGCCCCAGAACAGGTAAAACAGGCCGCCGAACAGCGGGAACAGCAGGATAATGATGATCCATGTAATCTTATAGGTCGGATTGTCGTACTTGCGGACAAGCCAGACCACGATAACAAAGCTGAGAATGGTGAGTGCCGGCGTGACCGACGGCCATCGCTCGCTCATCCAGCCCACGCCCCACATCACGGCGATCAGCTCCAAAATCAAAAACAATCCGCCAGCAACGCGCCGGTCACCGAGTATCCGGCCGAAAAATCTGCGCATAACGACTCCTTTCCCTGCGGGCATTTTTCTTTATATATCATGATACCGCAGCAGCGAAAAAAAGTCAATCGAACGCAGCCGGATGCGCAAAAAAGCTGCGCTTCCCTCTCGACTTTTACGGTACAGCTGTGGTATGATGAAGGAGCTATAATAAATAAAAAACGGAGGGATCACCATGCCACATACCGCTGTTCCTGCGGCCGAGCTCGCCGCGCGTCTGGAAAACCTGCGCCGCGCGATATCCGCCGCCCACCCCGACTGGGGGATGATTTTGCTCGACAGCAAGATCGACCTGTATTATTTTACCGGCACGATGCAGGAGGGCGCGCTCGTCATCACGCCCGATGAGGCGGCCCTTTTCGTGCGCCATTCCTATGAATGCGCCGTGCGCGACTCCAGCTTCGCCGACATCCGTCCGCTTGGCAGCTTCCGCGGCATTGCATCCGCCTTTCCTCATATCCCCGAAACGGTTTACGTTGCGACGCGGACGATGACGCTGCAAAAGCTCGCCATGCTCCAGAAGTATCTTCCTTTTACTCCTGCCTCCATCGACAGTATTCTGGGCGGTCTGCGCGCCGTCAAGAGTGCCTACGAGCTGGAATGCATGAGGCACGCCGGAAAAATCCACGCAAAGGTTCTCGAAACTGTTGCGCCGGCGCTCCTGCGCCCCGGCCTGAGCGAGGCCCGTCTGTGTTCTGAAATCTGCACCTCCATGCTTGACCACGGCGCGATGGGCATCTCCCGTTACAATCAGCCGGCGGCCGAGGATGTGCTCGGCTTTACAAGCTACAGTGAGAACAGCCTGATGCCGGCGGCGCTCGACGGCCCCTCCGGCACGGTCGGCACCTGCATCGCCATGAAGTCCATCGGTTCGACCGAGCGCCTGCTTCGCGGCGGCGATACCGTGCTGCTCGACATTCCGTGCGGCTGGCGTGGCTATCACACCGACAAGAGCATCACGTTCTATTTCGGCGACCTTGACGAAAATCCGAAGGCCGATCTGATCCGCGCCGCACACGAGCAGTGCATTGCACTCGAGAAGATGACTGCTGAACTGCTGCGTCCGGGTGCGGTTCCGGCTGAGATTTACGAAAAAGTTCTCGCCGCCGTTGACCCGGTATTCCGCGACGGCTTTATGAATTCCTGCAAATTTCTCGGCCATTCCATCGGTCTGACGATGGACGAGGCGCCGGTGCTTGCTAAGGGTTTTAACGATCCGGTCGTACCCGGCATGACGTTTGCAGTCGAGCCGAAAATCGCGCTCGAAGGCATTGGCCTCATCGGCACGGAAAACACCTATGCAGTTACCGAGAGCAGCGCCGCAAAGTCGCTTACCGGCGACTGCGAGACCGGTCTCGAAATCAATTACTGATACAAATACAACAAGACGGCTGAGATTTTTATTCTCAGCCGTCTTTTACGTCTCAGCCAATCTCGACTCGTCTGCTGCCCTTTTCCTCGTACAGCCGGTGCGAAATCGAGACAACAGTGCGACCTCCTGCGGCGGAACGCAGCGCTGCAAGAACGCAGTGTTCGGTTTCAGCATCGAGATCCGCAGTGATTTCATCGAGAAGCAGTATTTTCGGGTCGGCTGCTACCGCGCGGGAGATTGCAAGCAGCTGCCGCTGTCCCTGGGAAAAGTGAGCCTCCGAAAACATCGTTTTATAGTTTTCAGGCAGTGCCATGATTGCCGCGTGCAGACCCGTGAGCTTTGCCGCCTTCACCGCGTCATCATGCGTAATTTCCGGATCAAACAGCGTAATCTGTTCCTCGATCGTTGCGGGTGGCGCGTAAAAATGCTGCTCCACGCAGCCGAACAGATGCCGTCTCTCTGAATCCGGAATATCCGACGCCTCGCGTCCCATAATGCGCACGCTGCCCTTCTGCGGACGGTACAGCCCCATCAGCAGCTTAAACAGCGTCGATTTTCCTGCCCCGGTTCGGCCTGTCAGCGTAACGTGCTCGCCCTCTCTTATATTCAGCGAAATATTCTCCAGGACCGGTGTACCCGCAGTATAAGCAAAATCCACTTCATTCACAGAAATGTACAAATCCAATTTTTCAGCATCAGCGCTACCGGTCTCTCTTTCCGAAAGAGCCAGAAAATCGTCAATTCGATGCACACCTGCGACAGCTGACTGCACGGTCTGAATTTCCATGCCGATGCTTTCAAGCGGCGTAAATACCTGCGAAATATACGAGATCACAGCGACTGCTGTACCGGCGGACATGCCGAACAGATAACGAAGCGATGGATTTCCTGATGCTGAAAGAACAAAAACCAGCGCAGTTACCGCAGCGCTCACGATCAGAATGACCGGAGAGTACACCGAATCATAGAAATTCGTGCGTTCTGTTGCCTGGTAGCCCTCCTCGATTGCTTCATCATAACGTTTCCGCATAAATCCTTCGCGTCCAAGAAGATGCACTGTGCGGATGCAGTGCAATGTTTCGGGCAGAAAGCCGGAAACGCTCGCAGCCGCAGCCCGGCTGTCCATCTGCGCACGAAGCATTCGCTTCTGAATCGCTCTCGTGAAAATGTACAGCGCTGGTATAAGCGCAATAATCATCCATGCGAGACCGGGCGCTTTTATAAAAACGACCGCCAATATGCTGATAATCTTACAGATATCTGCCGTCATGCCAATGATGCCGCCGGTAAACAGTTTTTCCACGGTATCGACATCACCTACAAACCGTGATACGATTTCGCCGGGCGTCTGCTGGACAAAACATCCCGTATCCAGTCGGGAAAGTTTTCCGCAGAGCTCATGACGCAGACTGCGCGTGATACGCTGTCCAAACACGGAGAGAAGGCTTTCTCTTGCTGACTCAGCAAATCCTGCCATCAAAATAATACCAAAATATGCTGAAACGAGCATAATCCCCGGGCGTTTTCCTTCCGTGAGCGTGTTTACGATGCGTTCGAGCACAAGCGGCGGGATGAGTGCCGTCACGATGGCGCCGACGACCGCAGCGATCGTTCCGATGCTTAAAACTGCGTTTTTTAGCGCAGAGGAGAGGATAATCCGAACCGTACTGACGTTTTTATGCACTTTCCTGTCCTCCCTGCTGCAGCTTATAGAGCTCGGCGTACTCCGGACAGCTATCCATCAGTTCCGCGTGTGTCGAGGTGCGCACGACACCGTTCTGCATCCACAGCACACCATCAAGCTCCGGAAATACATATAAACGATGCGAAATCAGCAAAACCGCGGAGTCTTTCGCTTTTTTTCTGAGCTCATCAAACACCTCACGTTCGGTCCTTCGATCGAGCGCAGAAAACGGATCATCCAGAATCAGCAGCGGCTTCAGATTTGCGAGCTGCCGCGCGAGCGCGAGCCTCTGCTGTTGTCCGCCGGACAGGCGCATACCGCCTGCGCCGATGCGTGTTTCCGGCGTCACTTCCCGTTCGAGCCGTACAGCCCGCAGCAGCGCCTTCACATCTCCTGTGCCGCCGAGCAGGATATTGTTTTCGACCGTATCGCTCAGAAGCTCCGTGTCATGCCCCAGATAGCCGATATATGCGCATCGTTCTGTTTCATCGAGGGACGCAAGCTCGCGGTCGTCAAACCAGATAGAGCCCTCATACGGATTTTCGCACAAAAACGCCTTTCCGAGCATGCTTTTTCCGCACGCTATCGGTCCCGTTATTCCGATTATCTGTCCTGGTCCGATCTCGAAATTCGCGTTTTCCAGCACACCCGGCACAGAGAGACCGGTCGCTTTCACACTGCACGGTGCTTTTTGCGGCAGATTCCGTTCCTCTGGCGGTGTGCAGAGAAATCCCTTGATGCGTCTCCATGACACCTGCGCCTGCTGCACGGCATTGAACAGCTTGGCTGCCTTGGAGGATTTTACCGATAGCTTCGCGAAGCAGGCAATAAATGTTGTGAACGCCGCAATGTCCCACGCACCGCTTTGCACGCGGGCGCCGCCAAGGTACAGGATAAACAGCACGCCCGTCATGGAAAGCGCATTATACAGCGGCGGCAGCGCGGACACCCATATATTAGCCCTCACCGCACACCTCTCATAATCCGCAAGATGTGCGTCATAATCCGTGTTCCGCTGCGTGTCGCAGCCGAAAATACGATATGTCAGTGCGCCTGCTGCGCGGTCGAGCGTCGCCGCATTCAGCCGCTCTGCGCTCGAACGAAACGCCGCATTGGTGCGCTGTACGATGGTTTTCATGCGCTCCGCGGCAAAATATGCAAGCGGTGGGAACAGCAGGCTCAGCAGCGCAATTTTCACATCATACCAGAGCAGCAGGCCGATGTAGCACACAAGCACGACACCCGTATCGAATATCTCGGTCGTGAATTTACGCATGCCCTCCGCGCAGGCATCGACATCTGAAATCGCCTTGGTCAGCACCGCGCCGCTTCCTTCCCTGTCAAGTTCTTTTTTTGAACGGTGCACAAGATCTGCATAGATCATATGCTTCATGCGCCGGTTGATGTCATTTGCGAACCGGCGGACATACAGTCGTTTGATGCAGCGCACGCCCTGCACGGCTGCAATGGTCGCAAGATACGCGAGCGCGAGCAGCGCCATGTGTTCTGCTGTCTGCAAAATGAATACAAAAATGGCCAGGATACCCGTTGCCCTCTATCCCATTTCCGTGCGGCATACCGTTCATGGAGGCGGCGAAATACCTTCCCGCTAACCCTACTACGATGGCGCGGCGATCCCAACTATACGTGCCGCCATAGAGTGTTGACAGGATCTGGGTATCCTGTTGCTGTTTTGGTACGACGTCCGCATGCAAGGAGCCGTACATACGCTGTACAAAAAAACGCTGTCCTGTCTCTACATCGATCACCTCAACGGTTGTGTTGTGGGGAAAAATCGTATCGACTTGCTCCCAGGACAATAAGCTGATTGGATTTTTCTCCATAATATCCTGATACTGCGCTATGATCGCTTCCATATGTATAGGCAGCTCGGCCAGGGGCGAAGTATCCTTAGCATTGGCTCTTACAGGAAAAGATAGAGCCAGCATTGTTGCAAAACATAAAAGGAAAGCAGTCAATATATGAAAAATAGACTGTCCATGGATTAGTTTTCTCATAGGCACCTCCAAAAGTAATAAAATATTAACATTTATTAAATCTTTTTGCAATAAATTGTCAGACATTGGTAGGTGTGATCCATTTCAAATGACTTGCCATGAGGAAAATCCTCTGAGTTCCTAGGGCGTATATGTTATAATATTATCATAGGAGTGTGAAGGAATGAAAAAGGGAAGAAGCATCAAGGCCCTTGCGCTGGCGGCCATGGTCGCAGCGTTGTATATTGCAGCCACGGGGTTGTTTGCCCCCATTAGCTTTGGAGGCATACAGGTCCGTGTTTCCGAGGCGCTTTGCGCTTTGGCATTATTTAGTCCTTGGATGGTGCCGGGGCTGACGGTGGGCTGTTTGTTGAGCAACCTGTTTTGGAGCCCGTTTGGAATCCTCGATATCACCCTTGGTACGTTGGCAACGTTTTTAGGGGCATTGGGGGTCGCCATCTTTGCAAAGAAAAACAGGGTGCTGGCGCTGTGTATGCCGGTCATCACCAATGCGCTGCTAGTGCCCATCGTGCTATCGATTTTTGCCGAGCAGGCCTATTGGCTTGGGGTCATTTATGTAGGCATCGGCCAGGCAATTGCCTGCGTTGGCCTGGGATATCCGCTGGCAAAGGCGCTGGATAAAGTGAAATTTCTCAACGAAGGAATGTAAATAAAGAGAAAGGGAGTTTTCGCTATGAAATCGGATGTAGAAATCGCAAGGGAGCATGTGGCTCTGCCCCTAGAGGACATTGCGAAAAGAGCAGGCCTTTTGCGAAAAGAGCTTTGCTATTATGGAAAAAACAAAGCCAAGGTAGATCAGGAGGCCATAGAGCGGGTACAGCAGAATGAGCCGGGGAGGCTGGTGCTGGTAACAGCGATCACGCCGACCCCTGCGGGGGAAGGTAAAACAACGGTTTCCATCGGTTTGGCTGACGGGCTGAATCTAAAAGGCGTTAAAACAATGTTAGCGCTGCGCGAGCCGTCCCTCGGCCCTGTATTTGGCGTCAAAGGCGGGGCCACGGGCGGCGGCATGGCGCAGATTGTGCCGATGGATGAGATCAATCTGCATTTTACCGGCGATCTGCACGCCATCGGGGTGGCCAATAATCTATTGGCAGCCATGGTGGACAATCATATTTTCCAAGGGAATGAAAAGCATATCAAGCGTGTGACCTGGAAACGCTGCATGGATATGAACGATAGGCAGCTTCGTGTGATCCAAAGTGGCCTCGGCGGTAGCAAGGACGGCGTGCCCAGAGAAGATGGCTTTGATATAACAGCGGCCAGCGAGGTCATGGCGACGCTTTGCCTGGCCAGCGATTTGGAGGATCTGACGCGGCGGCTAGGCAATTTGATTGTGGGATATGACGAGGAGGATCATCCTGTTACGGCCAAGGATTTGCATGCAGAGGGGGCGATGGCTGCGCTTTTGAAAGAGGCAATGCAGCCCAATCTGGTGCAGAGCCTGGGCGGTACGCCGGCCCTGGTGCATGGCGGACCGTTTGCCAACATCGCGCATGGCTGCAATACAGTAGCGGCGACAAACCTGGCGCGCAGGCTGGCGGACGTCACTGTGACGGAGGCGGGCTTTGGCGCGGACCTAGGGGCGGAAAAGTTTTTGGATATCAAATGCCGCAAAGCGGGTATTTGGCCGGATGCTTGCGTCGTTGTTGCTACGGTACGCGCTTTGAAATTCCACGGCGGTGTGGCCAAGGACGATCTCAATATCCCGAATGTACAGGCGCTGCGCCAGGGCCTTTGCAACCTGCAGGCGCATGTAGAAAACATGGCGCAGAAATTCCAGCTGCCTACGGTGGTGGCGCTCAACCGCTTTGTATCGGATAGCGATGAGGAACTAGAAACCGTGCTGTCCTTCTGTGAAAAGGAACTGGGCGTCAAAGCAGTATTGACAGAGGTATGGGCCAAAGGCGGCCAGGGCGCGCTGGCGCTGGCGGATGCTGTATTGCGGGCGATGGAAACGCCCAACAACGGCCCGCATTTCCTCTATGACCAAACGCAGAGCATAGAGGAGAAAATACGTACGATCGCTACCAAGATCTATGGAGCAAAGGATGTTTCCTTTACCGACCAAGCGAAAGAGCAAATGCGTAGCCTTACGGAAAATGGCTTTGGCAAAACGCCTGTGTGCATGGCTAAGACACAAATGTCTCTTTCCGATGATGCAAAGAAAAAGGGACGGCCGCAGGACTTTGTATTGACCGTGCGCAGCATGAAAGTATCCGCTGGGGCAGGCTTTATCGTCGCCTTGACGGGGCAGATGATGACAATGCCGGGGTTGCCGAAAAAACCAGCGGCGGAAAACATTTGTATCAATGAACAGGGACAGATAGACGGTATCTTTTGATGCAATCAAAAAGCCGTGGCATTGCCACGGCTTTTTTCATTCAAAAAACACGATTGGGTTTGGCATATTGGCATTGCCGGCATACAACTCAGCGGCCCACGCGCATATCCTGGATGCTGCGGTGTTCTAAGGATACATCCTTAAAATGCATAATACCGCCTTCGCCTGCAGGGGATTGCGCCACAAAACCGACCTTGACCGTTTCACGCATCGGTAGATTGAAAAGGCGCATCATATAGAAGTGCTCTCCATCCAGCGAATAGTGGATGGCAAAGGTATTTCCCTTGCGCGCATATTGCAGGGTAATGGCTTCTTGTTCTATGATGTTTTGCCCATTGGCGTCATCGGATAAGCCGTTGGTGACCACGCTTACGGCGGTGTGCGACCCGAAATATGTTTGCTCAAAGCATGCCTTGGCCCACAAGGTCGGCGTATCCATGACCATCAATGTACAAGCATCCCCTGCCGCAATGAAATCATGCCACACCGTAGCGCGCAGGACAAAATCGCCCGTGACTTCCGTATAAAAGAACGGCGCATTTTCACAGATGAGCTTATCCTCCGTAGGATCTCTGAAAAAATCAGAATGCGGAGGAGCAGCAATGGAAAACCCGTTTTCTTCTGGCGTTAGCGTTCCTGGGTTCATCCAGGTAAATTCTTCATTTAAAAACTTTGGCATTTTTCACATACCCCCTTCTGGTATTTTTATCAAATGGAGCTTATTCTCCAATTTCAAGACTCAAGCATTCCCAACGCTCCATCGCTTGATCCAGCTGCTGCTTTTGCGCATCTATCGTATCGGTAACCTCCATCATTTTCTGATAATCTGATGCAAGAGACGGATCGGAAAGCTGCTGCTCACTTTGGGCAATGGCCTCTTCCAGCTTAGAGATTTCATCTTCACATTTACGAAGCTGTGCCTTTAGCCTGCGAAGCTGAATGGAGGATTCACGTTGCTGCTTGCTTTGCGTAACGACGGCAGCTTTTGGCGCTTTCTCCGTGCTCGGCTGTGCCAGCTGGGCCCATTGCTCTGCATTTCGCAGATAATCATCATAATTGCCCAGGCTTTCGCGCAATCCATCCGGCGTAAACGCGAGGATTCTTGTTGCCAATCGGTTGGCCAAATACCGGTCATGCGTTATGGCAAACAGCGTGCCTTCATAGCCCTCCAGGGCATTTTCCAACGCTTCCCGCGAATCGGCGTCCAGGTGGTTTGTCGGCTCGTCCAAAAGCAAAAAATTCGATTCCGAGAGCATCAGCTTTAATAGCTCGATCCGAGCTTTTTCTCCGCCGGAGAGCGCGGCAATCGGTTTGAAAACGTCATCACCCCGAAATAAAAACATCGCCAGTGCACTGCGCGCCTGGGTATCGTTCATATGTGGGTATGCATTTTGGATCTCCTCCAGGGCCGTTGCCCGGGGGGATAGCCCGCTTTGCGTCTGGTCATAATACCCGGGCCGCACATTGGCGCCATACTGCACCAAGCCAACGTCCGGCTTAATTTTTTTCATCAAAATGCGGAACAGCGTGGTTTTGCCGCAGCCATTTGGCCCCAGCAAAAATACACGCTCTCCTTTCCGGATATGCAGAGATACATCGGTAAACAGTGGTTTGTTGTAGACTTTGGATAGGTGCTCGGCTATGAGCACATCCTGCCCGCTTATCTGCGCAACGGACAACGAAAAACCAAGCGTTGGGGCAACAGGCGTGGGCGCTTTAACGCTATCCTTCAATTTTGCCAGCTGCTTTTCTTTGCTTTCCGCCGTTCGGATGGATTTTTCACGATTCCAGCGACGCAGCTGGGTGATCATGCTTTCCATGCGCTGGATCTCTCTTTGCGCATTTTTATAATGACGCTCTTCTTCTATGCGTTGCTGCTCGCGTTTTTGGTAAAACTGAGAATAGTTGCCCGCATAGCGCTTCACGCTACCGTGCTCCAGCGACAGGATCGACGTACAGATCTTATCCAAAAAATAACGGTCATGGGAAACGACCAAAAGCGCGCCCGGATAGGTTTGCAAAAAGCTTTCCAGCCATTCTACGCTTTGGATGTCCAAGTGGTTGGTTGGTTCGTCCAAAAGCAGGAGATCTGCGCCAGAGAGCAACAGCTTACACATTTGCACTTTGCTTTGCTGGCCGCCAGAAAGCGCTTTCATTGGCAAAGACAGATCGCTTTGCGAAAATCCCATGCCAAGCAACATGCTGCGGGTGCGGGCCTGATAAGTAAGCCCGCCGTTTTGCTGATAGCGTTCCAGCAAAGCGTTTTGCTTTTTCACAAGCTGATCCAGATCCCCGGTTTGGCGTTCAATTTGATGGTTGAGCTGCTCCAATGCAGCCTCGTCTGCCATCAACGGAGAAAATAAGGACAGCGTTTCCTCATAAACGGATCTTTCCGCTTTAAAAGCTGCATGCTGTTCCATATAGCCGATTTTGGTATTTTTATCCAGAGAAATATGGCCGCTGTCCGCTTGCTCTTGCCCGGCCAACAACCGAAACAGCGTGGTTTTGCCCGTACCATTTGCCCCAACTAGGCCTGTACGGCTTTTGGCCTGCAACTCAAAATTGACAGAGGAAAACAAGACTCTGTCGCCATATGATTTTGAAATGTTGTAAGCTGCCAAAAGCGCCATAAAAGTCCCTCGTTTACGCACAAAATGAACATACCAAGCATACATGATTTTCCAGTTGTTTTCAACTGTACAGCACCTTGGCGGATTTTGCCAGAGACAAAATCCTTATGCTGCGCATACTATCATTGACCACGGATTAGGACGAGGAGGTGCAAAGCATGTTTGAACACAAAACCATCATCGATTGTAGCGTAGACAGCTGTCGTTTCAACGAGCAGTGCAAGGAATGTACGCTGGATAGCATTAGCATTGGCTGCAAACAGGACGGAAGCGCAGAACATACCCTCTGCTGCAGCTATAAAGCAAAATAACCAGCATATCCCCATTGCTTGCAACAGCATACGCTGCAAGCACAACGCACAGGGCGTATGCGCGGCACCCTTGGTATCGGTCATCCAACAGGGGCGCGGAAAAAACAATACCCGATGTCATTCATTTAGTCCCGCGGAAACCGGCCAGGAAAATGCCTGCAAGGCCCGGCATCAAGACCAGCGGATTTCTTCAAAGGAGGATTCGGCCATGAAGGATTTTGTCAGACAGCCGCCCCAGAGAAACAGTCCGGTCAAATGTACGGCAGTGGATTGCAAATACAACGTTTGCTTTCGTTGTCGGTATCCGGCCGCCTTACAATTTCAGCGTGTGATCGGCGCTTGGGAAGCACCGATCTGCAAATGGTATGGTAGCCTGTAAGAAAATGCCCTTCCTCCATCCGGGGGAAGGGTATTTTTTATACGGCACAAAATATGGCGAATGAAGGAAAATAGGGAATGGGGTCAAAAAAACGCGGAAAAACACAAAAAATATTAAAAAAACTTTGCGATTTTGAGTCAAAATTTGACACTTTTGTACCATAGGGCTTATAATTTCTCTACATTCAAATGGGATGGGAGGGCTTAGATGCCTAGGCGCAGACGAAAAAGCCGATTGCGCAAACGAGACTTCATGGTTTTCAGTGGAGAGCAGACATCCTCCATCTTGAAAACGAATAAGGACTTTGGGATGTCTCGGCGCAGAGGGCTTTTGGCGAATTTCTCGCGGATGAAATCTTCGGCTATTTTCAGGTCGCGGTTGAA
>OKRX01002225.1_pt1 | contig 13190 bp, 7 predicted proteins | sample 1601241 | NCBI WGS metagenome assembly OKRX01 (sample SAMEA3541500, study PRJEB24748) | human gut metagenome | biome: human gut; feature: human-associated habitat; material: faeces | place: China | collected 2012
AAACAAGCTATTGACGGTTGCCTTTACAATCGTCACAAGAAGAACCAAATTTCACTCTGATTATGATGCAAAACGAGCATAGGGTGAAATAACACTTTTTAACCGTATAAATTTGGTGGTAATCATAGATTGCCCCCACGTCGGAGGGGCGTTAGCCCCGAACGACTGGGGGTAAGCAATGGCACACGTATATATTCGACCCCTTGCGGGTCGGACAATATGAACTTAGTCATCAAAGATAATCCTAGAATAGGTTGTCCGACCCACAAGGGGTCGAATGGTAGGGGTGGTTCGGGTTTTTGTCCCCTAGTCATCGGCTCTACGAGCCTCGACTAGGGGCTATGATCCGTCTGACCTCCCACGAGGGGAGGTCATTCAAGGTAAGTCTCTTCTCTAATGCGTAACCCCTGCCTACTGCCTGCCTCTCTGCCGAGTTACAAACTAAGTAAAAGCCGAGTTACAAACTCAGCAAAGACGGAGTTACAAACTCAGTAAAGGCGGAGTTACAAACTCGCTGTGGGTAGAGATACAGTCTCGGTAATCGCCTAGATCTGGTGTTGAGCGTCAGTGGGGTATAGAGGCTAGGAGCGCTCCGAGGCTATTGCAGGGGTTGAAACAAAAAAAAGGACCTCTCACGAGGTCCTTATAAAGGGGGTGCTATTGCTAAGGAGTGGGGCGATCCCCTTTGTGGGTAGCTACAGTGGTTGCCCCATATAGTGGACTATCAGCTGTAGCTGTAGGGTGGTAAAGCTCCGCTTACGTGGGTGCCAATTGACCTCCTCTAGTGCGGTGCGTAGTTTGGGGTAGCCTGCGATCTCTCGTCGTAGAGCTCGGCTTGCGCTCTTAGGTGAGATGTCGGGGAAGTAGAGGCAGGCGGTGGACTTTACCCCTTGGTTGCGTGCCAATACCTCTGGTAGCGGGGGTAGCTTATCAGGTATCACACCAGTGTCTCTCACCCCCTTTGGAGAGACCATTTTGAAAAACTGTAATTCGCTCATAGTACTGGTATAGAGTTGATTATTAAAAAGTCGTCTATCAATCACAAGGCAAAGGTAGTCACAAATAATTTTATATGCAAATTATATCGCAAATAAAGTTATTGATACTTTACTCACTTATTGCTATTTTCCCACTAGAAACCTTTGATGCCGTGTGATATATTGTAGAAATTCCGTGACGCTATTATTAGTGTCAAAAAAACTACCTATTATTATCAAAATATATCACTTGTAAATCTATATCACGATATATTTGTCTAGCACTTCATCTACTGCTACCTAAAAAATGTGAGGTGATTATTTGGTTGGTGTTATATAAATTCATACCTTTGTGCCGTGAATAATAGGATATAAATGTTATAAAATGCCAATAGTCTCCACTTATAGAGCGGTATTTTGGTATGTTGAGGTGACAAATTAGCGGTATTAAAGGTCTATGAAAGTCCTGCAGTTTGGAAAGTTTTACCCCGTAAGGGGCGGTGTTGAGAAGGTGATGGAGCTCCTTCGCAACAATCTTCCTACTCGTGGTATTGATTGTGACCTCCTTTGCAGTAGTTACGTTGCAGCACCATATAGCGAGGTGGCTCATAAGGATGGCGGTACCACTTATGTCTGCAAAACCCTCTTTAGGAAGTTTGGTACCACCTTTTCACCTCAATTGCTCAGTAAGCTACGCGAGATCCAAGGGCATTACGATTTGATCCATATTCACCACCCCGATCCTATGGCTGGCTGGGTGCTGAAGCACTCTGGCTACCAAGGGAAAGTGGTATTGCACTGGCATAGCGATGTCTTGGTGCATCCTTGGCTTTATAAATTGTACCAACCGATAGAGGAGTGGCTACTTCAGCGAGCAGATAAGGTGGTTGGTACCACACCTGTGTATGTGAATAACAGCCCGCAGATAGCCAATGGGCTACAAGATCGCTCCAAGCTCACTTACATGCCGATTGGGATCTCTCCACAAGAGCCTAATCGCTCACTAGTGGAGAAGATACAAGCTAAGTACCGTGGCAAGCGCCTGCTCCTTACTATTGGCCGATTGGTACCCTATAAAGGTATGAAGTACTTAGTGGATATGGCGTCGCATCTCGGCGATGAGTATCTGGTGTTGATAGCTGGGCAGGGACCTCTAAAGCAGGAGCTACAGCAGCAGATTGTGGCACAAGGGCTAGAGGGTAAGGTGAAGCTACTGGGCTTTATTTCTGATGAGGAGAAGGTAGCTTACCTAGAGGCGTGTCATCTCTTTGTGCTTAGTTCGATTACCAAGAACGAGGCCTTCGCCATTGTACAGCTGGAAGCGATGAGCCTCCAAAAGCCAGTAGTGAGCACCGAGATTGCCGATAGTGGGGTATCGTGGGTGAATAGAGACAGAGAGTCGGGCCGTACCGTACCGGTGAAGGATGGCAAGGCTCTGGCTGAAGCGGTAGAGGAGATATTTGAGAGTGAGGAGAGCTACCAGGGCTATGCCCGTAGAGCGAAAGCACGCTTTGAATCGCTCTTTACCATTGATGCCATGATTGATCGCTGCGTAGAGATTTACAAGGAGATTCAAAAGAACTAAACAAAATAGATAATAACTACTTTCTTCACTACCGTAGGAGGGCTATGGTAAGGAACTAAGTGAAATGATGAATGAAATGATTACCTGGACAAGTCTTGATAGCGAGAGACAAGAAGTAGCACACGCAACTGGAGACAGAGCCTTGAGCCTGAACCACGTCGCACAACACGAGGTGGAGCAGGCTGAGGGGTCTGATGCTGGTTCGAGTAGACAAGTCTTTTACAACGCCATAAAGCGGGTGTCGGATATCGTGATAGCGGTAGGTGGCGGACTGGTTTTTGCTCTTCCAATTATAGTAATTGCCTTCTTGGTATGGTGCGAGGACAAGCACTCTCCTATCTTTAAGCAAGAGCGTATTGGCAAGGGTGGAAAGCCTTTTACCCTTTATAAGTTTAGAAGTATGCGGATCGATGCCGAGAAGGGTGGCCAGCCACAGCTCTGCGCTACCAAGGACCGTGACCCGCGCCTTACCAAAGTGGGAGCTTTTATCCGCAATTACCATCTCGATGAGTTTCCACAGCTATGGAATATCCTACGTGGTGATATGAGCTTTGTAGGGTATCGTCCGGAGCGTAAGTATTATATCGATAAGATCGTTGAGGCCAACCCTCGCTATGAGGAGCTATACGGTATGCGCCCAGGTGTTTTTAGCGAAGCTACTCTCTACAATGGTTACACCGATACTCTGGACAAGATGCTACACCGGCTTGAGATGGATCTCGACTATATTGATGATCCTAGTATCACTAGGGACCTCTCTATTATCTGGAAGACGACATTATCTATCCTTAGCTTCAAGACGTTTTGAGTGTGCTCTAATGATTCACTATCATTAAATAAATTTTTTCTACCTTTGTGCCCATGAAAAAATTAGTAAATAAACTATCTCTCTGGAGTTGTCTTGCATTGCTTCTCTTGGTGAGTTCCTGTAAGTCGGTTAAAGATATCACTTACCTACAGGATATGGAGTATCTGAGAGCTTACAAGGCTCGCTATGACTCCAAGGCACTTATCAAGCCCGATGATAATATCCGTATTGTAGTGAATAGTTCACGACAAGAGCTAGCGGCTCCATTCAACCTGACTGTCTCATCGCAGATTCAGGTCTCTAGCGATGGCGCGGTTGGCTCTAAAGAGGTGAGCGGTGCCAGCACACAGGAGCGCCGGAATGTCTATCGAGTGAACCAGAGGGGAATGATCAATTTCCCTGTACTTGGGATGATTCAGGCTAGTGGAATGACGGTGGATGAGCTCCAGAGCTCCATCGCTAATGCTATTGTCAATGGTGGCTACATTGCCGACCCAGAAGTCTATGCGGAGTACGCTGACTTTAGTTTTTACACCCTAGGGAGTCTAGAGCAGGGAAAGCATACGGTAGAATCTGGAAGTATTAATCTCCTGGAGGCGATCGCTATGTCGGGTGGTATTACGGATAAGGGCGACTTTGAGAAGGTATTGGTGCTGAGGAAGTCGGGTGATAGCTATATTATGATTCCTAATAATGTCAAGAGCACTGAGGTGATCAGTAGCCCTGCCTTTTATCTACAGCAGGGTGATATGATCTACGTGCCACCAAGATATGTGGAGGATGAGAAGGATGATACTTTCTGGCGTATCTTCGGCCGTATCACGAGCCTGATTGCTTTGCCCACCTCTATTATATTGGCCATAACGCAATTGAAAAAGTAAGCGACAAGCAGATAGAGCTATGAGTAATAATCCTATCAATCGTCAGCAGGGTGTGACCAAGAAGTCGGGTGCTTTGAGCAACTTCAATATGGTAGACCTTTTCTATTACCTTCTCTCTAAGTGGTACTGGTTTCTGGCTATCACGCTGCTCTTCGTAGTCGTAGCGTGGTATTCGGTGGCTAGGCGCCCTTTGGTCTATACGAGTGGCGTACAGGTGATAATCAAGGACCCTAGAGCTGAAATGAATGTAGACCTTGAGGTTGGCTCACGACGTGCCGTCAATCCTCTGAACAATGAGGTCTATATCTTCCGCTCCAAGATGCTAATGACTGAGGCGGTGAAGCGTGCTGGTGCCGATATTAGCTATCAGGTAAAGCGTCGCCTTCGGCAGGTGGAGCTCTATAGCACTACGCCTCTTCGTTTGGTCACTAATGATAGTCTTACTACCAAGCAATTTAGCCTGGAGATGACCTATCTAGGAGATAACCAAGTGGAGCTATCAGGCTTCCCTGAGCCAGAGAGGACCCTTACGCTACCTCTCGGTAAGACCTCTGATACTCCTTATGGACCACTCACCGTGCTCACCACTGATACCTTTAAGGAGGAGCAGACAAAGGGAACTACTATATATGTAGCTAAATGGCCAGCAGAAGTGGTGGCCAATCGGTATGTTGCCTCATTAACCACTGAACCACAACCATCCACTAGAATTATGAACCTTGAGCTGAAGGACAATCATCCTCTTAGAGCTCATCAGGTACTCAGTGCGCTGGTGGAGGTGTACAACGAGGAGGCGATAGATGATAAAAATGAAAGCGCCCGCCGGACAGCTCGCTTTATCGATGACCGTATCGTGGCGATGAGCGATGAGCTAGGCGGTGTGGAGCAGAAGCTAGCCGAGGCACAGAGTGAGGCTATCGATGTTACGCCACTGGAGGTGGGCAGTGTCAATGCCATAGAGATTAGCCAGACGGAGCGGGAGCTGTCGCTTCTTCGCTCCGTACGTAGTGCCATCAACAATCCCGAGAGTGTCCGTAGCCTTCTCCCTGGAGAGGATATCGTTGATCCCACTATTGGAAGGCAGATAGCGCAGTACAATGAGCTCAAGATACGTCGCGACCAGATCGCACAAGATGGAAGCACCAATAACCCCGTTGTGAAAGAGCTCGAGCAGACGATGTCTCTCCTTAAGGGTAATATCACTACTGGTATAGATAATCTCATTGAGGCTAGGACTTTCTCGCTTAAGCAGATGAAAAAGGCTAAAGGGGTGGCGATCAACAACCTTAAGTCACAGCCCTATCGTGAGCTTGGTACTCTGGATATTGCACGTCAGCAATCAATTAAGGCTGACCTCTATGTCTTTTTGCTTAAAAAGCGTGAGGAGAATTCACTTAACCAGGCAACGGCGGAGACCAATGCCAAGGTGATAGACTCCTTTACAAGCTATAGACCTATCAGCCCTAACCGCAATAGGAGTTTGGTTATCGCCATAATGGCTGCCTTGGTACTCACCACTTTTTACTTCATCCTTAGGCTCTTGAGCGATACTGAGGTGCGAAGTAAGAAGCAGCTGGAAGAGGCGGTCACTGTACCCCTACTTGGGGTCACTCCTTTTGATTCTACTCAAGAGAAGGAAGGTTTTCACGGTATCTCCGCTAAGGGCGATGACACTAGTGCCGAGGCGTTTCGTATCCTCCGCACTAGCCTTCTCTTCAGGCTGAGACAAGGCAAAGCTACAGAGGGCGGGCATACTATCATGCTTACCTCCCTCTTCGAAGGTGCGGGGAAGAGCTACGTCTCCTACAACCTCGCTCGTTCGCTTGCTTTCCTAGAGAAGCGGGTGGCATTAGTTGACCTCGATCTCCGAAAGGCAAGCCTCTCTCGGCGCCTACATATCAAAGGCCAAGGTGTGAGTGATTATATCCTAGATCCCGCATTGGAGATGGCAGTAGTTATTGAGCAAGTTGATTCTGATCTACCCAACCTTCATGTGATCTCTGCTGGAAGCGAAGTATATAATCCAGTAGAGCTACTGATGGACGAGCGGTTTGACCAATTGATCTCCGCCCTACGAGCCAATTACGACTTTGTGCTCTTTGATTCGGTACCATTCGTGGCAGTAGCTGATGCTGCGGTAGTAGCTAGGGGGATGGATCTAAGCCTATTCATTGTCCGTGCCGGTGCAACCGATGAGCGTGTGCTCCCCGATATCCAGCGTATCTACGATGAGAAGCTACTACCCGACCTTTACCTTCTCCTCAATGGTGCTGAGTTGAAGCAGAGAGGATACGGCTATGGTTATGGCTATGGTTACGGCTACGGCAAAGGCGGAAGAAAGCATGTGAATAAAAATAAATAACAATATAATATTACAGGACAGTATGAAACAAAAGAAGTATGAAGCGCCTACCCTCTCAGTCGAAGAGGTACGTATCGAAAAGGCCTTCTTGGCCGATCCCACAGCCAGTGGGGGTCTACCGTCACGACAAAGGACGTCGACGAAAGTACCCGATGGCGCGCAACCTGGTGTAGGCGACGATGGTAGTATTGATGACTGGTTCACATTGGAGTGATAGCATCAAGAGAGATGAAGTTAAAGAATGCAGGCTTCGTATGACTGCAAATGTATTGAGAAAGAAAGGAAATATGACTAAAAATGTAATCTTTACTCTCCTAGGTGCCTCCTTGCTACTGGCTACTACTGTAAGCTGTAAGCGAGGTCCAGAGGCACCAGTAGAGAATAACGTAGCTTCTGCAGAAGCCACCCTTTCGGGGTCTAGTGCTCCAAGAGCGCTCTTCGTAGGGCAAGATAAAGACGGGGCTCCTAAGGATAGCCCTAAGAAAATTACCTGGGGCGGTGCAGGAGCTACTTTGCCCATGCTGATTTATCAACCAACGGGTACTGAGACGGCTGCTAGGATCAGCTCTATGACCCTCAAGGAGGATTATAAGGGCGACCTTAAGGTGCCTTATGAAGATAGTAATGTAGCATCCGACGGCACCATCAAGTTTTTCGCTACTAGTGGTATCCAACCTGCTACCCAAGTTACCAAGGGTGCCCAAATCATAGCAACTAGTAAATATGCCGATTCAAAGGCTACTATCGTTACCGATCGGGTGAATAATGGTAATGTGGATATGAAAAAAACTGAAGTTGGTTGGCCACTGATCTCCACCAACAAGGCTGCTAGTGCTAATCAGCAGTGGAATAGCATCCATAAGAGCGGGGGTGGTGGTGTCCACTTTAATCTATTTGGTAATGTGCTCCTTGTAATGTTTGATAACATCTCTGGTGAGCAAGGCTATACAGCCAATTCCGTAGGTGGCTCATTGAATCAGCACCCACGCCTCACTGTACAGTCCAATGGAATGGCCTTCGCTGGCTCTACCTTCACCAGCAACGTATTTGCCGATTCTTTTGATCCTTGGAAGGTAGGCACTGCTAAAGATCAAGTGACTTACACCGTAAGCAACCTCGACTTCTCCGATGCCAGTAAGCGACAGATCGTCCCTGTCTGGTTCAGACCAATGACCCCAGCTAATAACGAAGAATTTAATATCACGATCACTTGGGAGGTTTACAATGCTGCCCAGAGTAGGTGGGAGAAGAGCACCTACAAGTTCCGTAAGCCCAAGAACCAAGAGTATGCACCTAATAAGACGATGTTTGCTCACGACGACGGAAGATACTACCGTATGAGTGTAGGTATCTCACCAGTTGCTTCAGCAGAGTTTGGCTCCAATTCATTTTATATTGTGGAGACAAATATCCCTTCATTTGACTAAGTATAATCAATATGAGACAGTTGTACGAATGATTGCGTCTAAGTAGACTCAGAGTTTGTGAGACACGCCCCCTTCAAGAAAAGAGCGACTTTGTATAGAGCTATAAATCAATGGGTTGTCAATGCAAAAGTTGAGTTTGTAACTGAGCAATCGCCGAGTTACAAACTGAGCCAACGCCGAGTTACAAACTGGCTAATCACTGAGATAGATACTCGCCGATAGCCTTCGCACAACAGTCTCAATATATATATTACAGATATAATGGTAACAAAATACTTTAAACTATTCGCCACTACCTTAGTGGCCATACTCGCCCTAGCATCGTGTCGTAACGAGCGTACCATAGACCTCTATGGCGAAGAGGGCGACCCATCATCCCTAGACGTCATCTTCAATGTCCGAGACTTTGAAGAAGTGACCCTCCGCTCACACCTTCGCCCAGAGGATGAGCACCGTATCGAGGATATTGTTATTTGGGTCTTCGATAAGCAAGGAAAACGAATTGGTAATCCTATCATCAGCCACGATGCCGAAGAAGATTTAAAGTTTGTAGCAAGTGACACGCCAGGATCCCAAGCAGGTGGCTCCACCAATAAGGGTGTTCCTTTTGGTGGAACAGAGACAAAGGGTCAGTTTGGAGATAAGCTGAAGCTTAAACTCAAAAACCTCAACGACCAGGTGACCATCGTAGCACTGGGCAATTTTACTTCTGAAAACTTTGCTTTGGAGGAGTCAAATGGCACTGCTGTAACTACCGATGCTCAGCTTATGGCTATTGATGATATTGAACAGCTTAGGGCACTGCGTCTTAATGTGAACCGTGGAAATCGTGGTACTACCTCTGCTGAGCGCTATGAATCGCCATTGATGTATGCCTTTCAAAAGGTGACTTCTGACGATGTAAAGAAGGGTACTGTAAGCATACAGATGGTGCCATTTATTGCTAAAATCACAACGCAAGTGAAAGCAGGTGATGGGGTAACGATCAATTCCATTCATTACCACTACCAAAACATCCCTACCCATTCCAGTCTCTTCAGTGCGATTGCTAAGGAGAACCAAGGAGATGCTGACCAAATCAAACCATTGAATACCCCAACTACCCAAATGTTGGTGAGTATCAAAGATGACAGCTTTAGCTCTGAAGGCTACTTGATGCCTAACTACCCACCTGTTAAAAAGGAGATTACTAGCGAGGATGTGGCTGCTGCACAAACCAGAAAGGGTGAAGGCAAATCGGGCTACACTGCTTTTGACCTTCGCCAAAAGAGACTGAAAGAGGCTGCTGCTGGTGGCTATGTGAAGAATGGTGCATGGGAGTATGCTCCTGATGTGGCGACTGCATTTGTGATGGAGGCTGATATTACCGTCAAGAAGGATGATGGTACTGAGCAACAAGCGACCCTTGCCTACACAGTAGTGCTTGGTGGCTTTGGTGGTGTTAAAAATTGGAGCAATCCTTCTGCAGATGATCTGAAGAAGATCAATAATTATAATATTGAATCTGCTACTCACTACAAGTATACCATCACCATTAATGGAGTAGAAAATGTCATTGTCGAGGCAACCTCCGCTAATAAGCTTGATGAGCCTAATCCTTCTGTAGAGGGCGGAACAGTCATTGGTAATAAGCCTGCTTTTGTGCTGGATAGCCACTACGAACAGCGTACCGTGCTTCTCTCTGCTGCAGACTTTGACATCTTTAAGAGTGCTAGCAATCGGGAACTAAAGGACGATGCTAAGTTGCAGTTTATGGTGCAATCTCCTTTCCAGCCATTTACTTTGGTTTCCTACACCCTAGCTGAAGCTCAACAAGTACTTCTGGGTGGCGTGCCAAGGGATAAGCAGGTGGATAGCGATTGGATCCGTATCTATGTGCATAAGCCACCAATGGCAGGCGGATTTAATCCTGATCATCTTCCAGAGGTGATTTACTCTAATACCAAAGACCCCGGTGAGGGTGCTTCTACTTCAACCTATTGGGGCAAGACGCTGACAGTAGAGCAATTTTTTGCATGGCTCTTAACTAATCCTGACCCTCTTTTCGATAGCAACAATGCGATCTGCATCACTATCTTTGTGGATGAGTACTATTACGATTGGGATCCTTCGAAGTTCAAGACCAAGGCGAGCCGGACAGAAAGTAATAAGGATAAAAACCTTTGGAAAACCTTTGCTAATGCCGCTGATCGTAAGTTTTTCCTCCTTTCCGGTGGAATACACACTTCTGCTGACCAGTTGAGCCACTATACCAAGGGAACTTACCTGTCTATTTTCCAGCACTCTATCAAAACTATATTTACAGAATCCCCCGAGGGTGTGCGTGTATGGGGTGTAGAGTCTATTGATGAAACCCCTAATTTGCCTTTCTCATATCAACGAGCGGATGGTGGATCACGTTGGATTAATAGATCTGTTTCAAATGGATGGATCAATACTTGGAATATTTTGGGCTCTTCACAGGTAACAGTTAATCCTCAATATAATATAGGTGGCTATGCAGAGTGGCTTCGTGATGCTGTGGCTTCAGGTAGGCTTACTAAGTATGAAATGGTGGCTCCTAATTCTGCAACAGACGAGCTAGCTTACAACCATGATCCTGAGGAGAAGATTTGGGAAAAGCGTACAGTAGGTCGTCCTACCGGTGCTTATCTAAAAGAAAATAGAGGATTCAACACAGTTATCTCAACCTATTCACCCTTTGTCCGCAATCGTGATATCAATAGAGATGGTAAGATGCAGGCGAATGAGCTGAAGTGGTATATCCCTGCTCAGCTCGAAGCGGAGATGATGGTGATGTTTGAACAATCATTGCCAGGCTATGCTCGGTTAAAAGCTCCTATGGGTACAGGAAAGGTGTTCACCAATCGTCTAGTGGTATTTACTTCTTCCGCTTATTTGGGAACAAATACGGTATATGGTAGTAACCCTATCTGTGTGATCCCTGATATTATGTCAGCAGTTCCATACTACGAGGTTCTTTGTGATTATGTGGGTGGAGGTACGACTTTTGGTCTGCTTCCAGCTAATATGGCGAAACTCCGTAATACTGTTCGCTTGATTCGTGACCTTGGAATTATTGAGAAGTCAAGTATAGAGGATCCTACGGGCTACTCTTACAACTTTGATGAGAAGTATTATAAGCCTGAGGGCAATAAGATGCTCCAATTCATCCCTAACCTACCATCACAAGAAGAGAGAGCGAACCAAAATAATCAGGGAGGTGTTTTTGTGGGTTATAATCACCTGAATGCCTCTACTGCTCGCTTTGCCTTTGTTGATGGAGAGTTGCCAAAGCACAATGAGAGGGATTCTGGTATGCGTCTTTACTATAAGGGCTTTAGACTCTCTAAGGAGTATGCTAAGGGATTCTCGAATTACGACCCAGACACAAGAAACAGAAAAGCTATTAACAAAGCAGATGAACCGCTTTTCAGACGATTGCTCCGAATTGGTAAGAGCCCTTGTCTCAGCTACTATGAGAAGAGTGATGCATCTGATCAAGGTACTTGGAGGTTGCCAAATCTGGCGGAGCTAACCATTATGGGACTTGGTACTCCTAGTAGTCAAGATTTCTACTTTAAAAATAGGGTAACCAATTCAGATAAGTACTTTATTGTATGGGCTAGTACGGTACCTTCACGTTCAGAAAGAGCGGATGCAGTAAAGCCAGGTTTCTTTATGCGTGTGGATACCAATATTGCTTGGCCTATGGGATTTGATGCTCCTATATTTGGTCCTCAAGTTGCAAACTATGAGGGCTATGTCCGTTGTGTGCGTGACTTGTCCGATGCCGAGTGGCAAGCCGCTAAGAAAAGCAAATAATAGTAAATCAAGATAATATATGAATTTAAGACAAATCATTTCAATCCTCGGACTCTCAGCAGTGGCCTTTATTGGGGCCGCTGCTCAGGGCGAGGTGGTGAGCGAATTTGCCACCGACTCCACTAAAGTGGTGACTTACAACGATGATAAGTACAAGGTGGAGACCAATCACTTTGGCGACAACTGGTTCATCACCCTACAGGGTGGTGCCCAGATGCTCTTTGGTGACCACTCCAAGCAGATGGATTTTGGCGACCGCCTCACCCCTGCTGCAACGGTAGCATTCGGTAAGTGGTTTACCCCTACCATCGGTGTGCGTGCGCGCTTTACTGGCTGGGAGCTCAAAGGCGTTTCGGGCCATACCAATAGTATCCCTGGCAACTACCAAGGCTTTATCACTGGCGTGAAGGATGGTCAGGGGCTACAGGGTGCTACTCAGAACGAGGGTGCCACGAAGCGCAATACCTATCCTCTGTACAACACCAAGATGCAGTACCTCAATAGCTCTGTGGATGTGCTATTTGACGTGGTGAACCTCTTCGGTGGTTATAAGGAGGATCGCTTCTTCCACCTGATGCCTTATGTAGGTATCGGTTGGGGTCACTCTTTCAATAAGCCTTTCCATAGTGTTGGTGGCGTGATGAAGGAGCAACGTGAGAGCAATGAGGCGACTATCAATGGTGGTCTGATCGCTGCCTGCCGTCTTTCTGATGCTCTTTGGATGCACCTCTCTGCCGACGCTTTCTATGCCAATGACCGCTTTGATGGTCAGATCGGTGGCCGCTGGGGCGAGGGTATCCTACAGGCACAGTTGGGTCTGACCTACAATATCCCTGGCCGTGGCTGGAACCGTAGTCGCACTACTGTAGTGACCTACAATGAGGAGCTACTCAACACTCTTCGTAACCGTGTCAACGAGCTACAGCGTGCTAATCAGGTGCTCCGTGATGAGCTAGCTAATCAACCTGCCGTGCAGGAGGCTAAGGAGACGATCATCGCTGGTCCACTACTCGTGACCTTCGTGATCGATAAGTGGGACCTCTCTAATAAGGATAAGGTGAACCTTGGCTACCTAGCTGAGGCAATGCGTCGTGAGCCAGATTCGAAGTTTGTGATCGCGGGTTATGCCGACCGTGGTACCGGTACTTCGAAGCGCAACCAGTTCCTAAGCGAGCAGCGCTCTAAGGTGGTGATCGACTTCCTCGTTAACGAGCAAGGCATCAGCCCAGACCGCTTGATCCGCGAGTCCAACGGTGGTGTAGAGAATATGTTCTACGACGACCCACGTTGTAGCCGTGCCGTAATTTCACGAGTTGCCATCAAGT
>OKRX01002228.1_pt1 | contig 13179 bp, 8 predicted proteins | sample 1601241 | NCBI WGS metagenome assembly OKRX01 (sample SAMEA3541500, study PRJEB24748) | human gut metagenome | biome: human gut; feature: human-associated habitat; material: faeces | place: China | collected 2012
GTAATGTTATTGACCGCGTATTTTACCAATGATTTAAACGACCATTTGGAAGCTCCTGCTTCTCTCTCCCGTACGTCAAATTCTACATAGGCTGTCTTGAATCCAACCCAGGAAGACAATGCTCTAAAGAATACATTACGCTCTGGCAGCTTTAGAAATTCATCTGCTGCCTGACGGTCTAATAACTTAAAATCAGATGCCCGAGACATATCAATTCCTGTTGCATCACTGATAATCTTATAAAACGTCTTGGCAAACATCTTATGAATAAAACTTTCTTTTCCTCTGGATGCCTTCACACCCTCGATCACTTGAAAGCCATCTTCCCATAATCTGTACATCTTAACCAATACTTCTGGCGGATGCTGGAGATCGCAGTCCATAACTGCGATACAATCTCCATCTGCCTGCTCAATCCCAGCAAATACTGCGGATTCTTTTCCAAAATTCCTTGAAAAACATATTCCTTTGATACAGGAATCTTCTTCCTTAATCTTTAGTATTTTGTCCCATGTATGGTCTTTCGACCCATCGTTTACAAATACCAGCTCATAGGGTATCTGCTCCCTGCTCAAAATATCTCCTACCACCTTGGCAGTTTTCTCAATCATCTGTTCTTCGTTATACGATGGAAGAACAACTGACAATTTCTTACCCATTCTACCTCTAACTCCTTAATTTTCTATTCGACAGTGATTTTCGCACTTACATTATCTTCGATCGTCATGTTCTTAATCTTTGTTAATTGAATCTGTACGGTATGTGTTCCCGGTTCATATAATCTCATATCCAGTTTTGGATTCAGATCTTTGACAACAACCTTATCGATAACTGAACGTAAACCACTGATCTTCACTTTAATCTCCTGATCGTCAAATGTCACAGCATAATTCTTTGTATTATTGATCAGTGCAATCTGACTTGTCGGTATCGTAAGTGTGCGACTCTTTTTCTTTTCTATGTTCGCACGTATTACCACATTCTTAATCTTATCTACGGATTTCACAAATGAAATTCCATCTGGAAGCTTGATATCTGATGCTTTGATCGTCTTTTCAATGCTCTTTGTACTGTCACTGATATCCAGCTTCGCCAGTTTGATACTGTCAACCTTGTCCAGGTCTTCTTTCGATCCTGTGATCTCGATATGTTTTGGCTGATAATCAATACTTCCAAGAACATATCCTTTTCCCGTACTTCCTTTGGTATCCACCTTAAATGGAACAACCTTAGTTCTTGACAGACCAATCTTGACCTTGATCTTGTCCGTATCCAGTTTAATTCTTTCCTGACTTACCTCGTCTCCGTCTTCATCATAGCATTTTACACTCTGTGTCATTGTGACATCTTTTTTGACACCAGAAACGTTGACAACTGCAACAATCTGTTTAATTCTGCTCACAACGCTCTTTGGCCCGGATATGGAGATAAGATTTGGAGTTGCTGTCTGTGTACTGACAGTATACCCACTTGCAGGCTTTCCTTTTATTTCCATAACAACTGGAATCTGATCACTCTTCACATCCTCAAGCACAACCTTAACCGTTGCATTTCCTGTATCTACATCTAACTGACTCTTATACCTTAATGCCTCAACCTTAATCGGAATCGCATGAACATCGGACATAGACGATACATCCGCAGTCGCACGGAAATCTGACTTCGTCAAACGGTCTACAATATCTTTCTTTCCTTTAACGGTAAAACTCACTGTATCTCCAGATTCAATCTTATATGTCTGATTCAGTTCATCTAATACCTGTTCATTCAGCATATCTACAGGAACATCACTAAATGTCTTCTTAATCACCGGATTATCCGTATTAATTACAAACATCCAGAGCAGAAATGCAAAAACAACAGAAAGTATTTTCAATAAAAGATCACTTTCAATTCTTTTTCTCATTACGATTCCGTCCCTTCCATAATTTAAACTTCTTATTCTGTCCTTTTTCTTCTCTCAATACAGAAAGTTCATCTCTAAGCCCCTGCGGATCTAAATGTCTGATGATCTTTCCATCTCTTGCAATCGAAATTCCTCCTGTTTCCTCTGAGACGATGACTGTAAGACTGTCTGACACTTCACTGATACCTACTGCAGCTCTATGTCTGGTTCCCATCTCTTTGTCTATCTCCACACTATCACTTAATGGAAGGTAGCATGTTGCAGATACAACTCTGTTGTTCCTGATGATCACTGCTCCATCATGAAGTGGTGTGTTATGTTCAAATATATTGATCAGCAGCTGGCTACTGACTTTAGCATCGATTGGAATTCCTGTTCGCTCATATTCTCCAAGTGCAACCGTTCTCTCCAACACGATCAATGCTCCTGTCTTTACTTTACCCATCTCAATTGCTGCCCTTGAAATCTCCTGCAATGTTCTTGCAGTATATTCCTGTTCTTCCTGTCTGCTCTCCGTAGAGAAGATATCTGTTACCCAGTTCTTCCTTCCAAGCTGTTCCAGTGCATTACGAAGTTCTGGCTGGAATACGATCAGAATTGCTGTAATTCCAACGCTCATCGTATTAGACAGAATCCATGATACTGTGTGGAGCTGCAGAATATATGCTGCAAATGCGATACAAAGAAGGATAATAATTCCTTTTAATAATACCCATGCCCTTGTTGTCTTGATCCACTTAACGATCAGATAGATCATAACACTAACGATCAAAATATCTACAATATCATTGATCCCCATCTTCGGTATTGATGTCCAATATATATACTTTTCAAGTCCATTGAAAAATTTGCTCAAATCTATTCTCCCTTTTTATGCTCTTTGTCTTGTTCTTTATGTTCTTTTCTTCTTAAACTGAATCTATGTGCCGGTGCTGTGATCTGCGTCACATTAAATTCTTCTTCTTCCACAGATACCTTTGGCACTGCTCTTACATAATAATAATATTCTTCATCTTCAAATTCAAATGTCTCTTCTCTCGTGTAGTCTATTACATTATATAAAAACTGGATGATGATCGCGATCACGATACTTACTACGACCATCCCGATCTGTGCCAAAATAGAAACTTCACTGTTTGCAAAATATCCACCTGCAAACAATAAGATTACATACGCTGCTCCTCCTACCAGAATTGATACTTCCCAGCTGCGTGCCGCACCTTTTCTTCTGATCGCAGTTATCAGTACCACGATCAAACAGAATATTCCAAAATACAGCAATAATTCCTTATTATCTATTGCTCTTGCTGCGACCAGGCTGTATATCTTTCCATGTGCTGCTCCTGTCTGAAGCTGTGTCACCGCCTGTGAGACCATCGTTGCAAGATAATAAATAAATGTATTACATTTGCCACGTCAAAGAACGTAGTCCTACAAGAACTATGTTCTCATTTGCATGGCAAATGTATGACAGATGTTAGGAATCATACCATGAATGTAAAGAATCTATAAGTAAGGTGGTTATCACCTCCTTGGATCTTATTCATATAGTGACTATTATTATTAAACAAAAAACAATTAGTATGTTGAAAATTGCAAGACCAGTCAGCTTTTTGCTGTTGTCTGCTGCTTTATGTTCCTCAGGAACAGTGTTCGCAGCTAATGAGACAGCAACTCCTAAAGTTGGTATTTCTCAGCAACAGAAAAGTTTGAAAGGAACAGTTAATGATGTACTGGGCCCCGTAGCAGGTGCTTCAGTTGTCGTAAAAGGTACGACGAACGGTACGGTTACTGACATGGACGGTAACTTTGTTTTGGAAGTGAATAACGGTGATGTTCTTCAAATCTCTTTCATCGGTTATGTAACACAGGAAATCAAGTACACTGGGCAAGCGACTTTGACTGTGAATCTGGTGGAAGATACTCAGAAACTGGAAGAAGTCGTAGTTGTCGGTTACGGTACACAAAAGAAGGTGAACATGACCGGGGCTGTTGCACAGATTGACAGCAAAGCGTTAGAAAATCGCCCGGTTCAGAACGTTTCTACCGCATTGCAAGGTACTATGCCGGGTGTTCAGGTTACTTCCGGCGGTGGCCGTCCCGGACAGGATGGTGGTACGATTCGCGTGCGTGGTGTTGGTACATTAAACACGGCTGATCCTTATATTTTGGTGGATGGTATCGAAACTGGAACGATGAACTCGGTTGATCCGAACGATATCGAAAGTATTTCCGTATTGAAAGATGCTGCTTCTGCTGCGATCTATGGTTCGAAGGCGTCAAATGGTGTAATCTTGATTACGACAAAACGTGGTAAGACAGGTAAACCACGTATCTCTTATAATGGATATGTAGGTTTCCAGAAACCGACGGAAATGATTGACCGTATCAGCTCTTATGACTATGCGCGCTTGTATAGCCAGTCTATGATCGATGAAGGCTTGAATCCCCGTTTCAATGAAACTGATATTGAGAATTTCAGAAATGGTACTTCTCCTAACACGGATTGGTATGATGAAGCCTATAGAACCGGTGTACAGCATTCTCATAATGTAAGTGTGAGTGGTGGTACGGAAAATGCGAAGTATATGGGATCTGTCGGCTATTTGGGACAGACCGGTATTTTACCGAATGCGGACAGACAGCAATTTAATGCTCGTACAAATTTGGATCTGAAGCTGAATTCCAGATTGACGGTTCGTTTGAATTTGGCATATATCAAGAATGACTATTCCGACCCAATTTCTTCTTATGCATCTGGTATAAGTGAAACTGGTGATCCGAATAGTGCTGCCAGCTCTGATCAGATTATCCGTCAGTTGAACCGTATTGCTCCGTGGATTGTAGGTCGTGCTGAAGACGGTACTTATGGAACTATTGGAGATGGTAACCCACTTGCGTGGTTGGATGTTAACCAAACTGTTGACCGTAAAAATCAGAATTTCTCTGGTACCCTATCTGCCGATTATAAAATCATCGACGGTTTAGTTGCAACAGTGACGGGTTCTTATGTTAACAATCAACAACACTATCGTGCATTTCAAAAATATATTCAGTACAATCCGAATAAGGAAACAGAACCGAATCGTTTGGAAGAACGTTTTACCGGTTGGCATCGTGCGAACTTTGATGCATTGTTGAATTTTGACAGACAATTCGGTGAACATGGTTTGAAAGCAATGGCAGGTTGGCATACGGAAAAGTATGACTATACCTATAACCAGCAGTTCCGTAAGAATTTCCCGACTAATGATCTGACCGATATTGCGGCTGGAGATGCTGCTACTCAGAAGAACAATGGCTATACACGTGAGTTGGCGATGATTTCTTGGTTCGGACGTATTAACTATGATTATGCCGGCAAATATTTGTTGGAAGGAAATATCCGTTCTGATGCTTCTTCCCGTTTTGCTGATGGTAACCGTTGGGGATATTTCCCTTCTTTCTCTGCTGCATGGCGTATTAGTGAAGAAGGTTTCATGGAAAATACGAAAGATTGGTTGAACAACTTGAAGATTCGCGGATCATGGGGGTTACTGGGTAATCAAGATGCATTGACTGATTATTATCCTTGGATGAATACCTATAATCTAGATGCAAGTTATCCGTTAGGAGGTGCTTTGCAGTCGGGGTATTATCAGAAAGCATATAAGCTGTCTTCTATCTCTTGGGAAAAATCTCGTACATGGGGACTTGGTTTTGATGCGACAGTCAATAACAAGATCAATGTGACATTTGACTACTATGACCGTAGGACAACAGGTATTATCATGGATGTTCCGGTTCCGGCAGAATTTGGTTTGGATGCTTATAAAGATAATGTAGGTGAAATGTCCAATCGAGGTGTTGAAGTGATTCTGAGCTACAACAACAAATGGGGTGATTGGTCGTTTGGTGCAACCGGAAACTTCTCGTACAACAAAAACGAATTATTGGATTTAGGTTTGAGTCCGGATGCCGGAGGTGTAACGGCTGATCCGAACAATGGCAATAAGGTTCGTAAGATTGGTGAAGCGCTGAACACATATCGTGTTTATAAAGCAGATGGTTTCTTTGAATCGGATGAAGCAGCCCAGGCTTGGATGGATAAATATTCCACACAGGCAGGTTATCCGTTTGGAACTAAAAAGTTCAAGGGGGGTGATCTGATCTATCAGGATGCAAACGGTGATGGTAAAATGACGGCTGATGACCGCGTCCTTGCAGGTTCTTCAGATCCTAAATTTACGTTTGGTTTGAATCTGAATGTAGCTTATAAAGGCTTCGACTTATCCATGTTGTTTACGGGCGCGGCTGGCGTGCATCGTTTGATCAACCAGGAAGTAACAGGCTATTTCGGTGGCGATGACTCACATCCGGCAACTGTATGGTTGGATGCTTGGACACCGGAAAACAAAGATGCAACGATGCCACGTGTGGCTTATGATGTAACATCTCCGAGTCTGTCATCTAATGTCGTGTCTACATTCTGGTTGCAGAATTCCAGCTATTTGCGTATGAAGAACCTGCAATTCGGTTATACACTTCCGAAGAATGTGATCAAATCGGTTGGAATTGAAAACGTACGTTTCTACTACTCTGTAGAAAACCTGTTTACTATCCATAATATGCTTGTCAATGTGGATCCGGAAATCGGAGATGAACGCGGTTCCAGTTTCCCGTTAACTCAGACACATGCTTTTGGTGTGAATGTGACATTCTGATAAGAACGATTGTTTAAGATTAAAATTAAAGAATAAAATATGAAACGTGTATTAGTATATATGCTGGCCGGGATGGCATTGGTCGGGACTTCCTGTTCGGACTTTTTGGATACGATTCCCCATGACGCACTGTCTCCCAGCACAACTTGGCAAACAGAAAAGGATGCTGAAAAGTTTTTGATTGGTTGTTATGACGGTTGGGCTGATGAAACTGGTATTCTGTATTGGGATTGTGCTTCCGATTTCGGTTTCAATTTCCATGTCCATGAAAATTATCGGAATATCGGAAATGGTAGTATGACTGCCAGCAACGCAGTTGCAGATTATTATAAATTTGGAATGATCCGTCGTTGTAACGATTTCTTGACCAATATCCAAAATATTGAATTTGCGGATGCAAAGAAGAAAGACAATATGATTGGTCAGGTGAAAACGATCCGGGCTTATACTTATTTCAATATGAACTGGCAGTATGGTGGTGTACCTATTATCGATTCTTATGAAACAGCTGAAGAAGCACAAGTTCCCCGCAATACGGAAGAAGAGGTGAAAAAGTATATCTACGACGAGTTGGATGCTGCTATCCCGATGTTAGATGATGCTCCTGCCGCAAGTGGTTATATCGCCAAAGGTACGGCTTTGGCTATCAAGATGCGTTCAGCCCTTTATTATGCCGACTACCAGCGTGCGAAAGAGGCTGCAAAAGCTATTATGGATTTAGGACAGTATGAACTGGATCCGAGCTTTGAAAATATATTTATGGTGAGCGGACAGAATTCGAAAGAAATCATAGCTGCTGTGCAACATGATGAAAATCTGTATTCAAATTGGATGATCGCCACGATGTATAACAATTCGGATGCAGGTTGGTCTTCTATGGTTCCATCCAAAAATCTGATTGATGCGTATGAAATGAGTAATGGTTTGACAAAAGAAGAGGCTGGTAGTGGTTACGATCCTGTTCATCCTTTTGCAAATCGTGACCCGCGTATGGCAATGACGGTTCTTTATCCGGGTATGGATTGGGTTAATTATAAGGGAGAAGAAACGATCATTAACACATTGGATAAGGAGGTGAATGGTAAATCGAATCCGGATCATCCGGGTACGGCTAACAACTCTTCGAAGACGGGTTTGACTTGGGCTAAATATTTGGCTCCGATGTCTCAATATGGAGATGTTTGGTCTTCGAATGCGCAGACGATCATTTTCCGGTATGCAGAAGTATTATTGACATATGTGGAAGCTGAGAACGAATTGAACGGCCCGTCTGCTGAAATATACGATATGTTGGATCAGATTCGTACGCGTGTAGGTATGCCGAAAGTAGATCAGAGTAAATATGGTACTAAAGAAACATTGCGTGAATTGATTCGTCGCGAACGTTCTATCGAGTTAGCTGGTGAAGGCCTTCGTCGTGCCGATATTCTTCGTTGGAAAGATGCAAGTGGCAAGATGGTTGCTGAAACGGTATTGAATGCTCCTTTGGAAAGCTTCACCGGAACGATCAATTATGATGAAAAAGATCCGTACAAACGTGCAGTCATAAGTGGTGTTGAATTAGTTGAAAACCGTTCGTTCGCTCCTCATAACCGGTATTTACCGATCAAGCAGGATGCACTTGATAAAAACAAGCAATTGAAACAGAATGACGGTTATTAATAAGAACTGATATATTTATCATGTTTTAAGAGGGATATATTGGATCATTTCCAATATATCCCTTTCCTTTGTACAGAAAAACACTAACATAGCATGAAGCATTATCGAATTTTCTCTTTTATCTTGTTGTTCATTTGTGCTGCGTTCGGACAAAGTTGCAGTATCTCCTTTTCCGGCCGGGAAGTCCTGGACATGAATACCGACTGGGCTTTTTATCGGGGGGATGTGGTGGAAGGGAGCCGGACGGATCTGGATGATTCAGGATGGATACCTGTCGCACTACCCCATATCATGCAACTGGAAATGAAACATTGCGGCGGGAACTCCATTTATGACGGGGTCGGTTGGTATCGCCGTTATTTCAAACTGCCTGCAAAATATAAGGATAAACGGGTCATCGTCTCCTTTGAAGGAGTGATGACGAATTGCGATGTTTATCTGAACGGCCAAAAAGTGACGGAACATCATGGTGGTTATATGGGATTTGTCGCAGATCTTACGGACCGTATCGATTGGAACGGTAACAATGTGCTGGCTGTCAGGGTGTCTGCCGAGCCGGACCCACTGACACCTCCGGGAAAGCCGCAGGACAAAATGGATTTCTATTATTATAGTGGGATTTATCGGGATGTCCGGATGGTGATTACGGACAAAGTATATATCACCGACCCGTTAGAGGAAGATCTTGTTGCCGGTGGAGGTCAGTTTGTGACGTATCCCGAAGTGACAAAAGACAAGGCGAGGGCACATCTTGCGACTCATGTCCGGAATTTGACGGATAAAGATCAGACATTGTCTGTTTTCTCGCAACTGGTCGATTCGGCTGGCCACGTTATTGCTGAGGCTGAAACACCGGTCACCTTGCACAAGCAATCGGACAGAACGGTGGAGCAGGACCTCATTGTCAACCAGCCTGCTTTATGGCATCCTTATACGCCTAATCTCTATACCTTGCGTACGCAATTATTATCGGAAGATAAAGTGCTCGACGAAACCACTCGGAAAATCGGTATTCGTACGATCCGGTACACGGCCGAGGAAGGATTCTTTATCAATGGTGAAAAACTGTATATGCGCGGAGCCAACCGTCACCAGGCTTTTGCCAATGTTGGGGATGCGGCTTCCAACTCAATGCAGGTACGGGATGTGATCGACCTGAAACGGGGTGGTTATAATGCGGTTCGCGCCGCCCATTATCCGAATGATCCGGCTTTCTTGGAGGCGTGTGACCGGTATGGGCTGTTAGTAGTGGAGTGTATTCCCGGATGGCAGTTCTATAATCCGGATTCAACCTTTATTAAACGTTTGTATGAAATCGGACGCCAGATGATCCGCCGTGACCGGAATCATCCTTCTGTTGTCCTTTGGGAAACGGCTTTGAACGAATCCCGTTATCCGGTCTCTTTGGCAAAAGAGATTTTCGAACTGTCTCATGCCGAATATCCGGGCGATCAGATGTACACGGCAGGTGATTACTTCGGGCATGCGGAAATGGAGCCCTATTATGATGTCTTTTATAAACAGGTTTCCAAATTCCCGAAAGACGGGGATGTGATGAGTAATTATCCGGAAGATTTTATAGTAGTCAAGCCGTTGTTTACCCGCGAATGGGGAGATGGCGTGGGCGAAAAGCCACGTGTCAGCTTGAAAGAAAGCGAGGAAGAACAAATGCGCCAGTGCCGCAGCCGTATCGAGCAGTTGAATGGTAAAGGCTATTTTGATTGGTGCATGCTGGATGCCAATCCACATATGGGTGGACATTTCGTTTGGAGCTACAATGACTATGCACGGGGCAGCCAGGATGAAACGATGTATAGCGGTGTGGTGGATATCAACCGGTATCCGAAATTCAGCTACTTCATGTTGCAGAGTATGAGGGACAAAGCAGTTTCACAACCCGGATTGTATGAAGGGCCGATGGTCTTTATCGCTTCTTATAATGCTTCGGGAGATTTCGCCTCGTCTACAACAGATATAACGGTTTTTTCCAACTGCGACGAAGTCCGTCTTTATCGTAATGAGAAGTTGATCGGAACTCAGACACGGGAAGAACGGACACCTCTGTTTCGTTCGATTGTCGAGAAAGGCGGCAGTCCGGTGTTCGTCTTTAATGCCGGGGAATATGAAACCGGAACGTTAAAGGCGGAAGCGCTGGTTGACGGAAAGATTGTGGCAACCCACAGTGTGAGCACTCCGGGAAAAGCCGATCGTCTGGTTGTGGACATTAAGACGGATGGCATTGTCCCTGTTGCCGACGGCTCGGATATGATTCCTGTCTACTTTAAGGTCTGTGACAAGAACGGTTCTTTGATCTACAACTCTGGACAGGAAATCCGGATTCAGGTGTCTGGTGAAGGAGTGCTGGTCGGAGATACGATCAGCCGTATCGGTATCAATCCTCAGAAGGTGGAAGGTGGCGTTGGTTTCGCATTTGTCCGCACGACGAAGAAAGCCGGTAAGATTACGGTGAAAGCGACAGCAGAGGGTTTGTTCGCCGGTGAAGCGGAAATCAGCACGAAGCCGTTTGAAGGGAAGTCTCTGCCTGATGGAAAACATGCTTTGTTTACGGGGAAGGAGGAAGACAATGTTGTGGTAAAACCTTCTTCCTGGCAGAAGCGTATCTTGGAGAAACCTCGCCTGAAAATCGCGTCGGTTCAGCTTGGAAGCAGCCAGGACGGGTATCCTGCTTCCAATATAATCGACAATGACGATCATACTTGGTGGATTGCCGGAGAAGACCGGTTGCCACAGGTAGTCACTTTGATGCTGGACCGTCCGACATACGTGGCTGCCAGCCGTATCCTTTTCCAGAAAGACAGTTCTTCCTATAAGCATAAGGTAGAGACTTCTGAGGATGGCGAACGGTGGGAACTCTTGTATGAGCGTGAATGTACGGGCTGGGCATTTAAGCCGATGACGGTTGACCGGGAAGTGAAATATCTCCGCTTGACAATCGAGAATGTTTCCGAAGGGCGTGCCGGCCTGGGGGAAATCTCGCTCTATTAATATATTATATAATGTATAACACGTCTAATCTGAATAGCATGAAAAGAATAGTATATATGTTGGCAGTCCTGTTCTACGGGACAAGCCTTTTTGCACAAGACAAGCCGTTCGACATTGAGCATGCGCCGGCTCCTTTGTTCCGTTGTCCTATCTATGACGGCCCTACCGACCCGACGCTCGAATGGAACGCGGAGCGGCAGGAATGGTGGATGTTCTACACGCAACGCCGTGCCAATGTCCCTAACTTGCAGGAAGTGGCCTGTGTATATGGCAGTAAAGTCGGGATCGCGGCAACCAAGAACAACGGTAAAAACTGGTATTATGTCGGGACAGCGAACCTGCCGGAACCCATGCAAGGACAGAGCACTTTCTGGGCTCCCGATGTGTTCAAGCATAAGGACACTTATTACATGATCGTGACCTTTATCCCCGGTATTCATCCTTTCTGGGGAGGTGATGCCCGGCTTGTCTTTTACAAAAGCAAGGATCTGATGAACTGGGATCTGGTGGAGGAAATAGAAGGTACACATGGTTGTATCGACGCTTCGGCGTTTCAGATGCCGGACGGAACATGGAAGATGTGGTACAAGACTCCCGATTCCAAGACGAATACGGGTGTGAGCAAGGATTTGACGACTTGGAAGGTAACCGGCAAATGTGAGATTGACGATGTCCCGCATGAGGGGCCGATCGTCTTTTATTGGAAAAATAAATACTGGAACATCATCGACGAATGTAATCTGGGATATGTCGGCTTGCACTGTTACGAATCGGACGATGCGACTAACTGGACCTATAATTCGACAATCCTGAACAAACCGGGCCTCCGTCCGGACGATTTCGACCAGGGAAGGCATTGCGATGTCGTTGTGATCGGAGACCGTGCTTTTATTTTCTATTTCACCCATCCGGGACGGACGTATAAAATGGACGGTATGGAAGTGGAAGAAAATACTTGGAACTATCATCGTGCCTCTATCCAGATAGCCGAATTGGAATATGTGGATGGAAAGATTGTTTGCGACCGGGATAAGTATGCAAAGAAAGTCCCGTCACCTATCGAGCGGAAGAAGAAGTAAACGGGAATAAAAAGATGTATAAAATGAAAATAGATCGTTTGTTTGTTGTTTCTTTAGGGGCAATCACCGGATTGGCTTCTTGCTCGTCCGGACAGGAGGAAGAGGCGAAGGATTCCTATGAGATCGGGGATATCAAGCTCTACCCGAAGCGCCGTGCCGCGAAGTTAAAGGACGAAGATTTTGCCCTGACACCGCTGGAATTCGACTTCCTGTGCCATATGCTGGAGCGCCAGGAACATGCGGCGAGCCGTGATGACCTGTTAAAATCTCTCTGGAAGGTGGACAGCAGGGAAGTTGACACCCGCGCCGTGGATGACATGGTGAAGCGTCTCAGGAAGAAACTGAAGGACCAGAAGAGCACCGTGAAGATCGAGACCGTATGGGGCTACGGATTCCGCCTGACGAGTGGAGGAGAGGCATGAAATTAAGTATCCGGATGAAGATATTCCTTCCGGTGATGCTTCTTCTGATCGCGTTCCCGGTTGCGGCGTGGTTCGTGTTCAGCTATGCGCTGGACGGACATATGAACTACAACGCGAAGCGTGACCTGGGGCAGATGGTGAAGACGGTGGAGGAATTGGCGGACGAGTACAGGAACCTGGACGTGCCGGACGAGACAAATGCGCAGGATGACAGGAGAAGTCTCCTAAATGCCCTGCGGAACGCGGCCCAGACGGAGTCCGGGGAGTCGAAGATGCTGGTGATCGGAAACAAGTACCGGGTGCTGTATCCGAAAAACTACGATGACCAGCCGGAGATGACCCAGATGTACTCGGAGTTCCTGACGAGAATGACCGGAAATGATCCGGCGTTCGAGAGCGGG
>OKRX01002229.1_pt1 | contig 13167 bp, 11 predicted proteins | sample 1601241 | NCBI WGS metagenome assembly OKRX01 (sample SAMEA3541500, study PRJEB24748) | human gut metagenome | biome: human gut; feature: human-associated habitat; material: faeces | place: China | collected 2012
CATGTGCAGGGAAACAAACAGATCAAGCTTTCCCAGCCGCAGCAGATGATGGCAGACGAGCGTAAAATGGTAGAAGAAGCATATGCGGGAGATATTATTGGTATTTTTGATCCCGGCATTTTCTCTATCGGGGACACCCTCACGACGGCAAAGGACAAGTTTCAGTTTGAGGGAATCCCGACATTTGCGCCGGAACATTTTGCACGTGTACGTCTGATCGACTCCATGAAGCGCAAGCAGTTTGTAAAAGGAGTAACACAGATTGCACAGGAAGGTGCCATCCAGATTTTCCAGGAATACAAAGGCGGTATGGAGGAAATCATAGTAGGAGTAGTTGGTGTGCTGCAGTTTGATGTACTCCGGTTCCGTCTGGAAAACGAGTATAATGTGGAGATCCGTCTGGAGAATCTTCCATATGAACATATCCGCTGGATCGAGAACAAGGATGAAGTGGATGTGGACGCGCTGACTGGTACTTCAGATATGAAGAAAGTGATTGATATGAAGGGAAATCCGCTTCTTTTATTTGTCAATGCATGGAGTGTCGGCATGACACTTGACCGAAACGAAGGACTCGTATTATCCGAGTTTAGTAAGAATTAATCAAAGGAGGACAAGTCATGGGAGTTGTAACAATTACAAAAGAAAACTTTGAAGCAGAAGTTGTCGGCGCAAAGGTGCCGGTCGTGATTGATTTCTGGGCATCCTGGTGTGGCCCTTGTCAGATGCAGTCACCGGTTGTGGATGCAGTTGCAGAATCGTTGGGAGATCAGGTGAAAGTATGCAAAGTAAATGTGGACGAGCAGCCACAGCTTGCATTAAATTACCAGATTGTGAGTATTCCTACGCTGGTATTCATGAAAGATGGAATGTTTCAGAAGAAGATGGTAGGGTTACAGACGCAGGATGCGATTGAGGATTACCTGAAAACACTTCTTGACGCATAGTAGGATACAACGTATAATAAAAGGCAGTTGCAGGGCGACTGTCTTTTTTTATTTCCCCATTTAAAATTTTGCATTGACAATACAAACAAAATATACTACTATTAGAACATAGATACGAACATAGGTTCGATAAGAAGGAGAATATTATGGCAAAGGACGATAAATTAAAAGCATTGGATGCGGCAATCGCACAGATCGAGAGACAGTATGGCAAAGGATCTGTGATGAAGCTTGGGGACAATTCCGCAAATATGAACGTGGAAACGGTTCCTACAGGATCCCTCAGTCTGGATATTGCATTGGGACTCGGAGGACTTCCGAAAGGACGTATCATTGAGATTTACGGACCGGAGTCCAGTGGTAAGACTACCGTTGCACTGCACTGTGTGGCAGAGGTGCAGAAGCAGGGCGGAATTGCCGGATTCATTGACGCAGAGCATGCGCTTGATCCTGTCTATGCAAAGAATATCGGTGTTGATATTGACAATCTCTATATTTCCCAGCCGGACTGCGGAGAGCAGGCACTTGAGATCACCGAGACCATGGTGCGTTCCGGAGCCGTCGATATTGTAATTGTCGATTCGGTAGCAGCTCTTGTGCCAAAGGCGGAAATTGACGGAGATATGGGAGATTCCCATGTGGGCCTGCAGGCACGTCTGATGAGTCAGGCGCTTCGTAAGCTGACCGGTGTGATCAGCAAGTCAAACTGTATTGTAATCTTTATCAACCAGCTCCGTGAAAAAGTTGGTGTTATGTTTGGAAATCCGGAGACGACGACCGGTGGCCGTGCACTTAAGTTTTATTCTTCTGTCCGTCTGGACGTGCGCCGTGTAGAACAGCTGAAGCAGGCAGGAGAAGTCATTGGTAACCATACCCGTGTCAAAGTCGTAAAAAATAAAGTAGCACCGCCATTCCGTGAAGCAGAGTTTGATATCATGTTTGGAAAGGGCATTTCCAAAGAGGGAGATATTCTGGATCTGGCAGCAAATGTCGGAATTATCAGCAAATCCGGTGCATGGTATGCTTATGAAGGAGACAAGATCGGACAGGGACGTGAAAATGCAAAAACGTATCTGCGTGAAAATCCGGAATTCTGTAAGATGATCGAGGAAATGGTGCGTGAACATTATTTTGCACAGGAGGATGAGACCCCGGAAGGCGAAGAAGAGACTCCGGTATCTGCAGATGCGGAAAGCAAGAATGAATAAGATATGGTTACAGTGACAGAGTGTACGGCTCTGGGAAAGGGCAGGCTTCGTTTCCATCTGGATAATGGAACGGAGCTTGTTCTTTACCGGGGAGAGGCAAAACAGTTTCGGATGCGGGAAGGAAGCACACTTTCGGATGAAGAGGAGCATCAGCTGATTTATGAAGTGGTGGGAAAGCGTGCAAAGAGAAGAACCATGCATCTGCTGGAACAGATGGACCGTACAGAGCAGCAGCTGCGGGAGAAACTGAAACAGGGCGGATATCCGCAGGCGTGTATTGATCTTGCACTTGAATATGTGAAATCTTTTCATTATGTCGATGATTACCGCTATGCATGTACCTATATCAATTATCGTCAGGATCGTATGAGCCGCTATCAGCTGAAAGTAAAACTGTATGGAAAAGGAGTTCCTGGAGAAGTGATTGATCGTGCCCTTGAGGAATGTTATGAGGGGGACGAACAGGAGCAGATCATACGTCTGCTGGAAAAGAAAAAGTTTGACGCGCAGAATTCTGACCAAAAAGAATTTACACGTGTTTACCAGTATCTGATGCGCAGGGGCTTTCGGAGCAATGATGTGCTGCATGCTATGAAAAGTAAACAATGAAAGCACGTATTGCTTGACATATTTAAGCAAAAAGGATAAAATTATAATGTTGTAGAAGTATGACATGGAAGACTAATATTTCTTTTTGTTATATGTACAATGAAAACTTAATAAAGGAGGTGCTCCTGTGCCACAAGTAATTATTGCTGTTGTTATCACACTTATAATTACTGCGGTTGCTGTATGGTTTATCTCGACTGAATATCACAAGAAGGTAGCAAATACCAAGATTGGAAATGCAGAAGAGCAGGCCAGAGGCATCATCGACGAGGCCGTGAAAAATGCCGAAGACAAGAAGCGCGAAGCTATGCTTGAGATCAAAGAAGAAACCATTCGTTCCAAGAATGAGATCGACAAGGAGATCAAAGAGCGTAGAAATGAAATTCAGCGTAACGAGCGTCGTATTGTGCAGAAGGAAGAAAATCTGGACAAGAAACTCGAAGCGATTGAAAAGCGTGAGGCAAGTTTCCGTGCCAAAGAAGAAGATTTAAAGAAGCAGAAAGTTGAGATAGCAAAGCTCAACGAACAGCGCGTACAGGAACTGGAAAGAATTTCAGGATTAACCTCTGAACAGGCAAAAGAATACCTCTTAAAGACCGTGGAAGAAGATGTGAAGATTGACACTGCGAAGATGATCAAGGAAATGGAAGCGCAGGCGAAGGAAGAAGTCAACAAGAAGGCAAAGGACTATGTAGTTACTGCAATTCAGAAATGTGCTGCGGATCACGTTGCTGAAACCACAATCTCTGTTGTACAGCTTCCGAATGATGAGATGAAAGGCCGTATCATCGGTAGGGAAGGACGAAATATTCGTACACTTGAAACGATGACAGGAGTAGATCTGATCATTGATGATACGCCGGAAGCAGTTATCCTTTCCAGCTTTGATCCGATTCGAAGAGAAGTTGCAAGAATTGCACTTGAAAAGTTGATCGTGGATGGACGGATTCATCCGGCTCGTATCGAGGAAATGGTTGAAAAAGCGCAAAAAGAAGTAGAGACAATGATTCGTGAAGAAGGCGAGGCTGCTGTATTAGAAGTCGGCATCCACGGCATTCATCCGGAGCTTGTCCGGCTTTTAGGCAAAATGAAGTATCGTACCAGTTATGGACAGAATGCATTGAAACATTCGATTGAGGTCGCACAGCTGACAGGTTTGCTTGCCGCAGAAATCGGTGAGGATGTCCGTATGGCAAAACGTGCGGGATTATTACATGATATTGGTAAGGCTGTAGATCATGATATGGAAGGTTCCCATATCCAGCTGGGTGTGGAACTGTGTAGAAAGTACAAGGAATCACCTCTTGTCATCAATGCAGTGGAAGCACATCACGGTGATGTGGAGCCGGAGAGTCTGATTGCATGTCTGGTACAGGCAGCCGATACCATCAGTGCTGCACGTCCGGGTGCGAGAAAAGAAACTTTGGAAACATACTCAAACCGCTTACAGCAGCTTGAGGATATTACAAATAGCTATAAGGGTGTAGAAAAATCTTTTGCAGTTCAGGCAGGTAGAGAGGTTCGTATCTTAGTTGTTCCTGAGCAGATCAGCGATGCGGATATGGTTCTTTTAGCCAGAGATATTTCAAAACAGATTGAGACTGAGTTGGAATATCCGGGTCAGATCAAGGTAAATGTGATCAGGGAATCGCGTGTTGTTGACTACGCTAAGTAATTGTGAAAATGAACTTAAAAAGGCTTAAGACCGCGGAAAGCGGGATTAAGCCTTTTTTTATATTATAATGTGCTGTAAAATAAATACATTGGGATTTCACGGAACGTATAGAATAAAAAGGAGGGACCAGTACAGCACGGCTGCACTGGCCAGATTATGAAAAAAATGATCGAAAGGTTTTGGTTCCTTTTGATGATTTCACTATACCGGAAAAGTGTGAAATGGATATGTTACAAATTTGAAGAAACTGTGAACGATGAAAAATATCCGGGGATGATGTCCGGACAGGAAAGAGAGGTTTGAAATATGGTAGAGCATGTAAAACGATTGAAGAGAGAACTGGTATACAAGGGAGCAATTCTGGATATCTACAAAGATACGATGGAACTTCCGGATGGAAACAAAGCAGAGTGGGATTTTGTATCCCATCGTATGGGCGCAGCCGCCATTCTTCCGGTTATGAAGGATGGAAGAATTGTGATGGTGCGTCAGTACCGCAATGCGCTGGAGAGAGAAACACTTGAAATTCCGGCCGGCTGTCGGGACAGCAAGACGGAAGATACGGCGTATTGTGCGGCACGGGAGATGGAAGAGGAAACGGGATACCGCAGCACGAATGTGAAACATTTATTATCCCTGCGTACGACGGTGGCATTTTGTGATGAGGCGGTTGATATTTTTGTAGCTACCGATCTGGAAGTGGGAACCCGGCATCTGGATGAAGCGGAATCCATTGATGTGGAAATTTACACACTGGAAGAGTTGTGCGATATGATCTATGAAGGGAAAATTCAGGATGGAAAAACCATTGCTGCAATTATGGCATATGCGGCAACAAAAAAAGGTGGAATGGGAAAACATCTGGATTTATAAAAATGGAATAAAGAAAACGGACAGGGCATAGGCTGAAAAGAAAAGAGTTTTAGGAATTTTTATGAAAAAGGAACTGGCGATTGGAATCTGTTTTGGCCTGGCGGGAATTTTATGTACCTGTCTGTTTGGATATGAATATTTTACGACTTATGGATTTTTAAATGCGTATCATATGAAAGTATTTGCGGCATCGGATACCGGGTATTTGCCGCTTCTGGCAAATATTTTATGGGAAAGGGGAAAAGTGTTTGTGATTATTGCAATCCTTTCCCTTACTGCTTTAAAAGCAATTCTGCCATTATTATTGCGCTGCCTGATTTATTTTACCGGCGGGGTATTTTTTGCTGCCTGTGTGATGAATATGGGGATTCTTGGAATTGTTTTTTTTCTGGTATCGTGGCTGCCGCATGGAATTTTGTATCTTGCAGCGCTTGCGCTTTTACTGCTGGTAGAACCGCACAGGTTTTATAACCGGAAAAATCCATGGCTGCTGCGGCTGGCATGGGGGATGGGAGTTGTGGTACTGGTACTTCTTGGATGTGTATTGGAGGCATCTGTTGGAATCCGGCTGTTACGTTTTGTTGTAGAAAAATTATAAAAAAATGGAGTGCAAAAGGAACACTTTTTACACTCCATTTTTGTTTTCAGACAAAAACTGTTTACTTTGCGTTCATCTCCGCAATGTCATAGATCAGCTGTTTGGAATCTTCCCATCCGAGACAAGGATCGGTAATGGATTTTCCGTAAATATGATCTCCGATAGACTGATTTCCCTCTTCGATGTAACTTTCAATCATCAGACCCTTTACCAGAGAACGGATATCGGAAGAAAGCTGGCGGTTATGCATCACTTCTTTTGCGATACGGATCTGTTCCTTAAACTTCTTTCCGGAGTTGGAATGGTTGGTATCAATGATGGCTGCCGGATGGATGACATCCATTTTTTCGTACATCTCATGAAGACGGATCAGATCTTCATAGTGATAATTCTGGGTGGTATTGCCGTGCTTGCTGACTGCACCGCGAAGAACCACGTGAGTCAGAGGATTTCCGGTTGTCTCCACCTCGTATCCGCGATAAACGAAATGATGCGGATGCTGTGCCGCGTATACAGAATTGAGCATAACAGAAAAATCACCACTGGTAGGATTTTTCATTCCGGAAGCGACATCAAAACCACTGACCGTCAGACGATGCTGCTGATCTTCTACCGAACGTGCTCCGATGGCAACGTAGGAGAGAAGATCCTCGACATATCCCCAGTTTTCCGGGTAAAGCATTTCATCGGCACAGGTAAGACCGCTTTCTTCGATTGCACGGATGTGCATTTTACGCATGGCGATCAGACCCTCGATCATATCCGGAGCTTTTTCCGGATCTGGCTGGGAAGCAATACCTTTGTAGCCTTCGCCGGTTGTACGTGGTTTGTTGGTGTAAATACGCGGAACTAAGATGACCTGGTCCTTGACATCTTCCTGGATTTTGGTCAGACGGCTCACATAATCACATACAGAATCTTCGTTATCTGCAGAACACGGTCCAATGATTACGAGGACACGTGAATCTTTACCTGTAATTACATCAGAGATCATGAGGTCTCTGTGTTTTTTTAATTCACGAAGCTCCGGGGAAAGCGGATAATCGCGCTTAATGTCTGCCGGAGTCGGTAATTGGTTTAAAAATTCAAAACTCATTTTTTTCTCCTATCTCTTAAGTTCGGATATCACATACCGTGACTATCTTAATGGAAAACGGGAAAATTGTCAAATAACAGGAATCGGTTGTTTCTTTCGGGCTTTTAGAATATAATAACAGAGAATTACAACATAGCAGGAGGTGCAGAGATGGAAAATCTGCTTTGTATAAAAGGAAAGATTATAGGAAAAGGGAAACCGCTCGTGTGTGTGCCGGTCATGGAGTCTTCGAAAGAAGAAATTTTAAGAGAAACCAGAAGGCTGGAAGAAGCACACACGGAAATGATTGAGTGGCGTGTGGATGCGTTTGAAAACGTGGAAAGTCCGAATGCGATTCGCGAAATATTAAACGAAATGAAACATATCATAAAGGAAAGTATTCTGGTGTATACCTTCCGTTCTAAAAATCAGGGAGGGTGCAAAGCACTTTCCGCGGCGGATATTTATGATATTCATCAGGTGGCGGCAGAATCAGATGTCGTGGATTTTATTGATGTGGAATATTTTGAAGCAAAAAATCCGCAGAAAGAAATAGCAATGTTGCGGGAGATGGGAGCATATGTGATTGCTTCCCATCATGATTTTGAACAGACGCCGGACCCGGAGGTGATCCGCATGCTGTTGGAACAGATCCGTGAGAGTGGCGCAGATGTCGTGAAACTGGCAGTTATGCCGCAGAATATGTGGGATGTATTGCATTTGCTGGAGGAGACCAACCGCTTTCATGAAAACCATCCGGATCATCCGCTGATTACCATGTCCATGGGTGCAAAAGGGGGGATTTCCCGCGTGGCCGGAGAGTTTTTCGGATCGTGTGTGACATTTGGCGCAGGCGGGCATGCGAGCGCACCGGGGCAGCTTCCGGTAAAGCAGCTGGAAGAAATACTTCATATTTTACATCAAAGTGTGGATTGACTCTAAATTTGAAGTGTGATATAGTAAAAAGGCGCTTGTGAAATAAGAGTGCTATGCAGCCGTAGTATAATGGATAGAACGCAGGACTCCGACTCCTGAGATGCGGGTTCGATTCCCGCCGGGTGCAGTTTATGCTATGTGGCAAGGAAACAACTTACCCATGGAACGACAGGAAAAGCGGTGCGTCATGCACCGCTTTTTTACTGGACGAATAGTATGAGGTGTGGTATCATAAATGGAAAGATGCATTTTTATGGAGGGTTCATATGCAGAATGAAAAATTAAAAAAGTTTACAGACTTTTTTGTGAAATATAGACGATATTTTTGCGCAGCTGTTTTATTTGTGATTCTTGTTGTGATTCTGGTAAAGTGTACCGGTCCGCAGAAAGATCAGAAAGAGACACAAAACGGTACACAGGGAGTGACACAGACTACAGAATATCAGGAAATCGGTAAGCTGCAGAAAGATGCAGATGCGGAACTTGTGACACTGATGGAAAATTATTATGCGGCATATGCCGGTGGAGATACGGATTCGCTGGAGATGATTGCACAGCCGCTCAGTGACAATGAAAAGAGTTATATCACGACGTTTTCTGAGTATTATGAGGATTATCAGAACATCACCTGTTATTCCACAAAGGGGGCAACCGATGATTCTTATCTGGTATCTGTATGCTATGATCTGAAATTCAAAGGTGTGGATACTCCGGCACCGGGAATGGATTTCTTCTATGTGGAGAGAGATGGAAAGGGAAATCTGATCATCAATAACATATACTCTGCATACAATTTCAATTTCCTGGATCAGGATCTGGATGCAAATCTGTATTCCCTGATTCTGGCATATGAGAAGAGTGATGAAGTGGTTGCTCTGCAGAAAGAGGTGCAGACAAGCTATAATGAAGCTGTAAAGAGTGATGAAAAACTTGCCAATATGGTGGGTGGAACACTTCGAAATGCCATGGAAAAATGGAGAGAAACGATTGTAAGCAATACCGAAACCCAGACGACAGAGACGGAAAGCCAGACGCAGGAAACCCAGACCACAGAGACAAAGAAACAGGAAGAAACTCAAAAGACCGAGGAAACCCAGACAACGGAGTCTACGGAAAAGAAGGAAGATACCCCAAAGAGCGATTCCAAGAAATCTACCGGTACGGTCAAGACAAAAGATATCTGTAATGTCAGAAAGAGCCCGAGTACGGATGGTGAGCTCCTCGGAAAAGTGGATATTGGTGTGGAACTGAAGAAACTTGGAACGGAAGGTGACTGGACCAAGGTAAAATTCCAGGGAGAAACCGGATATGTAAAGAGCGAATTTGTAAAGGAAGTGTCTTCCAAGTCAGGTTCCGGCAAGGGAACCGTAAAAACGAAGGATATCTGCAATGTGCGTAAAACCGCCAGTACAGATGGAGAACTTCTTGGAAAAGTAGATGCGGGCGTAAAATTAAAGAAACTTGGCACCAAGGGAGAATGGACGAAGGTGAAGTTCCAGGGAAAAACCGGATACATCAAGAGCGATTTAATAAAAACGGTAAAATAATAAAGACATCATAAAGAAGCGGAGGCTGTGAGGTCTCCGCGATTTTTGTCAGACAGGGAAGAAACGTGGAAGTCAGAATTAATAAATTTTTAAGTGAAGCAGGGGTATGCTCCAGAAGAGAAGCAGATCGCCAGATTGAAGCAGGAAATGTAACCATCGGCGGAAAAACCGCGCGGATGGGGGATCATGTATCGGATGGACAGGAGGGCTGTTTCTGTGGAAGACCGGTACAAAAAGAAAAAGAAATGATACTGATCGCGCTTAACAAGCCGGCGGGGATTGTCTGCACGGCGGAAAAAAGGGAAAAAAATAATGTGATTGATTTCCTGCATTATCCGAAACGGATCTATCCGGTCGGGCGTCTGGATAAAGAGTCGGAAGGACTGTTGCTGTTGACGAATAACGGTGAGATTGTCAACAAAATTATGCGGTCGGGAAATATGCATGAAAAAGAATATCTTGTTACCGTGAACCGTCCGGTGACGGATGCATTTCTGCATGGTATGGCAAACGGTGTTCCGCTTGTGGAACTTGGCACGACAACGCGCAAATGCAGGATAGAACGGACAGGAAAAAAACAGTTCCGGATCATTCTGACACAGGGATTAAACCGACAGATCCGACGCATGTGTGAATATTTTGGGTACCGTGTACAGAAACTGGTACGTGTACGGATCATGAATATTGAACTGGGAGATCTCGAATCAGGAAAGTACCGGGATGTTACACCGGAGGAATTTAAAAAGTTAAAACAGTTGATCGCACATTCGAGCAATCAGCCCGTGCGACCAACGGAAAAATCACAAAAATCAAAACGAAAACCACGCAATTCTGCCATACATGGCACGTATACGGTGGTAAATCATCATATAGATAGAGAGAACAAAAATGGAAACAGAAAAGCAACGGATTGAAGAACTGGTAAAACAGTTGAATGCAGCATCAGCTGCGTATTATAACGGACAGGATGAAATCATGCCAAATTATGAGTGGGATGCTTTGTTTGATGAGCTTACCACGCTGGAAGAAAAAACCGGATATATTATAAAGGACAGCCCGACGCAGAATGCCGGATATGAAGAATCCGGAAGCGGACAAAAAGAACCGCATGAGTATCCGGCACTTTCTCTGGCGAAGACCAAACAGGTGGAAGAACTGCAGCAATGGGCGGGAGTTTATCCGATCTGGCTGTCATGGAAACTGGACGGACTTACGCTGGTTCTGACGTATGATAACGGAAATCTTGTAAAAATTCTTACCAGAGGAAATGGAAACCTGGGTACCAACATTACATTTTTAAAGGGTGCTATCGGAGGATTCCCGCAAAAGATTTCGTATCAGGGGCATCTGGTTGTGCGAGGAGAAGCTGCCATATCCTATACAGATTTTGCACAGATCAACGACATGATTGAGGATGACGATGAAAAATATGCAAATCCGCGAAATCTGGCATCCGGAACGCTGAATCTGGAAGATCCGGCAGAAGTGAAGGCACGCCATGTCAGGTTTCATGCATTTACACTGGTGCATCTGGATGAGCCGATGGTATCGTGGGGAGAGCGGATGCACTTTCTGGAAGAACTGGGATTTGATGTGGTAGACAGGGAAGCGACAACCGCCCAAAAACTTCCGGAAGCCATTGACCGATGGACGAAACTTGTAGAGAGCGGAAAAATGGATATTCCGGTAGATGGTCTGGTGATCTGTTATGATGATACGGATTATGCGGCATCGGGAAGCGTGACCGGGCATCATGCGACACGCGCCGGTTTTGCGTTCAAATGGCAGGATGAGGCCGTGGATACAAAACTAAAATATATCGAATGGTCGTGTGCGGTGTCTACGATTTCCCCGGTTGCCGTGTTTGAACCGGTGCAGATTGAGGGAACAACGGTATCGAGAGCATCTCTATGCAATATCAGCGAGATCGAGCGTCTGGGAATCGGAAAAGAGTGTACACTTTCCGTGATCAAAGCCAATAAGATCATTCCGAAATGTATTGCGGTAAAAGATGCTGTAGGTGCTCCGGAGATTCCATCCCAGTGTCCGGTGTGCCATGCACCGACAAAAGTTCATGTGAGTGAAAACAGTGGCACAAAGACCCTGCATTGTACTAATCCGGACTGTACAGCCAAAAATGTCAAGAAATTTACCCGTTTTGTCAGCAAGTGGGGGATGGATATCGACGGCCTTTCCATTCAGACGATGCTCCGTTTTATGAATGCGGGATTTATCCATGAATTTGCGGATATTTTCCGCTTGAAAGAGCATTTCGGGGAGATCAGCCAGATGGAGGGCTTTGGTGAAAAATCTGTGGCAAATATGGAACAGTCCATTGAAAAAAGCCGGCAGGTACATCCGGTGAACTTTATATTTGCCCTGTGCATACCGCTGATCGGTGTGGATGCCGGGAAAAAAATTGTTGCCGCCATTGGTTTTGAAGGCTTTTTGCAACGTCTGCATCAGGGGGACGGGTTTGAGGATATTGAGGGGATCGGAGCGGAACGTTCCCGATCAATTGTAACCTGGTATCAGAATGAAAAAAACCACAGTGGGTTTGAGGATCTGCTTCATGAACTTTCGATAGAACATGTAGAAGTGCAGGATACTTCTTCCGGAAGCTGTGCGGGACTGAGCTTTGTGATCACCGGAGATGTGCATCACTATAAAAACAGGGATGAATTTAAGGCCTATGTAGAAAGCCAGGGCGGAAAAGTGACAGGAAGCGTCTCAAAAAAGACGGCATATCTTGTCAACAATGACGTAGAATCCGCATCATCTAAGAATCGTAAGGCAAAAGAACTGGGAATTCCGATTATTTCCGAAGATACATTTATAGAACAATTTGGTGGGAGGTAGAAAAAGTTATGCCAATCAGAACACAAAGTGATCTGCCTGCAAAGGAGATCCTCGAACAGGAAAATATTTTCGTGATGGATGAGTCCCGTGCGATGCATCAGGATATTCGTCCGATCAATATCGTGATTCTGAACCTGATGCCACTGAAAGAAGAGACGGAATTGCAGATTTTTCGGTCATTGTCAAACACCCCGTTACAGGTAGACGTATCGCTGCTTGCACCGGCATCCCATGCATCCACCCATACTTCAAAGAGCCACCTGAACAAGTTTTATCAGACGTTTCAGGAAATTAAGAACCAGTATTTTGACGGGCTGATCATTACCGGTGCACCGGTGGAACAGATGAAATATGAAGAAGTCGATTACTGGGATGAAGTGTGTGAGATTATGGAGTGGTCCAAAAAGCATGTGACATCCACCCTGCATTTGTGCTGGGGGGCGCAGGCTGCACTTTATTATCATTACGGAATCCAAAAATATGATCTAAAGCAGAAAATGTTCGGGGTATTCCGGCACCATGTAATGAATCGCAAGATTCCGATGGTACGCGGATTTGATGATTATTTTTATGCTCCACATTCCCGGCATACCGAGATCCGGGAGGAAGATATTTTAAAGCATGAAGAACTGACCATTCTGGCAAAATCAAAAGAGGCGGGGGTTTTTCTGGTAATCAATCAGGATGGCAGCCAGATTTTTGTGATGGGACACCCGGAATATGACCGGATGACATTAGACAGTGAATATAAGCGTGACAGGGAGAAGGGACTTGCGATCACGCTTCCGTGTAATTATTATCCGGATGATGATCCAACGCAGCGGCCGATGCTGCAGTGGC
>OKRX01002232.1_pt1 | contig 13161 bp, 9 predicted proteins | sample 1601241 | NCBI WGS metagenome assembly OKRX01 (sample SAMEA3541500, study PRJEB24748) | human gut metagenome | biome: human gut; feature: human-associated habitat; material: faeces | place: China | collected 2012
TGCTTCCTTTTCCGGCCGAACGGAAAAGGAAGGGCCCGCGCGGCCTGAGCGCATTCCAATTACTTTTTCCCTTGTCAAGGCAGTATATACCTTAGGGTGATAGAAATATTTTTTCATTATTTTACAGCATGACTTTTTCACGCAGCCCGTGCATATATATAAGAAAAAACAGCCGAACATACGGCGCGGGCAGGTGAAATTGATGGACGAATTGCAAACCTATCAGCGGGAGCGTACACGGCCCTCCGGGGAAAAAAAAGAAAAGAAACCCAGTGGCCGACGGGACTATCTGGTGCGGGTGATTGTTGTACAGCTTGCCGTATGCGCCGTGCTGCTGGCTGGCGCATTCTTGATGGTCAAGACGAATCCCAACGCGCAACAGGCGCTGAGGGAGGCCTATGACAATATGCTCTCTCAGGACTGGACGATGCAGGATGCCGCTGCCGCGTTTAAGCAGATCGGCTCCTTTATCTTCGCCCCTGCGGACACCTGGCCGGAGGCGGACGTAAGCGGAGAAACAAACGCGGCACAGGCGAATGCACCAGCGGAGGAGACAATGCGTGTTGATGAGCCGGAGCCAACGCAGAATGGCACACAGGAGGCAGATTCCTCCGCAGAGACATCCGGGCAAGCTGGCGAAGCTACCTCGCGCGAGGAGCTCAACGGAATGGGAGGTACGGATGAGACGCTATTTGAAGGGGTAAGAGCACCGGTGTCAGGTACCTCTTTTTCTCCCTGTATCGTGAGCGTACCAGTGGCTCGGCCGGTGGAGGGCCGGGTGACCTCTTCCTTTGGATATCGGATCCATCCCGTTACCAAAAAGCTTGGTTTTCATCGCGGCATGGATATTGCTGCTGAAAAGGGCACGCGGATTGCAGCTGCTTATTATGGGACGGTGAAAGAGATTGGCTTCTCTGAGGGGAATGGAAATTATATTACGCTGACGCATAAAAATGGTCTGGAAACAACCTATTGCCATTGCTCCGAAATCCTTGCGGAGGAGGGGGCCGTTGTGCGGGACGGGGAGACGATCGCTCTTGTGGGCGATACCGGTATGACTACGGGCCCGCATCTGCATATTGAGGTGCGCGTCAATGGCGTTCTGTACAATCCCGCCTGGATTTTAGGGGCGGATAACGCTTACAAGGATGCAGTTTAAGTGCAAGGGAACGACTGTCTCCATCGGGTTTCCCTTTGCTGCCGCCGTAACGTTGATGTTTTTATATGACACAAGCGGTACGGCGGCTGTTTCACTTTGCGCGGCGTTGCTGCATGAAATGGGGCACCTGCTGTGCTTGTTCTGGTATGGCGAAACACCGCAGGCTCTGAAGCTGGGTCTGTCCGGTATGGAAATCGTCCGGGCGAAGGGGCAGAGGCTTACCTTTGCACAGGAAATCACCGCCGCTCTTGCAGGCCCGTTGGCCAATTTGGCTCTCTTTTTGCTGCTGGCGGCGTTGAGCGGATGGGGAAGAAACATGCGCATGATGGAAGCATCGTCGGTCAATCTGGTGCTCGCCCTGTTTAATCTGCTGCCGGTGTCCGCGCTCGATGGGGGACGGGCGCTATATTTTTTTCTATGCCGCTTCTGCGCGATGCAAACAGCGCAGCGAATCGTAACGGTCCTCTCTGCTATATGCCTTCTGCCATGCGCTTTTTTAGGGTTTTACCTTTTGCTGCGCAGCGGCTATAATTTTTCCCTGCTGATGGTAACAGTATATTTGTGTTTTCTGCTGGCGGTCAGGCCAGGTCAGGAATAAAAGATTCCGGCCGCTGCCAGTGTTTTGCGGCGTCCAGAAGTGACAAAAGAAGGCGATCAGGTACTCGTCCGCGCTAATCACAGGCATAAATAAGCTATATTCTTCCGATGGGGAGGATAAGATCTGGAGAACCGGGATCGATCCCCGATTCATCGAAGGTTTATCTGCATTTGTAAAACTCATATAATATTATATCGGAAATAAATTCTTCATTGGAATAAAATATGTAGCCTTTTCGTGAATAAACTACGCTTTAGACCTTGCATTTTTGTTGGAAGTACGCTAAAATCTATAAGAGTGCGTTGGAATGCATAAAATATTTTTGTGTGATTTGGAGGATAGGAAATGCAGATCAAGCAAACGGTCCAAACTTTGCTGACGGATGTAAAACATTACTGGAATAAGCCGCCAGCCGGAAGGTACATGCCCTTTAAGGAAATTGCCGCATACAGCGTCGGCGGTATCGGCGCATATTTTATTATTACAGTCGTACAGGCCATTTCGCTTTCTGTCGGTAATTTTATTATTGGTAACGCAATCGGCATTGAGCCGACAAAAATTTATCTGTTGTATGTGATTGCAATTTTGTCGAGTTTTCCGTTGACGGCTCTGCGCGCCAATATTATCGACAGCGCACGCAGCAAAAAGGGAAAATACCGCCCTTATCTTCTCTATATGGGCGTTCCTACAGTGATTCTGGCAATCGGCTTTGTATGGATGCCTTATGAACATATGAGCATGCCGTTTAAAATGATAACGGTTTTGTTGTTCAATATCGGCTTCCAGTTTTTCTATATGTTTTTCAATGAGGCATATGAAAATCTGATTCTCGTGCTTTCCCCCAATACACAAGAGCGCACGGATACTGCGACCGTTAAGTCTGTCATCTATTCTCTTGCGCCTTCAATCGTCAATATTGTCATGCCGATGGCTGCAAAATTCCTGACCAATGGCGATATGACCAATATGAAGCTGTATCGGTTTGCATATCCGCCGATGCTGATTCTTGGTATCCTGCTTTCCATCATGGTGTATGCCAATACGCAGGAGAAGATCATTCAGGCGAAAACGCACGTGGTGCAGGTGAAATTTATAGATGCCTTGCGTGCGGTAGCAAAGAATAAATATTTTTGGATCATTTCGCTGGCTGGCTGGATCGGCTTTCTGGAGAGCTCTTATAATACGATTTTACAATGGCTGTATCAGTACCAGCATGCCTGCACGGAGGGCCAATTTGCTTTAATTCAGACGATCAATGGCAATGCCGCACTTTGGGGAATGCTTATGGCCCCGTGGGCAATTCGGCGATTTGGCAAAAAGCGTGTACTTTTGGTGACCAATTTCCTCAATGTCGTATTCCTTGCCTCGATTTATCCGATTGTCGTTAATGTGGATCCGCGCATGTGCATCTGGCTGGTTCTGATCTGCCTATTCAGCAATGGTGTAGTGGGCGCTTTCGCACATGTGCTCAATCCCAGTATCCAAGGTGATATCCGTGATTACCAGCAGTATATCACAGGAGAACGCATCGACGGCATGTTCTCGACTGTCGGCCTGATCGGCCAGGTTATCACACTGGCGACGAGCGGCGTTTTGCCCGCCGTTTATGAACGTTGCGGCATCACAACCGAGAATGCGGCGATGATGGGCTATACAAATGCATATGACGTTCTTTATAACCGGAATATTTTTGAGAACACCTTTGCGCTCCTGGTGGGACTGTCGGTCTTTGGCGCGATCATGAATGTGATTCCCTATTTCTTCTATGATTTGTCGGAGACAAAGCAGCGCGGAATGATCAATGTCTTGAAGGTCCGCGCGCTATTTGAGGACTATGGCAACAACGCCCTGTCCGACCGGGGCCTTGTTGAAACGATCGATCTTGTTAATGAGGCTAGGGAGTATGTAGCCTCCGAGCCGGTTTCCGAATCGAAGGATGGCATTCGCGATGCGAAGAAAACTAAGGATCGGGCCGCAATTAAGGCTGCAAAAAAGGCACGCAAAGCTGCAATCGAACATAACCGCATGATCGAAATCTCCAGGTTCGTCATCGAGGAGATGAATAAATTCAGCACGCTTGAGATGCAGGAGAAGATCGCGGTTGCCAAGGAGGTCTACGCGGCGGGTCTATCCAATCTCGTGAATGTGGAGCCTGATGTTTTGCAGAGGGCCAAGGCGCTGCCAAAGAAAACGGAGGAGGAGAAGCTCTACCGCAAGGCCGCCATTGAAGAGGCGAGAGATCGGCTGACTTCTAAGAAGGTCATTCTCAAGCATTATCCCAACGGCCTTGTAGAATTTGATTCGTCTGTTTTTGATCGTTTGTTTGAAAAGGAAGATAAGTTGGAGCTGAATCTGGAAGAGGCATATAAGGCTCTCTTTGCCGCCAGGGAGAGTAAGGATAAAGAGGCAATCAAGCAGGCGAAGCTCAATGTCCAGAAGGCCAAGGTGGCGCGCGCAAAAGTGCGTACGGAAATTAAGGAAGCCACCGATGCAAATTCCCTCTATCATCGGGCCGCCAAGCCGTGGCTTGACGCGAAGAAGCTTCTTATCCAGGAAGAGAATTATAAGCACTATGATGAGATCGCCGCGATGTATGAGGAAGCAAAGGCTCGTGCGCAGGCGCAGGAAGCGAAGGAAGAGGCAGAGGAAGCCGCTAGGGCCGCTCAGAAAAAGGCGGATAAAGAGCTGGCGCGTGCAAACCGCAAACATAAATAACCCCGTTTTCCAATCACGACGCATCATAAAGACGCGCTGCAAACTGTGTTTTCTAACAGTTTGCAGCGCGTCTTTTCTAAAATGCCCGTATGTGTGATGCGTTCTGCGGCAGTTTTTTAGGAATCCATTGTAAACTAATTTAATTAAATAGGTTGACATATTGCGGCCGTTCTTTTATGATAGAGGAGACATTTTATCGAAAAAGGAGATCGATCATATGGCAGTAAATAAAACCAGAACCTACCGTCTGGCGTTGATTGGCGTCATGACTGCGATCCTGTGTGTGCTGGGACCGCTTTCAATCCCGCTTCCTTTCAGCCCGGTTCCGCTTTCTCTGACAAACTTCGCCGTATTTCTAGCCGTGTTTTTGCTGGGATGGAAATGGGGGACAGTGAGCTGTATCGTTTACCTGCTGCTGGGGATTGTAGGCGTTCCCGTGTTTTCCGGCTTCTCCGGAGGTCCCGCCAAGCTGCTGGGGCCCACCGGGGGCTATTTGATCGGCTTCGTGTTTCTGGCGGTCATCAGCGGAATTTTTATTGAAAAGTTTGAACAGAAACGCTATATCGTTGCGGCGGGCATGGCGCTTGGTATGCTGGTTGACGATCTGTTCGGCACGGTGTGGCTTGCCTATCTGATGAAATTGAGCTTTGGCCAGGCGCTTATGATGGGGGTGGTTCCGTATCTGATTGGTGACGCTGTCAAGCTGATCATTGCGCTGCTGCTGGGAAGCGCATTGCGCTGCCGCCTGAAAAATTTGCGGATTCTTGCCTGAGCAGCGCGTTTTATTCAGCGTCCAGTCTGCGGATGCTGATTTCGCCTGAGTTCAGCGTTTCCAGCTGCCCTCCGGCCTGTTCCACGATCAGGCCTCCATTTTCATCAATATCAACCGCTTTTGCATTGGTCCATACGTTATTGCGCAGAAAGCGGATCGCTTCTCCCAAAATCATTGAACGGCTGCGGTATTCTGTAAGGAAAGCGCGTGTTTCCAGTGTGTCACACAGTGCACAAAGCTGGTTGATGATTTCTGCCGCCAACCGGTTGCGGGTAACCGTGACATTTTCATCGGACAATAGAAATCCGGCCCTGTGCCTCAGATCTTCCGGGAACAGCTCCGGCTGTCCTTTAAAATTGACGCCAATGCCTACAACAACGCTCTCAATACTGCCTGTTTCAAAATTGGTGACGGCCTCTGTGAGGATCCCGCAAATTTTTTTATCATCCAGATACAGATCGTTGACCCATTTGATCTGCGGCTGCCGGCCGGTTACCGTTTCAATTGCACGGCATACGCCGACTGCCGCCGCCGTTGTAATCAGCACAGCATTGGAGGCGTCAGTCCTGGGGCGCAGGATCACGCTCATATAAAGGCCGCTGCCGCGTGGAGAGAAGAAGCTTCTGCCCATTCGGCCCCTGCCGGCGCTCTGCTCTTCCGCCAGCACGGCAGAACCGTGTTCTGCGCCGTCCAGCGCCATTTTTTTGGCCTCCTGATTGGTGGATGCAACACAAGGGTAGACTCTGATTTCACGCCCTTCTGCAGCTGTTTTCAAAAATGGCTGTATTCCCTGAGCGGAAAGGAGATCGCTGTCTGTGCACAACGTATAGCCCTGGTTGGGGACAGCTTCGATATGATATCCGGCCTCCTGCAGGGCGTGTACCGCTTTCCATACCGCCGCACGGGATACGGAAAGCATATTTGCGAGCGATTCGCCGGAGAGGGGAATACCGCGGTTTTCTTCCAGCTTTTTGAGTACAAAATCTTTGACCGACATGTTTGTATCATCTCCTGTCTCCCTTCAGTATACCGCAGCTGGTTTTCAATTGTCAATTTCAGATGGGAATTGGTTAACATTCAAGATCAGCAAAAAATTCCGGGACAGCCTGCTTTGGCTGCCCCGGAATTTTGTAAGCGGAATATTGGAAAATGCTTAGTGCTTTTTCTTTGCCAGCACCACAGCAGCCGCTGCCGCCATGGAAAGCGCTGCAATTGCGGCAATGCCGGTATCTCCGGTATCTGGGATATTGATATCGTCTGCAGTATCATTGGTATCAACCGCTGCATCCGTATCATCGGCCTTGTTGGTGTCGCTCGGCGTCGTATTGCCGCCCTTGCCGCCGACCAGGCCGGCGAGCATCCCAAGGATATCAATGTCGTCCAGCATGCTGGTGTCGATGCCAAGCTTCGCAAGTACGTCTTTGACCGCACTGATGTCGACCTTATCCTTGATCGCGTCGAGATCGACATTACCGCCGCCGAGAATACCGGTGATGGCGCTCAGGTCGATGCCGGAACCGCTCAGAGCATTCTTGATCGAATCGAGATCAAGGCCGCCGAGTGCATCCGTGATCTTGGAAGCGTCGAAATCGCCGAGGCTTGCCTTGATCTCCTCGATTTTGTCAGTGAATGCGCCAAGGTCAGGTGTTGCGGCGAAAGCCGGCACACACAGCGCAAGGCAAAGGACAAGTGCGAGGGCAATGCTCAGAACTTTTTTCATGGGTACCATTTCCTTTCTGAATGATTCTTTAGAACAGGATTCGCACAAAAGGCAAATCTGCTCTGAAAGTGCCGCACAAAATTCAGAGAGTTGTGTAACACCTATAAATATATAAACATGTTGCAACGGATTTGTCAACATTTTGTATATGAGTTAATAAAAAGTTAATAATTAAGACACGATATGTTTACTGCTAAATCATATCTTAGTCATTTTTAAAGGACGGAATGCTTGAATATTATACGAATAGTATAAGTCAAAAGGTGATCTGATTACAATCATTGAATGAAGCATTTGTAAGCGGGTCCGGATTCTGTGCATACTAATGCGAGACGGAAGAAAACCTATTTTCCTTGGGTCGGACCTGTGTTATAATAATCCCACGAAACACAGAGATTTCTGGTATTTTGGAGAAAATAGGACGACCAATTTGGGGCTTACCATTTCCCCTGGGGCTGACGCTGTACATGGCGTTTTGCACAATGAATTGTATGATTATAACATCCGCCATTTTCCTTTCGGTAATATCCGTATGCTGCAGGCGATAATACGGGATTGATCCATTTGATCATTGTAGGCAAATCTGCCTTCATCAATCTAAATCATAATGATGCTGTAATATGTCATTATCTTTTCAAGAGGTGGGAAAAGAATGCTCAGGCTGGCGCACTATCTCAGCGGTTTCCGAAAGGAGATCATTCTCGGCCCTCTGTTTAAGCTGACGGAGGCGATTTTCGAGCTGATCGTTCCGCTGGTTATGGCCCGGATCATTGATGTGGGAATCCGGGGAAACAACCAGACCTATATTTTGCAGATGGGCGGCGTGCTCGTTTTGCTGGGTGTGACCGGCCTGTTGTGTGCGCTGGTGTGCCAATATTTTGCCGCTAGGGCATCACAGGGGGTGGGGACTGTGTTGCGCAATGACCTGTTCCGCCATATCAACCGCCTATCCTATGCCGAGATCGATCAAATCGGCACGCCGTCGCTGATTACCCGGCTGATCAACGATGTCAATCAGCTGCAGCTTGCTGTCGCCATGCTGATCCGGCTGGTCGTTCGTGCGCCGTTTCTGGTAGTTGGCTCCACGATTATGGCGATCATGATCGATTGGAAACTTTCGCTCATTTTCCTTGCGGCAGCGCCTTTGATTGCAGGGGCGATCTATCTCATTATGAGCCGTTCCATTCCGTTTTATCGCGTGACCCAGAAGCTTTTGGACCGTGTGTCCCTGATTACCCGGGAAAACCTGTCCGGCGCGCGCGTGATTCGGGCGTTTTCCCGGCAGGAGACGGAGCAGGAGCGCTTTCACGAAGCGGCGGGCGAGATTGAGCGCACTGCGGTTCGCGTGGGAAAGATTTCTGCGCTGCTCAATCCGGCAACCTATGTGATCGTCAACCTCGCGATCATCGCGATTATCTGGTTTGGCGGGCTGCGCGTGAACATAGGCGCGCTGACCCAGGGGGAGATCACGGCGCTGGTCAGTTATATGACGCAGATTATGCTGGCGCTGATCGTGATCGCCAATCTGGTCGTTATTTTTACAAAAGCGTCGGCCTGCGGGACGCGTGTCAGCGAGGTGCTGGAGCTTCATCCCAGTGTTACAGATGAGGGGAATTCCCCCGTCCTCCCGCAGATGGATGAAACCACGCCCAAGGTAGCGTTTCAGGACGTTGCCTTTGCCTATGGCAGTGCGCAGGAGCGCACATTGGAGGGTATCGAGTTGCGTGTTCGCCGCGGGGAGACGATCGGCGTCATCGGCGGCACGGGCTCCGGCAAGTCCACCTTTGTCAATCTGATTCCCCGCTTTTACGATGCGACGTCTGGCCGGGTATTGATCGACGGCGTCGATGTGAGGGAATATCCGTTTTCCCAGCTGCGCGGGCAGATCGGCGTGGTGCCGCAAAAGGCAGTTCTGTTCGCCGGGACGCTGCGCGAGAATATGCAGTGGCGGAAAAAAGAGGCATCGGATGAAGAAATTTACCGCGCGCTTGAGATCGCACAGGCCGCTGAATTTGTCGGGAAGCTTCCTGATGGATTGGATACCCTCATTCAGCAGGGCGGGCGCAATCTTTCCGGTGGGCAGCGGCAGCGGCTGACCATCGCCCGCGCGCTGGTTGGTTCTCCGCAGATTTTGATTCTGGACGACAGTGCGAGCGCGCTGGATTTTGCAACGGATGCGGCACTGCGAAAGGCGCTGCGGCGGCAAACGAAGGATATGACTGTTTTTATGGTATCCCAGCGGGCGGGCACCGTCCGTGCGGCGGATCGCATCGTCGTGCTCGACGATGGGCAAATCGTTGGTGTGGGGCCGCACCGAGAATTATTTGAAACCTGTGCGGTCTATCGGGAGATTTGCCTGTCCCAGATGAACGCAGAGGAGGCAGCTGGATGAGGAAGCAGATTTTAAAGCGCGTGCTGACCTTCTCAAAGCCCTATGCCGGCTATCTTGTCCTGGCGCTCGTCAGTGCGGTTGTCAGCGTTGGCATGACGCTGTATGCGCCAATATTAATCGGACGGGGAATTGATCTGATCATAGGGCCGGGCAATGTCGATTTCATAGGGATCTTCTATGATATCGTCCTGCTGGCCTGCGTGGTGGCGGTGGGAGCGCTGTTTCAATGGGGGCTTGCCCAGTGCACGAATATCCTTGCCTATCGTACGGTACGGGACCTGCGCATTGCCGTATTTGACAAGCTGGAACGGGTGCCGCTGAAGTTCATCGATTCCAATGCGCACGGCGATCTGATCAGCCGGGTCGTCAATGATATTGATCAGGTGTCCGATGGCTTGCTGCAGGGCTTTACACAGCTGTTTACCGGTGTTGTCACGATTCTTGGGACGCTGGGTTTCATGCTGTCTGTCAGCCCCGTTATCGCGCTTGTCGTCGTGGTGCTGACGCCGCTGTCGCTCTTTGTTTCCGCCTTTATTGCAAAGCGTTCCTATCAGAAATTCCGCGATCAGTCCGAGACGAGGGGAGAGCTCAGCGGCTATGCGGAGGAGCTCGTCGGCGGCCAACGGGTCGTCAAGGCTTTTGGTTATGAAGATCGCGCGCAGGACGCGTTTGAAGAGATCAACGCACGCCTCTATAGCTGCGGTGTGAAGGCGCAGTTTTATTCGTCGCTGACCAATCCCTGCACCCGGTTTGTCAACGCGATGGTCTATGCGGCGGTCGGCGTTTGCGGCGCAATCGCGGCGCTGCGCGGCGGGCTGACGGTCGGACAACTCTCCGCTTTTTTACAGTATGCCAATCAGTATACGAAGCCCTTCAACGAAATCTCCGGCGTTGTCACGGAGTTGCAGACCGCGATCGCCTGTGCGGGACGTGTGTTTGAGGTGTTAGACTCCCAGGATGAAACGCCGGACGCGCCGGACGCCCTTGCCATGCAAGAGAGCAGGGGGCAGGTGAATCTCGATAACGTCTCCTTTTCCTATAACCCGGAGAAACGCTTTATTGAAAACCTGAATCTCTATGCCAATCCCGGGCAGCGCATCGCCATCGTCGGCCCAACCGGCTGTGGTAAAACGACGGTCATCAATCTTCTGATGCGCTTTTACGATGTGGATGCGGGCGAAATCCGTGTAGATGGAGTGGATGTCCGGAAGATCACGCGTTCGAGCCTGCGCGGGCAGTTTGGAATGGTTCTGCAGGATACCTGGCTCTTTGCCGGCACGGTACGGGACAATATTGCCTATGGCCGGCCCGACGCTACGCAGGAGCAGATCGTCGCGGCGGCAAAGGCCGCGCACGCGCACAGCTTTATTAAGCGCCTTCCGCAGGGGTATGATACCGTGCTCTCGGAGGACGGCGGCAACCTTTCCCAAGGGCAGCGGCAGCTGCTGAGCATCGCGCGCGTGATGCTTACCGATCCGCCGATGCTCATTCTGGATGAAGCGACGAGCAGCATCGATACACGCACGGAGATCTACGTTCAGCGCGCGTTTACGAGAATGATGGAGGGGCGCACCTGCTTCATCGTCGCACACCGGCTTTCCACCATCCGTGAAGCGGATTGTATTCTCGTCATGCGAGACGGCCAGATCGTAGAGCAGGGGACGCATGAGAGCCTTTTGCGTAAGTCCGGCTTCTATGCGCAGCTGTATAACAGCCAGTTCGCCCGCGCGGAAGGATAAAATCGAGCACACAAACTGATGAGAGCCACACTTATGGCTCGCAAATGCTTTACAGAGATATATGGTGGAATTCCATATGATTGATAGCGGCCTTTTGTTACAATGGTTTCAAAAGATTACTTTTTTCTTTCAAAATAGTTAAAATGCTTGTAATTTTACAAATTAGATGAATAAGAATTGTTTTCCATGTCATAATGAAGTCATCAATCGCAAGAAAAAAATTCGCCAATTTTTGCACGGTATAGCACTTCTATTTCCGTACATGATGAAAGCGAGGATGCCATTCAAAAAAGACCCGAGAGTAGATGAAAAAGTGACATGAAGATCAAAACCTTTTGCAGAAGATTGCGTGCCCTGAGCTTAAAACGGATGTTCCGCCTGATCCATGCCGTCAGCCGGGAATCTCACACGCCGCAAATATTTATTTTAATAGATATGCTCTGGTGCGCTATGCGTTACGGCGTGGGCTATCTGGATTATAAAGTGTTTGGCTTTGCTTTTATCCATGGCGAGGCGCGCAAAACCTTTATGACCATGGATGACAACCTTTCGCTTGTGCGTACGAGCAATGATAAAGCTTATACGTATCTTTTTGACCAGAAATGCGCGTTCAACGAGCGGTTTCAGGATTTCCTCGGGCGGGAATGGCTCGATCTGCGCACAGCGGATCTGGAAGCATTTGCTGATTTTCTGCGCGGTAAGGAGGATTTTTTCGCAAAGGAGGTCGACAGCTTCGGCGGAAAAGGCGTCAGCCATATCCGGGTGAGCGACTATCCCGACGATAAGGCGCTTTACCAGGCGCTTCGCGGGCAGGGGCAATACCTTGTAGAGGAAACCATCCAGCAAAGCTCTGAGATGGAATGGTTGCATCCGGGCTCGATCAATACGTTGCGGCTCGTTACGCTGTTGGCGCACGACGAGCCCCATGTCATGTATGCGCTGATCCGCATCGGCGGCAAGGGGCAGTGCATTGACAATATCTGCAGCGGCGGGATGTATGCGCCGGTCGATGAGAACGGCCTAATTTTTCATGATGCATTCTGCGAGGCGGAGGAGCGTTTTTATGACTGCCATCCGGAATCAGGGGCAAGGTTTGTTGGATTTCAGGTGCCATATTTTCAGGAAGCTGTGGAGCTGGTCAAAAAAGCGGCAATGGTGGTGCCGCAGGTGGGCTATGTCGGCTGGGATGTAGCGATCGGTGTAAATGGTCCGCTTCTGATTGAAGGCAACGTGATTCCGGGCTATGATATGTGCCAGAACTATTGCCATCTGAAAAAGAAGGGGGAAGGGATCCTGCCCCGTTTTGAAAAGGTGATGGGAACGGCCTTTTTTCATCATTGATCAATAATAGGTAAAAAGGAGGGCCCCTGCAATCAAATTACAGGGGCCCATTTGGCGAACATAGAGATCAGGGGATATCCGATTGACTGATATAGCCCGTCACATAGCTTGTCACGGGCGTTTTTCCCACCATGTCTGTGCGCGGTGTGATGCGGTAGCGCCTGTTGAAGGCTTTGCCATCATAGAGATAATAGGTGCCGCTGAGCTTACGTGCGGCCTCCTTTGCGGTGGAGGAGGTGTAGAGCGGGACATTGGAAAGCGTGATTTTCCGCCCTGCTTCATACCGGTTCGCCGGCTGAACAGGGGCCGCCCCGCCGCCTGTACCCCTATCGAATGCATTGACCCAGCCATACACGCCCTTGCCGTCCTGGCTGATCAGATGGAGGGGATGCTTTGCGCCGGGCGCTATGGCGGTCACTTTGCACTGGCTTGCACCCCGTGTAGAGGCGGCAGACGCAGCGCTGGACGAAACATAGACAGGGCCTCCAGCAAATTGAACGATATCGCCCACTTGAACTTTGCTGCTGGTATCCGTCTCCGGCTGTGGCTCTGCCTTTTTCTTCAGGCTGAGGTACGCAATCGCAGCTTTCGCATACGCTTCGCCGATTGCTCTGAGCTTCGCGTCTGTGTTGATCTTCGCCTGATCCTTCGCGTTGTCCACAAACGCGTACTCGCCGAGGATGGAGGGGATATTCGTCCAGGAGGCCTGCCGGCACATGCCGAAA
>OKRX01002239.1_pt1 | contig 13128 bp, 9 predicted proteins | sample 1601241 | NCBI WGS metagenome assembly OKRX01 (sample SAMEA3541500, study PRJEB24748) | human gut metagenome | biome: human gut; feature: human-associated habitat; material: faeces | place: China | collected 2012
AGGCGGCGTCCCTCGCCCAGATTCAGGCGAGCATGGACCAGATCAACAAGCAGGCCTCCTACGGCACGGTGACTGCGCCCTGCGCGGGCACGGTCACGGCGGTGAACGTCGTGCAGGGCGGCATGGCTTCCTCCGCACAGCCGGCGGTCGTCATCGCCGAGGACAGCCGTGTCAAGATCAACGCATCGGTCTCTGAGGATGTATTCGCCGGTCTGCACACCGGCGACAGCGCGGGCGTGCAGATCTCCGTCCTGTCCGACGAGGTCAAGAGCGCGAAGATCGTCTCGCTCCCGGCGGCGGCCAACCAGCAGACCAACCTCTATGACGTATCGGTCTCGGTTCCGGACGGCACCGAGCCGGCCATCGGCGCGTTCGCGACCGTCATCTTCTACACCGACCGCCGCGAGAACACGCTCTCCGTTCCGACCGAGTGCGTGCTGACCGGCAACGACAACGAGCGCTACCTGTTCACCGTCGACGAGGGCGGCACGACCGCAAAGCGCGTCACGGTTGAAACCGGTCTTGTCGGCAAGACCCAGACCGAAATCACCTCCGGCCTGAGCGAGGGCGACCGCGTCGTTACCAAGGGTCAGTCCTATCTGTCCGACGGCTCTGCCGTCCGTGTCGTCACCAGTGACGGCGGGGAGGGTTAAGACCCGATGAAAGTAGCAGCAACCTTTATCAAGCACAACGTAATGACCATCCTTCTGTATCTCATGGTCATTGTGTTCGGCTTTTACAGCTTTTCGACCCTGCCGCTCGCGCTGATGCCGTCCATGGAGGTTCCGGCGGCGATCGTGTACGCGACCTATCCGGGCGCAGGCCCGGAGGACATCGAGCAGCAGGTCGCCAAGCCGCTCGAGAGCGCGGTGGCCGGTCTGTCCGGTCTCGATACGCTCCAGTCCACCTCGTCGGAGAACATGGCGATGCTCATCGTCCAGTTCACCGACTCCACCGACCTCGACGACGCGATGACCGACCTGCGCGACAAGGTCAGCCAGGTCAAGAGCCAGCTTCCCGACGACGCCTCCGACCCGACCGTCATGAGCATCGACATCGACTCCATGCCGGTCGTGCAGGTCGCGCTGCGCGGCTCTGATCTCGCGGCGCTCCAGTCCATCGCGGAGGACGAGATCTCCCCGGCGCTCGAGCGTCTGGACGGCGTAGCATCCGTCGACGTTTCGGGCGGCTACGAGGACGAAGTCGCGGTCAAGACCAACGCCGCACGCCTCAAGGGCTACAACCTCACCATTACCTCGGTCGCACAGCAGCTCGGCGCGGACAACATGGCCATCCCGGGCGGCGACCTCGACAACGGCTCGCAGACGCTTGCCGTCCGCACGGACGGCGAGTATTCCTCGCTCAATGATGTCAAGAACGCGCTCATCTCGCTCCCGGCCGGCGGCACGGTCCGCCTCAGCCAGATCGCGGACGTTTCCATGCAGCCCAAGGACCGCTCGACCATCGCCAAGGTCGACGGCGAGGAGTGCATCATGCTCTCGGTCAACAAGCAGTCCGGCTCGAACACCGTCAAGGTCGCGCAGAGCGCGGTCGACCGCCTGAACGAGGTCATCGCGGAAAACGATGCGCTTCAGGCAGACGTCGTTATGGACCAGTCCGACTACATCAACATGACCGTCGACAACGCGGTGCAGAATATCTGGATGGGCGTGCTGTTCGCAGCGGTCGTCCTGCTCGTGTTCCTGCGCGACCTCGGCGCAACGCTGTCGCTGACCATCGCGATGCCGTGCTGCATCCTGTTTACCTTCCTTATCATGAACGTGTGCGGCATCACGCTGAACATGATGTCGCTCGGCGGCATTACGCTCGGCGTCGGCATGATCGTCGATAACTCGATCGTCGTTCTGGAGAACATCTTCAGCTACCGCGCGGACGGCTACAGCCGCTGGGACGCCTGCACGAAGGGCACGGGCGAGGTCATGACCTCGGTCACGGCGTCCACCCTGACCACCATCGCCGTATTCCTGCCGATCGCGCTGTCGGGCGGCATGACCGGCATGATGTTCCGGGAATTCTGCATCACCATCGTCGCGCTGCTGCTCAGCTCGCTCATCATCGCGCTGACGCTCGTGCCGCTGCTGTGCTATATGCTGCTCGGCGCGTCCAAGGTCAGCAAGGCCGCCTCGGCGGGCTCGGATGAGCTCAAGGCCACCACGATCGTGGAAAAGCCGCTCATGCGCCGCTACCGCAGCAGCCTGAAATTCCTCATCACCCACCGCTGGGCCGGCATCGCCATCACGCTCGCCATCTGCGTCGTCAGCGTCATCAGCATCGCCATGGCCGGCATGGAGCTGATCCCGGAGATGGACCAGGGTCAGGTTTCGGTTTCCATCTCCATGCCGAACGGCTCGACCATGGAGGATACCGCGGCCATCCAGGACCGCATCGCGGGCATTGTCATGGATAAGGTGCCGGAGACCGAGCAGATCTACTACTCGACCGGCGACTCGACCTCCATCATGTCCTCCGCCTCCGGCGCGAGCGTCACGGTTTCGCTCGTCGACCTCGACAAGCGCGACCGCTCCGCGCAGGACATCACCAAACAGCTCCGCCGCGACCTTGCGGACATCGCCGGCTGCGAGATCACGGTCTCCGCAAGCGAATCCATGAGCATGTCCACCGACTCGGACATCAGCGTAGAACTGACCGGCGACGACTATGACCAGCTCGCCGCGACGGCGGACGACCTCGTGGAGAAGCTCTCCGCCATCCCGGACGCGATCAACGTCGAGTCCTCTGCCGGCGAGCAGACGCCGCGCGTCGCGGTCAAGGTTCGCCGCGAGAACGCCTCGCGCTTCGGTCTGACCCCGGCCGCCATCGGCGGTCTGGTGCGCGGCGAGCTGACCGGCTCGACGGCGACCACGCTGCGCATGAACGGCGAGGAATACGATGTTACGGTCTCGGGCGACGCGGACGTCGCGACCAGTCTGGACGCGCTGCGCTCGATACAGCTGCCGACCGCAACGGGCGGAAATGTGCCGCTGAGCTCGGTCGCAGACGTTTATACCGAGCTGAGCCCGCAGTCCATCGTCCGAAAGAACCAGAAGGAGACCGTCACCATCACCGGCGAAAGTGAGTCCGGCGACGCGAACGCCATCACCGAAAAGGTAAACGAGGTGCTCGGCTCCTATGAGACGCCGGACGGCGTGGAGATCGGAGACGGCGACACCATGGCTTCCCAGATGGCCGAGACCACCGGCACGCTCATGCTCGCCCTCGCGGTCGCGATCGCCCTTGTCTACTTCATCCTCGCGACCCAGTTCAACTCGTTCGCGCTGCCGATCGCGATCATGCTGATTCTGCCGATCGGCCTGCTCGGCTCGATGATGCTGCTCGCGCCCAGCGGAAACCACGTTTCCATGGTCGCGCTGCTCGGCGTTATCATTCTGGCCGGTACGGTCGTCAATTCGTCCATCGTCCTGATCGACTATACCCTTCAGCGCCGGGAGCGCGGCGAGGACAAGAACACCGCCATCCTCAACGCCTGCCCGCGCCGCGTCCGTCCGGTCCTGATGACCGCGATGACCACCATCCTCGGACTCGTGCCGATGGTATTCTCGAACGGCGAGGGCTCGGAGATGATGAAGCCGATGGGCGTCGTCATGATGACCGGCATGGTCATCTCGACCGTCGCGACGCTGTTCATCACGCCGGTCTACTACTCGCTGACCGACAGCGTGGCGGAGCGCCTGAAAAAGCTTGTTCACCTGCCGCACCGCAAGGGCGGCAAGGGCAGAAAGGGCGGCGGCAGCGGCGAGAACACGGAGGAAAACCCGGCTTCTGCCGAATAAACCCGCCAGATTACCGTTGCAAAAATCAGTAAAATACTGTATGATAGGTGTATCAACGCCCGAAAGCGGAGACGGCTGCGTCAGCGCAGCCGTTTTTCCGGCCTTTCAGCAGATTTTGAGAGAGGGGAGACCGCAGTCCATGAAACGATGGTCTGTTGCCGCCGCACTGCTTGCGGCATGCCTTACCGGCTGCACCGGGGAAACGACCGCGACCGTCAATCCGCAGACGCAGGCGCTCGAGCGCGCCGAGCAGGCGGGATTGCTCCGGGAAGAGGAGAAAAAGCCGCAGCTGCTCAGCGTGTATGAGGCGCAGAAGCTCGCTGGCGAGCAGTTCGACAGCGAAAGCTATGCGGTAGCGCCGTCGCGCGAAACGCTGGAATGCGAGGTCGAGGGAGAAACCCATTCGTTTGCCGTGTTCGATGTCAGCCGCCGCGCGGACGGCGGCGCGGTCGGACAGGTGGCCGTGGACCGCGTGACGGGCGACCGGTACAGCTATCACGGCGAGGGCGTTCTGGGGGAGTATGACGCCCTGCTCAGCGAGCCGGGGGACACGGAGACCGACTGGGCGGGCTGCTATGCCGCCTCCTCGGGCGCGTCGGTCACGCTCGAGCAGACCGGCGAGGGAACATTCACCTTCACGTTCTCGGACGGCGTGACGGGCACGGCCTCGGCCGACCGCGACAGCGCAGCCTCCGAGGACGGCGAAACGCGCTTCCTGCTGCATGAGGATGTGCTGACCGTGATCGGCAGCGGCGAGACCGGACACTATACGCTGGTCGAGCCGCCGGAAGAACAGTAAAGAGCAGAAAGGACGCAGACCTGCGGGCTGTGTCCTTTTTTGTGACAAAAATTTGTCGGTATTTTTGGCTATTTTATGAAAAATGTCGAATAGCATTGCTATTGGCCGAGGGCGTGTGCTATAATGTTCACAGATGAATTGTTAAGATTTTGTCAAAAAACAGAAGAGAGAAAGAGTAGCAGTAAGAGGAGAAAAAGAGATGAAGAACCAGTTCAGAGAACGATTGTCGTTCTGCGCGACCATGATCGAGATGGTGGTCGGCGGCCTTATCCTGATCGGATGCATCATATCGGGCATCGGTCTGATCGGCACGACCAGCATCGCCGAGCTGCTCGGCGACGCGCATTACCTGCAGGACCGCATGAGTGATGCGTGCCTGATCCTGATCGGCGCGGAGATGCTCAAGATGATCACGAGCTACACCATCGACTCGGTGGTGGACGTCATGCTTCTTGCCATCGCGCGTCAGATGATCGTCGAGCATACCTCGCCGCAGGAAAACCTGCTTGCCGTGCTGTCGGTCGGCGTGCTGTTCGTCATTCGAAAGTTCCTGTACATCTCCCGTCTGGACAAGCGGCGCGAGCTGGAACGGAAAAAGAAAGAGGACAAGCAGAAGGGAAGCGTGCCGTCGCCCGCCGCAGAGAACGCGGAAGCGTCTGCTGCGGAGCCTCTCCAGAGCGACGAGATGCGCAAGCGCGACGAGTTCCACATCGACGAGGAGCTGGAAGAGCTGGAACGGCTCAAGGCTGCCGTCGAGCGCAAGGCGGAGGAAGAACTCCGCCGTATCGAGCAGATGGAGAAGAACGTTATCCACTGAAGCTTTACGTAAAAACCCCCTGCATGGACGGAAAATGTCATGCAGGGGGTTCTTTTATCTTTTAGTTGAAGTAAACGATATCTTCCTTCGCCTTTTCGGCCGGCTTGACCTCGATGGCGTGGAGCACCGGGCCTTCGCCGCGGTACTGCGGCAGCGTCTCGACCGTCACGGACGCCGTGACCGTGACCCAGTCGCGGACGCCGAGCTCTTCGGCCCTGTCATAGCGGCAGATGAAGCCGAGAAAGGTCACATCGTCTGCGCAGCAGACCATGCCGAAGCGGCCGGGCACGAACGAGCCTGCCGGAACATCCTTGCCGCGGTAGACCTGCGCGAGAAAACGGACGGTCTTGCCGTCGTACTTTTCCGGCTCGCCGGTCGCGTCGATGTACCAGAGACCGTAGTCCTCCGGCTTGATGTCGATGATGTCGGCGTCGATGTCGAACGGGAGCGGCATATTGCGCGAGTAGTCCTCGGAATTGCCGTTCAGATCGTCCAGATAGATGGCCGCGCGCGGGTTCATCGCCTTGATGTTCTTCTTGTAGAGCATCTCCTTGAGCGCGTCCGTGCAGCGGTTGAAAACGACCATGTCGGCGGTGGTGATGTGCTCGAACATCTGCGGGCCGATGTTGTTCGAGTAGACTTCGAAGGTGGTCGCGTCGACCGTCGTGATGATCTGGTACAGCTCCCAGCGCGCCGGGAACGCCTGCATCAGCGACTCGAGCTTCCACATACCGTTGTACTCGACGATGATGCGGTCGGGGTTGTACTTCTGCTCGATGCGCTTGAGGATGTTCGGGGTCAGACGGTCCTCGGACTCGATCGGAACGAGCGCGGTGCCGTAGTGGGCGAGCCACTTTTCGTCGTATTCCTCGATGCCTTCCTCGCAGAGCAGCAACGCGGTGACTTCGTTTTCGGTGAAGTTCGGGTCCGCAAGGATCTCCTGGATGAACTTGGTCTTGCCGCTCTCCAGAAAACCGGTAAAGACATATACCGGAATGGGATTGTTAGCCATGTGGGGGTTCCTCCCTTAGTTTACGCCGAACAGGGAAGCGATGCGCTCCTCGTCCAGCTCGGAGCCGATGACGCACAGACGGCCGGTGTAGTCGGCCGAGCCGCGGCGGATTTCGGGTGCGCCCGGAACGTAGTCAAAGTGCAGCCATTCGCCGCCGTCTGCCGCCGGAACGATGCCCTTTGCGCGCAGAACCGTGCCGAGCGTAACATCGCCGAGCGCGGTGAGCGCTGCGGTGAGCTCGTCCTCGGTGTACTTGTGCGTGGTCTCGCGGCCCCAGGAGGTGAATACCTCGTCGGCGTCGTGGTCATGATCGTGGCCGCAGCAGCAGTGACCGTCGTGGTCGTGATGATGGTGCTCGTGGTCATGATCGTGATGATGGTGCTCGTGGTCATGGCAGCCGCAGGTGCAGTCCTCGCCGTGCTCATGATGATGCTCGTGGTCGTGGTCGTCATGGTCATGATCGTGATGATGCTCATGCTCCTCGTGGTCGTGGTCGTGCTCATCATGGTCATGGTGATGGTGATGATGCTCGTGATGCGGCTCGTGCGCGATCTCCTCGAGCACCTCGGCAACCAGATCACGGCTGCCCTCCATGGTCGCGAGCAGCTGCTCGCCGGTCAGATCCTTCCACGGAGTCGTGACGATGCGTGCGTGCTCGTTCAGGCCGCGCAGCATGGCGACGGTCTCGTCGAGACGCTTCTCCGGGCACTCTGCGGTGCGCGAGAGCAGGATAGCGCCTGCGTGCGCGACCTGGTTCTCGAAGAACTCGCCGAAGTTCTTGAGGTACATCTTGGCCTTGAGCGCGTCAACGACGGTGACGAAGCTGTTGAGCTGAACGTCGAGGTGCGCATTCTGAACCGCTGCGATAACGTCGGAGAGCTTGCCGACGCCGGATGGCTCGATGAGGATGCGGTCGGGGTGATACTGGTCGACGACGTCGTGCAGCGCCTTGCCGAAATCACCGACGAGCGAGCAGCAGATGCAGCCTGCGTTCATCTCGTTGACAACGATGCCTGCGTCCTTGAGGAAGCCGCCGTCGATGCCGATCTCGCCGAACTCGTTCTCGATCAGAACGACCTGTTCGCCCTTGAGCGCGTCCGCGAGCAGACGCTTGATGAGCGTGGTCTTGCCTGCGCCCAGAAAACCGGAGATAATATCAATTTTAGTCATGATTGTCGCTCCATTTCATTAGTTGCTTTTCGCTTAATAGATATTATACCACATTTATCGCAAAAAGAAAAGTTTTTTAGTTAGCGAAGGCTAATTTTGTATAAGCGGAAAGCCGCGCGGACATACTGCGGATAAAAGGAGGGAAAAACCATGAAACATTATGAACCGAAACATATCGCCGCGCTGTCCGACCGCGGATTTTACACGATCCTGACCGTGTGCGGACTGATCATCGCGGCGAGCGCGTGGGTGCTCTGGATGCACGCCGGGTCGAGTGCAGAAACTGCCGTTCCCGAGACGGGCGCGCCGGTCATCACACCGGCGGAGGATGTTCCCGACCTGACCGTGCAGGATGTTCCCGTGACGGCGGAGGAGCCGGAGAGCGGGGAAGAAACGCCCGCCGAGGCCGAAGAGCCTGTTTCCGTGCCTGAGCCGGCACCGGTGGTCACGGTTTCCGCGCCGGTGTATACCCGGCCGACGGCCGGCGCGGTGCTGACGCCGTTTTCGGGCGATATGCTGCTGTTTCAGCCGACGCTCGGAGACTGGCGCGTGCACAGCGGCACGGATTTCGCCTGCGAGGCAGGGGAGAACGTTTTGGCGCTGACCGACGGCACGGTGCAGGCTGTTTTTGAGGACGGACTGTACGGAACGTGCGTCACGCTCGCGCATGCAGGCGACCTCAGGACCACGTACCGCGGTCTGAGCGAGGTGCGCGTGCGCGAGGGGCAGGCGGTCTCGTCGGGAGAGGCGCTGGGCGTGTGCGCGGCAGGCATTCCGGCGGAGGAAGCGATCGGCACGCATGTGCATGTGGAGGCTTCGCGGGGGGATACGGTGGTCGACGTGATGGAGCTTCTCGGCGAGGAGGAATAAGCGCCCCACGGGATGCCGCCGCCCGGCGGCGGGGGCAAAAGGGGCAGGGACACCAAGGTTTCCCTGCCCCTCTTGACTCCCCAACCTTTCCTTTGGACGCGACTCCCTTCGGTCGCGCGTCTAAAAGCGAGGGGCCCACAGGGACGTCTGGTGCTCCAAGGCACAATCCTTGATTGAAGCGGAGCTTTTCGCAGCGGAACGCTGTCGTTCTGCACAGAATGGCCGCGCACTGTTATGCGCGGCGCCTTACGCAAGGGGAATTCAGGGCAGTAAAGCGTCCAAAAATCTGCCCGACGCACGGAACCGAGCTCCCGTACCCCCGTTTAGCCGAGCATCTTCGATGCGACGGCTCAAAGGAAGGTCAGGGGAGTCAAGAGGGGACAGGAAACCATGTTTGGTGTCCTGTCCCCTTTTGCCCTCCGCCGTGGGCACGGCGTCTCCGCCGCCGAAGGCGGCAATGCACACGCCATGTCATGGCGAATACCCCCCAGCCCGGGAGGGCCTGCCTCGCCTGCGACGGCAAGCCGCCGGAACGGCGGAACCGCTTCCCCTCTGCTGAGGGTAAGGAAAGAAGAGGCCTTGCCCCGAAGGGGCAATTAAATGCTCTTGACGACCTTGTCGAGCACTTCGCTCAGCTTCGGACTGCGCACCGATGTGTCGGACACGCGATGATAAATCGCCTTGCGTGCGTTATACAGGCGGCGCGTTTCTGCCTGCTTGTCCGGTCTGTTGAGCAGCGGACGGTTGTTCGAATAGGAAAGGTTCTTGAGAATGCGGTAGAACGGCGTATCCAGATGGATGAGCAGTCCGGTCTCCTTGACCGCAGCGACATTCTCAGGGCGCAGCACCGCACCGCCGCCGAGCGAGAGCACGATGCCGTCGCGCTGCGACAGCTCACGGATATAGGCCGTCTCGCGGTCTCGGAAGTACGCTTCGCCCTTCTGCGCGAAGATGTCCGAGATCTTCATGCCTTCTTTTTCCTCCAGATACTGGTCGGCGTCCACGAAGTCCAGCCCGGTCACGCGCGCGAGCTTGCGGCCGATGGTGGTCTTGCCGCTGCCCATGAAGCCGCAGAGCACGAGGTTTTTCTTCCCGTACTTTTCGTGCAGACGCTTGACCGCCATTTTGCCGTAGGTTCGGCGCAGAATGGTCTCGCAGGAGGCAGGCTCGAACGTTACGCCCGACCAGATGGTCTGTGCGTGCGCCGCCTGCATGACCAGCATGTAAAGACCGTCGCGCGTCGCGGTCTTGCGCGGATTGGCCAGACGCATGGTCGCCGTCACCGGCGGATTGTAGATCGCGTCGAACACATACTCGGTCCTGTGCGGCAGATAGTGCAGCGGCGCGAGATTTTCCTTCGGATACATGCCGACCGGCGTGGAATTCAGTACGATCTGGATGTCGCGCGGGATGTGGCGGCGGCTGTATACGGAGACGCGCGCGTGCGGCACGGTCTCGGCGATCTGCTGCTGGAGCGCGGTGGCCTTTTCCAGATTGCGGCCGGTGATGGTGAGGTGCGCGCCCTCGCGCGCACAGTGGTACGCCATGACGGATGCCGCGCCGCCGTAGCCGAGCAGCAGGACCTTTTTGCCGCGCAGCGTCACACCGTCGCGCACGAGCGACTCGGAAAAGCCGAGGATGTCGGTATTGTAGCCGATGGCCTTTCCGTCGCGGAAGGCGACTGTGTTGACCGAATGCAGGTCGCGCGCGGCGGTATCCACCCCGTCGAGCAGCTCGATGACCGCCTTTTTGTGCGGAATGGTGCAGTTGATGCCGGCGAGCTTTTCTTTTGCGAGGTCGAACGCTTCGGCAAGATCATCGGGCGGAACCGCGACGCCGATGTACGCCGCGTCCTGACCCGAGGCCCCGAACAGCTGCGCGTGCAGCTCGGGACTCATCGTATGGCCGAGCGGCCAGCCGAACAGCGCGTAGGTCGGCTTTTTCGGCTGGAATGCCCGGAATTCCTCCATGGAAAGCAGCATTTTCATCAGCCTCCCAGCTTTTCGAGCGTAGTGAAGAAGTCAGGGTAGGAGATGGCGACGACCTCAGGCTCGTCGATGCGGCTCGCGCCCTCGGCGGCAAGACCCAGAACCGCAAGGCTCATCGCGATGCGATGGTCCTTGTAGGTCTCGAAGGCTGCGCCGTGCGGCTTTGCGCCGCCGCGCACGATCATGCCGTCGTCGGTCTCCTCGACGTCAACGCCTGCCTTGGTGAGCTCTGCGACCATGGAGGCGATACGGTTGGACTCCTTGACCTTGAGCTCCTGCGCGTCGCGGATGACGGTCTCGCCCTCGGCGAAGGCCGCCGCGACTGCGATGACCGGCAGCTCGTCGATCAGACGCGGAATGATCGCGCCGCCGATCTCGGTGCCGTGCAGACGGCTGTACCGGACGGTCAGGTCGCAGACCGGCTCCGCGTCGTCGCGGAAGTTCGACTCGGTGATGTCCGCGCCCATGCTGCGCAGCACATCCAGAATGCCCGTGCGCGTCGGATTGACGCCGACGTTCCGGATGGTCAGCTCGCTGCCCGGCACGATGGCGCCGGCGACGAGGAAGAACGCCGCGGAGGAGATGTCCGCCGGAACGGCGATGTCGACCGCGTGCAGATCCTCGGGCGGCTCGAGGGTGATAACGTTGCCGTTCGTCTCGATCTCGACGCCCAGCGCGCGGAACATGCGCTCGGTATGGTCGCGGGAGGGTGCCGGCTCGATGACGGTCGTCTGACCCTCGGCATACAGACCGGCGAGCAGGATGGCGCTCTTGAGCTGGGCAGACGCGACGGGGAGACGGTACTCGATGCCGTGCAGCTCGCTCGGGTGCATGGTCAGCGGACAGAAGTTGTCGTCCCTGCCCTCGATGGACGCGCCCATCTCGCGCAGCGGCTTCATCACGCGGCCCATCGGGCGCTTCTGAATGGAGGCGTCGCCGTTCATGGTCGAGGTGAAGCTCTGACCGGCGAGGATGCCGCTCAGCAGACGGGTAGTCGTGCCGGAATTGCCGGTGTACAGCTCGCTCTTCGGCGCGGTCAGGCCGTGCAGGCCGACGCCCTCTACGACGACCTCCTTGTCGGAAACGTCGATGGAAACGCCCATTTTGCGGAAGCAGTCGATGGTGGACAGGCAGTCCTCGCCCATCAGAAAGCCGGTGATATGGGTGGTGCCGCTGGCCAGAGCGCCGAGCATGACGGCGCGGTGGGAGATGGATTTATCGCCCGGCACGGTGATCTCACCGCGCAGCGGCGCGCAGGGATTGATTTGCATGGAAGTATACTCCTTCTTGTCGGATAACGGGTGAAAACGGCGGATATCGGAAGACAGGTTCAGTCGACCTTGTAGCTGCCGAGAACCTTGATATAGGGAAGCTCCTCATGGAGCTGATAGAGCAGGCTGCGCACGGCGTGGTCGCTGATGTTGCCGGTGAAGTCGACGTAGAACACGTAGCACCACGGGCTGTCCTTGAGCGGACGGGAGTGGATCTCGGTCATGTCGATGCCGTAATGCGCGATGATGTCCAGCACGGTTATCAGCGTGCCCGCGGCGTTCGGAATATGGAACGCGATCTCGATGCGGTTGTCCTCGGGCAGGCAGGTGGGCGTGCGGCTGACCGCGATGAAGCGCGTCTCGTTGTGTTTCATGTCGTTGATGCCCTCGGCGAGGATGGACAGGCCGTACCGCTCGGCGGCCTCGCGTGAGCAGATGGCCGCAAGGCTCACGTCGCCCTTGTCGCGCACGTTCTGCGCGGCGATAGCCGTGTTCGCGGCCTCGATGGCGGTGAAGCCGTGCGCGGAAATGAAGGCGGAGCACTGCGGCAGGGCATGGGGATGTGAGCAAACGTTCTGGATGTCCGCCATGGTCGCGCCCGGAACGGCCGCGAGACAGTGGGAGATCTTTTTGATGTACGAGCGGTTGATGGACAGGTCGTAGTCGAGCAGCAGGTCATAGACCGCGCTGACCGTGCCGGCGGTCGTATTTTCGACCGGAACGACACCGACATCCGCTTTGCCGTCGCGCACCGACTGGAAGACCTCCTCCCAGGTCGGGACGTTGACCGGCTCGCACTCGGGGAAGAGCGCGCGGGCGGCAAGCTCCTGATATGCGCCCGGGACGCCCTGATAGAACACGGTTTTCGGCTTCAGCATCTCGCTCGACGGGTGGAACGGGAACTTTTCCGGGTTCAGACGCAGGATCTCGCTGTACTGATACTCGCGGCTCGCGCGGATCATGCTCTGGAGCAGGGCGATGTACTTGAGGCGGACCTCCTCCTCCATGCCGGCGGAGCGCTGTTCGATGATCTCGGCCTCGCGGTCGGGCTTGTAGATCTTGTCGTCCGACTGCGCCTTGGTCTCTGCGACCTCGTGGGCGAGCGACATGCGCAGCAGGAACAGCTCGCGGATAGCGGAGTCGACCGAGTTGATGTCCTTGCGGATGGATGCAAGCTCACGCATAGCCGTTCGCCTCCCTCAGAAGATCCGCCAGAGCGACCGCACACGCGGCCTCGATGACCGGCGCGGCGCGCGTGACGATGCAGGGGTCGTGGCGGCCGTGAATGGACAGCGGCTCGACCTTGCCGGTGCGGAGGTTGAGCGTGTCCTGCGCCATGCCGATGGACGGGGTGGGCTTGATGCAGGCGCGGACGATGAGCGGCATGCC
>OKRX01002242.1_pt1 | contig 13115 bp, 10 predicted proteins | sample 1601241 | NCBI WGS metagenome assembly OKRX01 (sample SAMEA3541500, study PRJEB24748) | human gut metagenome | biome: human gut; feature: human-associated habitat; material: faeces | place: China | collected 2012
CAGCCGCCGTACATTTCTGGCCACAAGTGCAACCATTGCCGCCTCGCTGCCGATCGCATCTGCGATTGCCGAAGGAGGAAAAGGGAAAATGAACAGAAAAGGCAGAAAGAAGTGGCCTCCCCTCACGCCTCCGGGTTCTATCAGCCTGGAACGTTTCAAAGACAAATGTACAGGATGCCAGATATGTGTCGTCCGCTGTCCGAGCCAGGTCTTGCGCCCGACAGGATTGGAATACGGTTTGGATTATATGTTGAAACCACGTCTGGCCTATATCAGCAGTTATTGCAACTACGAGTGCACAGTCTGTTCCGATGTATGCCCTACCGGTGCGATCAAACCTCTGACTATCGAAGAGAAGACAACGACACAGGTCGGCATTGCCACTTTCTTCAAAGGCCGTTGTGTTGTTAATACGGAAGAGAAAGACTGCGGTGCCTGTGCAGAACATTGCCCGACCCAGGCCGTACACATGGTTCCTTACAAAGGAACACTGACGATCCCGCAGATCAACCCTGATCTCTGTATCGGATGCGGCGGATGCGAATCGATCTGTCCGGTACGCCCAATGCGTGCCATCATCATCAAATCGAACGTTGAGCACAAATTCGTCGAAAAGCCTAAAGAAGAGGAAATCAAAGAAATCGCGGTAGACGATTTCGGTTTCTGATTAACGATATATAACCGACTATATTATGAGGCCTTATTTGTGAAAGTAAGGCCTTTTCTTTATCTTTGCAGCCATGAAATTCGAATTACAACATAACGACACAAAATCAAATGCAAGGGCGGGTCTGATTACCACTGATCATGGAGTAATTGAAACGCCTATTTTTATGCCGGTCGGCACACAGGGCACAGTTAAAGGCGTCCACATGACCGAGTTGGAAGAAGATATCAACGCACAAATCATTTTAGGAAACACATACCATTTATATCTCCGTCCCGGATTGGAAATATTGGAACAGGCAGGCGGATTGCACAAATTCAACACATGGAATCGGCCAATCCTGACAGATAGCGGTGGTTTCCAGGTTTTTTCTCTTTCCGAAAACCGCAAGTTGCATGAGGAAGGCGCCATGTTCCGCTCACATATCGACGGCTCCAAGCATCTGTTTACCCCGGAAAAGGTTATGGATATCCAGCGGATTATCGGGGCGGATATCATTATGGCTTTCGATGAATGTTGTCCGGGCGATGCCGATTATGAATACGCGAAAAAGTCCCTCGGTCTGACGGAACGTTGGCTGGACCGTTGTTTCGAACGTTTCAACTCTACAGAGCCGAAATACGGTTACCAGCAAAGTCTTTTCCCGATTGTACAAGGTTGTGTTTATCCGGAACTGCGCCGAAAGGCAGCCGAGAATGTAGCGGAAAAGGGCGCTGACGGCAATGCGATCGGTGGCCTGGCAGTAGGCGAACCAACAGAGAAGATGTACGAGATGATCGAAGTAGTCAACGAGATCCTGCCGAAAGACAAGCCTCGTTACCTAATGGGAGTCGGCACACCGATCAATATTTTAGAGGGGATTGAACGGGGTATCGATATGTTCGACTGCATCATGCCGACGCGCAACGGACGTAACGGACAGATATTTACCCGCTTCGGCACGATCAATATGCGTAATAAGAAATGGGAGAACGACTTCTCTCCTATCGATCCGGATGCTCATTCGGCTATCGACACGCGCTACAGCAAGGCGTATCTACACCATTTGATCAAAGTGAATGAGATGTTAGGACTTCAACTGGCATCAATTCATAACCTCGCGTTTTACCTGTGGCTCGTAAAAGAGGCACGCAAACATATTATTGCCGGCGATTTCACGACCTGGAAGAGTGAAATGGTCCGTCAATTATCAAACCGGTTATAAGCAAACTATCACATGAAATTCAAACTGAAACGGATAGACTGGTATATCATCAAGCAATTCTTAGGTACTTATATCTTTGCGATTGCCCTGATTATCGCTATCTCGGTCGTCTTCGATATAAATGAGAAGATCGACAAGTTCCTGAGTCCGGACGTACCGTTGAAAGCGATTGTCTTCGACTATTACATGAACTTCATCCCGTATTTCGCGAACCTGTTCAGTCCGTTGTTTACTTTCATTGCCGTTATCTTCTTCACCTCAAAGTTAGCAGACAATTCAGAAGTGATCGCAATGTTGGCGAGCGGGATGAGTTTCCGGCGTCTGATGTTGCCTTACGCGATTTCGGCAGGGATCATTGCACTCAGTACGTTTGTGCTGAACGCTTATATCATTCCGCCTGCCAACGCCACGCGTATCGACTTCCAAAACAAATATATCAAGAATAAGAAGGTAGACTATGTCCGTTCCGCCCAATTGGAGATCGAGCCGGGCGTAATCGCCTATTTCGACCGCTACGACGCGCGTTCCGGGATGGGATACCGTTTCTCTTTGGAGCACTTCGAGGACAAGAAGATGATTTCACGCCTCACGGCAAACTCCATCAAATACGATTCGCTATACAATTGGACGCTGATCGACTACATGATCCGCGACTTCGACGGGATGCGCGAACATATCACCGAAGGGAGCCGCATGGACACCACATTGACAATCGTCCCTTCGGACTTCCTGATCTCTGTCAATGACTGCGAGACGATGACTTCTTCCGAACTGTCCACGTATATCGACCGTCAGAAGAAAAGAGGGATCGGCAATATCCAGACGTTCCAGATCGAATACCACAAACGTTTTGCCGCCATCATGGCCGCCTTCATCCTGACCTCCATCGGAGCCTCGCTCTCTTCCCGCAAGATCAAAGGAGGCATGGGGTTGAACATCGGCATCGGACTGGCCTTGAGTTTCTCCTACATCCTCTTCACCACCGTCACATCGACCTTCGCCATCAACGGCAGCCTCAGCCCCGCTATGGCCGCCTGGATTCCGAATATATTGTATACGTTTATCGCGATTTATTTGTACCGGAAGGCACCGAGATAAGAAATGTTTTGCAAAACCAACCATCATACTATCATAATCGTCCGTATATTGTTTTAAAACAGTGTGTTATGACATGACAGTTGCCGTTTTATACTATCATTCATCTGTCATAACCATCATGGAAAAAAAACGATAATATTCTGTGTATCAATCAACAATAAAAACAGAAACCGTCCGGGAATAGATGCAAAACAGGTTAAAATAGCTTCATTTTTCATCAAGACAGGCTTTTCTTTTGCCAAAAAAAGCTTGGATAGCCGCTTAAGACCCGGGTGTAAGCACCACGGAGACCCGAGTGAGGGAGAGGTGCAGATCCGGGTCTGTGCAAAGCCTTTCCGTGGATGCGTGGATGTTTATCCGCCATGCTGGGAGTGTTTTTATGTCTCGTTTTTGCATTTTGTCCGGCAAAAAAGGCCGTTTTATTATAGAAAAACGACCTCGTTTTGTCGACGGCCATTTGGGCTTAAATAAATGCAAACAGCCCATTATCAATCATATAAGTAAATCAGCAAGTAAAAAGCATGATAGATGCATGATGGTAGAATGATAGTGGAAAACAGCAACTGTCATACTTTAATATATTGTGTAACAACAGCTAATAACCCAAAATGATAGTATGATGGTTGGTTTGCGAAATTTTCATGAAAGAAGAGAGGTGATCCCGAATAGTAATTTTTGGTGCGGTTACCCTGATTACCTTTAGAGTTTTCCAAAAGCAACAGGCAGCTCTTTTCGCTAAAACCCTCGTTTAAGACAGGTTTCATCCCATCTGAACGGTTTTGAGGAATGTCGAAGGGCCTTTATCCGGTATCAAAAGGAATACCGGATAAAGGCTCATGCCGAGCATACAAAAAAAAGAGGATACATAGTCTCGATGCATCCTCTTTTCCTTTAAATTTAATGAATTACTTAATCAATTTCAATCCAACTTCAAACTTAGTTGTCTTTTCCATCGCTTCGGGGAAGGCTTTCAGTATTGACTTAACCAATTGTCCCATTCCGTTTAAAGCGTCATCTCCGATAAGTTCAGCCAACGTAGGCAATAAAGGAGCGATCTGGCTAACTAAAGCTTTGTCAATATAGACACGGGCTGACTTGCCATCAGAAGCGATTTCATAATTAACAGGAATGCCATTCTGCAATAAAGCCATAATTTGTTCCAAAGGATCTATAGCAGCCTTACTCTTCAAACTTCCCATGATCTTAGTTATATCCAAGAAGACAAGTATTTGCTTATCCGTCACATTATAGGAAGCATATCCTGGTTCCGATGTTTCCCAAACAGGTGTGACAGGCTTGCTCAAATCCACTCCCGCTTTAGAAATAGAAGCAACAATCTGCCCGTCTTCCTGGAACGTAACACTCTGAAGGACCTGTACCAAAGCGATACTCCCAAAACCTTCAGCTATATTAGGAATAGAAGTCACAGGTAAAAAACCAAGCATAGTGCCTTCAGCAGCTTCCCAAACCATAGACACAGGACCTGATACAAAAGTTTCACTCTCGTCTTTTGCTATTTCAGCCAATTTCCAAGTACCTGCAATAGGAGCTGTTATTTTCAAAGTTGCATCCAAAGTCAAAACACCGGCTTCAACGGTTCCTTTTGCAGAGACAGTTCGCAAGTCATTCGTGTTGCTTCCTTCCAATGCATAGCTTTCACCTGTCTTGACCATTTTGGCTTCAATCTTGACTTCTGCTTCACCCGGAATCAAATTCGCCAACGTAATAGTTGCCTGTTCAGCCGAACTTGCATCTACTTTTACAGATTGGTCAGCGACTTCAGTGCCTCCCATCGTCAATTTCAATGTTTCTGCCGTATAAGTCGCAGAAATAGCCTTCCAGCCGTCATCAGTCTTATTGTCATCATCGTCACTACAAGCAGTGAAGAAACTCAATGCACAAAGCATCGTAAACACAAAAAATAGATTTTTCTTCATAATCTTCTTTTTAAATTATACATAAAAACAGAGCGAAGATAAGTAATCTTAATGAGACATACAACACAAAAAAGTTAATGCCGGTTATTCCGAAAAAATAACCGGCATTATCATAAAAATAGACAATTCAATCGATAAAATTGAATCAATTATACAAGATTATTTTTTGACTTCAGACAACGCTCCCGCCGCTTTCAGATATTCGACATAATTCAAGTAGAGTTGAAAATGGGCATCGACCTGTGTTTCATAAGCCTGCTGCCACAAAGCCTGCGCTTCGAGATAGTCCGAGAGTGTCTCCAAGCCCACTTCGTACTGGCTTTTACTGACCTTCATGTTTTCTTCGGCCTGGAGGAGAGAACGGTCGGAAAGTTCGCTTTCCAGCCGGGCTTCGTCGAGGTTATTGGCGGCTTGTGTCAGTTCCAACATCATTTGTTCGTTCATGTTTTCCTGTTCCAGGCGGGATTGCATCAGCTTGGCTTTGGCGGCACGCACCTTATTACTTCGCTCGCCGAAATGGAAAAGCGGGATGCTCACGTTCAGCAAGACGGAGAAACTGCCTTTGTCCATCAACATCTGGTCGTTCAGTTCAAAGCCATGTACATAATCATAAGACCCCATGATGCCGACTTTGGGCAACAGCTCGCTACGGTTCAGCCGCACCTGCTGCCCGGCGATCTCGACCTGTTTATCCAAGATGGCATATTCGGGACGGGCACTGATATCGGAAACCTGGACATCCATCCCTTTTTCGACCGCCGGATAATCGCCGGAAATACGGATATCGGAGACAAGCGGTTTCCCGATCAGATGACAAAGATTCATAGTCGCCAACCGCAGGGCGTTCTCTGCTTTACGGATGGAGAGTTCGCTTTCGTTCAGCTTCACCTGCACTTTCAAGACATCGTTCTGCGGTTTCAGGCCATGTTTGTAAGCGCTCTCGACATTCGACAGCAGTTCCCGGAGCACAGCGTTATATTTATCCGCCACCTTTTTCATCTCCTGCGCCTTCACGACCAGAGCATAGGCTTTGTCTGTTTTGAGGATCACTTCCGTCGCCGTCAGCGCCTCGTTCATCTCGGCCATCTCTTTCCCCAAGACAGACATCCGGTAGGCAGCCCGGATCTTACCGCCCATATAAAGCGGCTGCTCAACCCGGATTCCACCCATGTAGACTGTCCCGACTTTATAATCGAGATTGATACCGGGGAAATGGGTATAAATGCCTGTCGGGACCAAGTTCCCGGCTGCATCATACAGAATGACGGGCATTTTGCCACCTTCAATTCCGAATCCGCCGTCCGCCGTACTGTAAAGGCCCATCCCGTTAGCGGTAAAGTTCGGGAAGAAGTTCCCTTTATAGCTTTTCATCGTATACAGGGCACTTTCGGTCTGTTTCACCGATGCCGCCATTTCCTTATTATATTGCAGCGCCATTTCCCGGCACTGCTGCAAGCTCAACGTCTCCTGTGCGAAAAGAGACGACGGGCAGAGAATAGACAACAGGATAATAGATATTTTCTTCATCAGTCTACATGTTTAATATGAAAGAATAATGCGTATAGGACAGGAATAAAAACGAGTGTGATCACCGTTCCGAACAGCAGGCCGCCCATAATGGATGCTGCAAGCGAACCGAACATGGCGTCGGTCAGCAACGGGATCATCCCTAAGATCGTGGTCAAGGCCGCCATCATCACCGGCCGCAGACGGCTCTGGGCACTGTCGATCAAGGCAGTGACCGGCTCCGTCCCCTGCCCGATCTGCAAAGTGATCTCGTCCATCAGCACGATACCGTTCTTTATGATCATTCCTATCAACCCCAATGTCCCGACAATGGCGACAAAGTTGAACGTCTTGCCGGTCACCAACATCGTCATCACCACTCCGACAAATACCATCGGGATACTGCAGAAGATGATAGCCGGCTTGCGGTAATCCTTGAACAGCATGATCAAGATCGCGATCATCAGGATAATGGCCAGCGGGAAATTCTTGAACAGATACTTCATGGACTGGTCGCTGGCGTTCTTCTCACCCTGCCATTGCAGCGAATAGCCTGCGGGGAGTTCGATCTGCTCCAACTTTTCCGCGACTGCCAATCGTGCTTTTTCCGTCTCGACACCCGGCACGGGAGAGCATTGCACGCGCTGGCTGCGTTGTCCGTTGTAGCGAGGAACAACCGGGTCCTCCCATCGCACGTCAATTCCCTTGCTGATCTGTTTCAACGGCGTGCTGCCCATCAGGCTTTCGATCAGTTCTTCCTTCGATAGTGTCCCGGCTTTCAGTTTCACCATGTTTTCTTCGTTCAGCAGGCCGTTCAGCGAAGGGAGCGTCGAAAAGACCTGCGTGTTTCCTAAATCCTCGATCGGCCGTCCCTGCCCGTCCAGGCATTTCAGGTAAATATTGTTTTTATGGATGCCTTCGTAGAAAGAACCGATAGGTATACCGCCTGTAGCTGTCAGTAACGAAAGGCTCACGTCGCTGCGGCTCAATCCCAACGCACGGGCGGCCGGTTGGTCGTACTCGATTGTCAGGACCGGAACCTGCGGTTCCCAGTCGGTCGTGATCAGGCAGACTTCCGGCGTATTCTCCATAATATGTCGTGCACTGTCCGCCAAACGGTGCAGGACGGCAGGATCAGGTCCTAAGAATTGGGCCTCGATGGGATATTTCTTAAACATCAGGTTATAACGTTTCAACTTGACGTAAGCATCCGGATACTGCCGTGTCAGGTACTCTTGTATCTCGTCGATATTTTCGACTAGCTCGTCGGGAGATGTAAAGTCGATGATCAACTCCCCATAGGCCAGCGAAGGATTGGCAATGCTTCGCACCAGGTTGTAACGTCCCGGCGTCCCACCGATGGAAGCTGTCACGTTCGTGATCTCCTTCCGGGTTTTCAGATAAGCTTCTATCTCTTTCAGGTCATTCGCCACACGGGTAGAATTATTGCCCTCCGGAAGTTTGTATTCCATATACAACTGATCGTACACCATATCGGGGAAGAATCCCTGGCGCAGGAACCGATAGCTATAGGCGGACAAGAGCAACAAAGCGACCATCGTCAGCGTAAAGCCAAGGCGGTGCGACAAACCGAAACGCAAAGCAGCCCGCAAGATGGCATATATCTTACCTTTATATACACGCTTGCCGGAATTATCGTTTTCCACCGCCGGATGTAACCGCCTGTTTGCCATCAAGGGAACGTGGAGCAATGCCAACACCCAGCTCAGCAACAGTGAAACGGCCAGTACGATAAACAGGTCGCGCGTATAAACGCCTGCCGTATCAGGAGACATAAAGATAGGAAGAAAAGCGATGATGGCAATCAGAGTAGCTCCCAGCAAAGGCATCGCTGTCTGCCGTCCGATGGCAGTCATTGCCTCCATCCGACTCTTTCCGGCTTTCAAATCTACCAAAATACCGTCGATGATAACAATCGCATTATCCACCAGCATCCCCATCGCAAGCACGAACGAGGCCAATGAAACACGCTGCATCGTACCATCCATAAAATAAAGGAACAGGAAGGAACCGAATACCGTCACTACCAGGCTGATACCGATAATCACCCCACTCTTGAACCCCATAGCGATCATCAGGATAACGACTACGATAATCACAGATTCTATCAGATTAAGAATGAACGTCCCCAACGAACTGCCTACGCGTTCCGGCTGATAGAAAACTTTATGACACTCTACTCCTGCTGGAAGGCGTTCGACTTTCAGTTGCTCCAATTTCTTTTCCACTTGATGCCCCACTTTGATAATGTCGGCATCCGAAGAAGCGGCCACCATTATTCCTATCGCACGCTGACGGTCATAAAACAATTCGTTGCGGGTAGGATCTTCATAATCTTTCTCAATACGGGCTATATCACTCAACCGCAACTGATCGGCATCATGTCCCTGAATCAGCATACGACCGATATCCTCCACCGTCTTAAACTTGTCACTGACTGTCACCCGGATACGATTATCGCCATTATCATAGTAACCAGTATAAGTCGTTTGGTTCTGTCCGTTCAATGTGGCTAGCACTTCGGCGGGTTTCACACCCAAGTTAGCCATCCGGTCTTGCAAAAGAGAGATATTAATACATTCGGGACGTTTACCGTATAAGTCGACGCGTTCCACCCCATCCAGTTCGCTGACTTCACGTTTCACCAGTTCTGAATAATCAGACAGTTCCCTATCGGAAAGTCCGTCACCCGTCAAAGCGAAAAACATTCCGTAAACATTTCCAAAATCATCTTTTACAATAGAAGGACTGGCACCTTCGGGAAGTTCTGCCTGTGCGTTCGCCACTTTACGACGCAACAGATCCCAGCATTGTTCTACGTCCGTCTCTTTGACAGTCGTTTTCAGTTCTACCTGAATCAGGGAGAGATCGTTGTAGGAATAACTTTCCACATTATCTATATTCCCCATGGAGCGAATATTCTTCTCCAGTACATCCGTCACCTCTAATTCTACCTGATGCGCAGACGCACCGGGATAGGTGGTGACTACCATGGCAAGCTTTACCGTTATTTCTGGGTCTTCCAGTTTACTCATTTCATAACTGGAATAAGCTCCTCCTACAATCAGTACGGCAATCAGGAAGTAGATTAACTTCTTGTTCTCAAATGCCCATTTACTAATATCAATCATAGCAGTCCTCCCACATTGGTTTCAGCAGCCGGAAGAAGCGGTTCCACCTGTTCTCCCTCTTTTACATGATGCACCCCCGAAGCGACAACCAAATCACCGGGATTCGCTCCGTCTGAAGTAATCAGGCATCTGCCGTCGCTAAGCAGACGGGTTACTGTCACATCACAACGGCGAATAGCGTGACTGGAAGCATCATAAAGAAAAATACTCGTACGTCCGTTCTCACGAAGGATCGCTCCGCTGGGAACCAACAGGTTACGCACATCTCCTTCACTACATTCGATAGTTACCATTGTATTCATGCCGGGCGATGGAACTGCCTGTTTATCTTCTTTTTTCAGTTGAAGCCGCATGGTGTACAACTGATTGGCATTTGCCTTAGGGGTGACACTAATCAGTTCCAAAGCATATCTTTGATGAGGATAAATATCGAATGTACAATAGTAGCGGGTAAACTGCTGTCGACGAATATATTCCACTGCCGGAAGATTAATCTCCACCTCCGGGCTTCCCTCACTGATGATGGAAACGACGGGCATACCGGCAGCTACCGTCTCATGGGAATCAAAAAGACGTTTCTGCACATATCCGCTAAAAGGAGCATACAAACGGGTGTATGCCAACTGGTCTTTAGCATGGTTATATTTGGCGGTAATCTGTCTCAATCCGTACACGGCCTTATCGTTAGCATCCGGTGTTGTCACATTTTCCTTATAAAGTGCCATCACCCGTTCCGCCTCCGCTTTCACACTTTGATATTCTGCTTCTGCTGCATCCAGCTGAATCTGATAGTCTGTCGGATCTAATTCTGCCAATAATTGCCCTTTACGCACATAGGCACCGTCATTTACATGCATATACTGAATAGTACCACTCACCCGGAAAGACAAACTTATATCTTGTGCTGCTTTCACCCGTCCCGGAAACTGTAAAGCTATTTGTTTGTCAGCAGAAAGTATAGTGTCAATCTTCACTGCCGGATTACTGTCTGTGTTTTGTACACGTTGCCCACACGAAGTCAACAGAACTGCTAAAAATCCTGTTAATAAGAAGTCCAATCGTCTCATATTTTCACTTATTAGTTAGTTGCCACAAAAGTATCCCAAGCAAACATGAGGAGAAAGGTTGATTTAGACGAAACATTGTTCTATTTGTACGTTAGCTAAGATAAAAAGCCGAAATAGTTTGCTATTTGTATTTATTTGTTTGTTACTTTGTAAGGAAATTCATTTCAACGAAAAGGAATATGGAACCACTGATGCCATTCAAGTATGTTATAATATCTCCGGAAGATACTTCCATGAAAGAAGGATGCATTATTTCCGAATTCAACCAATGCGGACTTTTCCTCTGCCAGAAAGGACAGGCGGAAATCCTGCTGGGAGGTAGACCATATCAGATTAACAAAAGGAATCTTTTCATATATACTGCAGCCAACCTTCTACAGATACGCCAAAGAAGCGCAGACCTGAAAGGAATCATGATAGAGGTCGATCTGGATTATGTCATACCGATAGTAAACAAAGTAGCCAACTCGGAAAACTTGCTTTATTTGCGGGAAAATCCCTGTCTGTCGCTTTCCGAAGAGCAATATACATTTGTAGAGAACTTGCTCAAATCTGTAGAAAAACGAATTAACAGGGAGAATATCTGTAACAGTTCCCGACAGAAACAACATTTAATTTCTGAATTAATCAAATCCTGGGGACAAGTGATATGCTATGAGTTATTAAACATCTATTTCAACAACGAACCGCAAACACCACTACCACAGGATAAAAAGGATAAGATTTTCCAAAATTTCATGATTACCCTCTATCGATATTATCATCAGGAACGGGATGTTACTTTCTATGCAAACAAGCAATGTCTGTCCGCCCGATATTTTTCTTCTGTCATCAAGGAGAAATCAGGGAGTAGTGCTTTGCAGTGGATTATACAGAATGTCATTACAGAAGCCAAATATCTGCTCGATAATACCGATTTAAGTATTAAGGAAATAGCGACCAAGCTCAACTTCCCCACACAATCATTCTTCGGGAAATATTTCAAGCAGTATGTCGGTATATCTCCTAAAGAATATCGGAACAAACTTATCAAACAGTAACTTTCTTAAACTGCCGGAACTGCCACCACAACATACCTCCGGATATAAGACTAGCCGCCAAATCTGCCACAGGCATACTGGCCCAAACACCCATTTGTCCATAATAATGAGGTAGAATCAATAAACAGGGCACTAAGAATAACATCTGTCGGGTCAGCGACAAAAAAATGGCTTTACTTGCCATTCCGATACTCTGGAAGAAATTGGAAGCTACCATCTGAAAACCTACAATCGGATAGAAGAACACCACTACACGAAATCCTTTAGAAGCGATACTGATTAATTCTGCGTCCGAAGTAAAAATGGAAGATACGATTTCCGGAATGAACATACCTATCAGGAAACCAATCGTTGTCACTACAGTTGCACAATAAATGGTTACTTTCAGTACTTCCGTCACACGAGGATAGAGCTTCGCACCAAAATTATATCCCGCAATGGGCTGCATCCCCTGGTTCAGTCCCAATACAATCATAATAAAGACAAAAACAATACGATTAACAATACCGAATGCACCGATCGCCAAATCACCTCCATGCTCTTTTAATCCCTGATTAATCAGAATCACAATAAAGCAAGACGCCATATTCATCAGGAAGGGAGACATACCGATAGCCAATGAATCCAACACGATCTTCCGTTTCAAACGGAAAATACCTTTTTTCAATCGTATCAGTTCGTCTTTGCGACAGAACAGATGAAGCTGCCAGACCAAGGCGATCAACTGCGCACAAACCGTAGCTGTGGCCGCCCCGCGAATTCCCCAGTCGAATACAAAAATAAACAAAGGTGCAAGTAATACATTGATTAACACGGTCGTGATGGTTGCCACCATCGCTTTTTGCGGATGTCCCGAGGCACGAAGCACTGCATTCAGTCCCAAATATAAATGAGTTACCACATTTCCCAGCAGAATAACCTGCATAAATTCGCGGGCATATTTGACAGTCTCATCACTTCCGCCGAAAAAATAAAGTATCGGATCAAGAAAAGGCAGAACGACCAGCGTAAAAGAGATACCTATAATAAGGTTTAATACAAACACATTTCCCAAAACCCGCTGTGCGGTATCATAATCTTTCTGGCCCAACTTCACAGAAATCAATGTAGCTGCACCTACCCCCACCAAAGAGCCAAAAGCCGCGGCAAGATTCATTAGCGGAAAGGTTAATGCTAACCCGGAGATAGCCATCGCCCCTACTCCATGACCGATGAAAATACTATCTACCATATTATAAAGAGAAGACGCCGTCATGGCGATAATTGCCGGAATGGCATACTGCATTAAAAGCTTTCCAATCTTTTCCGTACCCAACGCAGTGGGTGTCTTTTGTCCTGTCATACCTATTAGTTTGAGGGTGCAAAGATACAAAAAAGAGACGGATTACAGGATATATGAGAAAAGTTTCGTATTTTTGCCCACAAAATTGAGTTAATACGTAAC
>OKRX01002253.1_pt1 | contig 13083 bp, 11 predicted proteins | sample 1601241 | NCBI WGS metagenome assembly OKRX01 (sample SAMEA3541500, study PRJEB24748) | human gut metagenome | biome: human gut; feature: human-associated habitat; material: faeces | place: China | collected 2012
GGAAACTTGGTAGAACCAAGTTTCCGGCGCATTACCTCTTCCCTATCCCCTCTTACATTTTACCTTTACTAGCTCCGTTCCCAGCCGCCAAAGGGGCAGCAGATAGAGGAAAAAGGCAAAGCAGATGCTGACCATAGGCGCTCCCACCGAGGCCAGCGGCACTCCGGCTGCGATAGACCAGGGGATCAGCGGCGCCGCTACCACCGCCGTATCCTCCAGGGCGACGGCGGTCTCCTCCCGGCTGGGCTGGGCGTCCTTGCACAGCTGGTGGGTCAGAATGATAGCCAGCGTCTGATTGCAGGCCACGGCAGAGGCCAGCACGCCGGTGCACAGCATGGCTCCGTAGGGGGTGATGCGCCGGCTGAGAGTCAGAATGGCCTGCTGCAGCCCGTCCAGCAGCCCCGTTTTTTGGAAAATGCCCGAGTAAGCCGAGGAGATGCACACGATGACGGCAACCTTCACCATAGAAATGACTCCGCCGCCGTTGAGCATGGCCCCCACCGCCTCCTCCCTGGCCTGGTAACCAAGCAGGGCGCAGTGCAGCAGCTCCACCGACTGGACCCGCTGGAGAAGCAGGCAGATGGGAATAGCGGAGAGAATACTGGCCCCCATGGCCCACTTCACCGGCACCCGGCCCAAAGCCAGCGCGAAAATCACCAGCGCGGGCAGCAGCGCGATCCAATGCAGTTGAAATTCTGTCTCAAACAAAGCGGCCAGATCCAGAGAGGTCTGGGTGTGGGGTGTGGCCATACCCACAAAAAGGTACAGCAGACTGGTCACCACAAAGGGCAGCCAGGAGGTGCGCAGCATGGCCCGGATGTTGTCAAAGATGCTGGTCTGGGTGAGCTCTGCCACCAGCAGAGCACTGGTGGACACAGGAGAGCATCGGTCCCCGAAAAACACACCGGAGAGCACTGCGCCTCCGATCAGCACCAGAGGCACTCCCATGGCTGTGCCCAGCGTGGCACAGATGACTCCCATGGTGGCCGCCGCGCCAAAGGCGGTTCCGGTGAGCACCGAAACCAGACAGTTAAGCAGAAAGGTCATCAAAAGGAACACCGAGGGCTGGATAAAGGGCGTGGTATAGCTGATGATGGCCGGAATGGTACCCGAGGCCCGCCACAGGGCGGTGAGCACGCCGATGAGCAGGAATGTGACCAGAATGTTCCGGGCGGTTTTGACTCCGTCCAGACACATACTCCCCAGCTCCCGCCAGACATAGCCCCGCCTGCGTCCGTAAGCCAAAAAGATGACTAATCCAACCGCCAGAGCGTACAGAATGGACCAGTTCAGAGCCACGCACACCACCAGAGCAGCACAAAACAGCAGCAGCGTCAGCGTTTCCACGTCTCCATCTCCCCTCTCTCCTGCCAATTAGCATAGCACACTCAGCTCCAAATGAAAAGAGGGCAGACAAGCGCGCCGGGAATCTGGATGTTCTCCAGATTCCCGGCGCGGTCAATCGTAAGGCATTCTGTTATGAATCTGCCCTCCGGACAGTAAGGAAATAGTGCTCTGTCTCCGCATCCAGCTCCACGGTCTTGATGCCTGCGTCCAGGTCAAAGCCGAAGTTCTGCTGCAAAATTTCGATCTGTCCCCGGTCTTCCAGGGTGGCGGTCTGCTCCGTACACGCGAGGTTAGAGCCCAGGGTGGTCATCAGGTCATAGCCCCGTGTTCCCTGATTGGCCAGGTCGCAGCTATAATCGTAGCTGGCCTCTTTTTCCATGGATACGGTCACCGTGAGGCTGCCCCCGGCGGGGACCGTTACCTGGGTCTCCAGCCAGCACACCCGGTAGGAGGACCGGGCCTGGGAGAACACATCCTCCAGCTGCCAGGCGTCATACCGCTGCGTATCCCCCGGAGACAGGACGCCGTAGGCCAGCAGCTGCTCCACCGTCGACTGGAGATAGCGCTCCAGGGTATCCGGGTCCGATTGTCCGTCCTCCGTCCACTGCCCGCAGAACTGGGCCAGCACCTCCCGGAGCATGGTGTCCAGGTCGCTCTCATATCGCTCTACCGTTACGCCGCATCCCTCCAGCTCCGGGTCATCCTCGTCCAGGCCGCCGGTGACATAGCCGCCCACGGTCAGCTCGTCCACGTCCTCTCCCAGCACCAGCAGGTAATAGGGCTGTCCGTCTTCCGGGTCGCCTTCCTCTGGGATGGAGAAGTTCTTTACCATGCGTCCGTTCTCCGAGTCATAGGAGCCCCCGTTGAAGCCGTAGCTCAGCACATGGGACTTCTCGTAGTCCAGCTCCATGGACACCCGGATGGAGGGATTGGGAGCCTCCTGGCTCCGTGCCGGGCCGTAGGGGTCGGTAAGCTTGTAGACGGTCACCGGCACCTGGCTCACGTCGAAGGCCTCCCCCAAAACGCTGTCCAAATAGCTTCCGTTGGAGAGCAGGGTCTGGTAGCCCTCCCAGCTTTCTGGGGAATCCAGGCTGATGCCGTCTGGGCTCTCCTCCAAGAGGCCGGAATAGGTTCCCCAGTGAAGGACGGTCTCCAGCCTCTCCCCTTCCACCTCCAGCACCGGCTGGTTATCCAGGTACAGGTCGGTGACAAAGGGGTAGAGCAAGGTGAGGGTCTGGTCCTCCTCCCCGGTGTTGGTCAGAGTATACTCGTCGGTCACCAGGATACGGTCGTCATATCGCTCCAACTCCAACTCCTCATCCCACACCGGCCCCCAGGGAGCAAAGTCCAGGGTAATGGCCCGCTGGGCGGTGATCGTTTCATTTTCCTCCCGCAAGGTCATGGGAAGCACCGGTCCGGCGTAGGACTGAAACGCAGACGCGCCGCTGGCTCCACTGTCACTGCCGCTGCGCCCGCCCAGCAGGGGCAGTAGCCGCACCACGCCTACCACCAGACACACACAGGCGGCCAGAGCGGCCCATCGTTTCCAGTGATATTTTGTTTTTCTCCTTCTGGGTTCCAGGGCCGGCTCAAGTATCTCATCCTTTAGGTGGCTGATTGCCTCAAAGAGGCGCTCGCTCTGTTTGCTCATAACACCACGCCCTCCTTCTCCAGAGCCAGGCGCAGACTCTGGCGCAGCCTCCGCAGCCGCTGGGCCAATCCGTTGGAGGAGCAGCCCAGTCCGGCCGCCAGTTCTTTGACTGCATCTCCGCACCAGTACCGGCGGAGAAACAAATCCCGCTCCTCCTCATCCAGAGTCTGAAGCCACCGCTCCACCGCCCGAGCCACCTCCTGGGCCTCCCACTGCTCCTCCGCGCTGGGCACCGCCGGGACGCACTCCTCCAGTTCCAGCACCAACGCCTCCATTCCCCCGCCCCGCTTGGCGCTGTACCGCTGCCGCCAGCGGTCAATGGACAGGTTGCGCACGATGCGGCACAGGTAGGCCCGCAGACTGTTGGGCCGCTGAGGCGGCATGGTATTCCAGGCCCGGTGCCAGGTGTCGTTGACGCACTCCTCCGCGTCGGGCCGGCTTTGCAGAATGTTGTAGGAGACGCTGCGGCACACCGGGCCGTACTTCTCCTCCGAGGCGGTAATGGCCCGCTCCTCCCGCTGCCAGTATAAGGCCACGATCTGCTTGTCCTCCATGTGGGTTTCCCCCCTTTTCCCTTCACCTATTCAGACGGAATTGCCCGGGGAATATGACCAAAATTCTTTCTTTTATTGTACCATGGGAGAAAAATCCTGCCAATGCTCTCGTCCCGCCATTGCGAAACGTTCTTCCCTGTGCTACAATTTATCCCGATGTTTGGAAATTTCTCAGAAAAGAGGGTTTATTTATGTATCCCATCTATGTTTTGATCGCTCTGCTGCCCCCGGTAGCTATGCTGATCGTGGGTATCTGGTGGAAGGTATCTCCCCCTAAGATGGAGGGAAAAGGATTGGCCTACCGCACCCAGCTGTCTACCAAAAGCCCAGAGGCGTGGGCTTTCGCCCACAAGCACTGCGCCCGGCTGTGGGTGCGCATGGGCGTGATACTAACTGCGGCTGCGGGCATTGCCATGTACTTGCTGCGGGACCAGGACTACCAGACCTTTCTCATCTGGATCCTGGCGGGCGAGATGGCTCTGTTCTGCGTCTCCGCCTTTCTGGTGGACGCCCTGCTGAAAGCAAATTTTGAAGAATAAGTAAGAAGTGGCCCGTCCGGCATAGTCGGACGGGCCGCTTTTGTCTATGAAGCCAGGCAAACCTGGGCCAATACGGCGGCCAGTTTGGTCTGGTAGCCCTCCTGACGGAGCATCGCCTCCTCCTCTGGATTGGAGAGAAAGCCGCACTCCACCAACACCGCCGGGCAGTCCACATGATTCATCAGGTACACATTGTCGCCGATGGGCTTGGCCTGGCGGCTGTTATCGGACTGCAAATTGGTCTGAATGGCCTGCTGGAAGGACTCCGCCAGGGCCTGGGAATCCTGGGTGGGAGCAAAGAAAACCTGTGAACCGTGGTATTGACTCTGGGAGAAGATATTCTGGTGGATACTCACCAGCACCACTCCCTCCAGTGACTGCACGGTCTCGGCCCGGTTGTGCAGGTCGGAAACCTTCTTCTCCCGTAACGTTTCCGCCTCCGGGTCGTGAAGGGAGATATCCTCCTCCCGCATCAGGTAGCTGTTCTCCCCGTAAAAGCCCAACAGGGCGTCCAGACGTTTGGCAATAGCCAGATTGATCTGGCTCTCCGGTACCCCAGTCACCGACACTGCACCTCCGTCTTCCCCGCCGTGCCCCGGATCGACCACCCAAACCCGCTCTCCTTCCGACCAGGAAGCCGCCGGAGCAGCCGCGCCCAGATAGGTCTGCACCAACATTCCCGCACTCAGCACCGCCAACAGCCCCGCTAAAATCAGCAGGGACCCCCATCTCATCCTCTTCAACCGCACATCCCCCCTCCCCGTATTCTATGGAGCGGGGAGGCCGACTATGTATGGACCCTCCCGCCCTGAGGTGCATAGGATGCACCGGGAGGCCGCTCAGCCTCCCAATCCCAACCGAGGAGGAATGATCTTGAATATGGAAAATGGCAGCTCCTGCCCTCTGCCCAGCTGCCCGAACCGCTACGGCACTCTGCCGTCCTGCGCGGGTCTGTCGGTGCCCTATGTTCCCTTCCAACAGGAAGGTTCTCAGAAATATAGCCAGAGCGACGCGCTGAGCAACGGCACTCTGTTTCCCGGCCTGAATCTTCCCTTCCGCCTGAAAGTGGAGGGCAGCACCGTCCCCGCCGGTCCCCTGGCCGAGCTCCAGGCTCTGGAGTTTGTGGTCGCGGAGCTTGGTATGTATCTGGATACACACCCCAGCGACCAGGAGGCCTTCGACCTGTTTCAGAAGTATGTTGCCATGGAGAAGAGCGCCCGGGAGACCTATCAGGCCAAGTTCGGCCCTCTGACCCAGAGCGCCTCCGCCAACGGGGAGAGCTACCAGTGGCTCAGGGAGCCCTGGCCCTGGAACTATGCGCAAAACGAGGTGAAGTGACATGTTTCTTTATGAGAAAAAGCTGCAGTTCCCGGTAAAGGTGGCCACTCCCAACCCCAAGCTGGCCTCCTTCATCATCAGCCAGTACGGCGGCCCCGACGGCGAGGTGGGTGCGGCTATGCGCTACCTCTCCCAGCGCTACGCCATGCCCTATGTGGAGGCCAAAGGCCTGCTCACCGACATCGGCACCGAGGAGCTGGGCCACATGGAGATGGTGGCCGCCCTGGTCCATCAGCTCACCCGAAACCTGAGCGACGAGGAGGTGCGCAATAACGCCTCCTTCGCCCCCTACTTTGTAGACCACACCACCGGCGTCTACCCCACCGCCGCTTCCGGTTTCCCCTGGAGCGCGGGAGGCATGCAGTCTACCGGCGACGTGATCGCCGACCTCACCGAGGACCTTGCCGCAGAACAAAAGGCCCGGGTCACCTACGATAACATCCTGCGTCTCAGCGATGATCCCGACGTAAACAACGTCATCCGCTTCCTGCGGGAGCGGGAGATCGTCCACTTCCAGCGCTTTGGCGAGTGCCTGCGGCTGTGCAAGGAGAAGATGGACGCGAAAAATGTCTATTTTACCAACCCCGCCTTTGACAGCTCTCCTGCTCCTCAACCCCGTACCGGCATGGCAAAGGGCTGACCTCAGCGGAACTGAATTCCAAAAGCACAAGGCCGGGAGGCGCTCCATTTGGAGTGCCTCCCGGCCTCTTATGTGTTCTGGCGGATTGGCTTTTATCTCATCCGTTGGATGTCTCTCACGCGCCCAGCAATTCCTGCGCAATGGGGTCGTTGGCATCCATGACAATGACGCGCCGATTTTTAGCGCCCTCGCTCTCCACAAACTTGCCGTTGGCATCCCGGTCCTGTCCCCGGACAAAGGGATCTGCTTCAAAGCCCAGTCCGATGGTCGTCAGCTGGTCTTCGGGAACGCCGAAAGCACTGACCAGCAGATTCTTTACCGCAGCTGCCCGGCGGTTGGACAGGTCTACCCGAGCCTGCTGATCTCCGTCGGTAGCCGTAGTACCGGCCAGCAGAATGGGATGGTCCGGATGGGCAAGGATGACCTCAGCCACAGGCTTGAGCGCCTCCTTTGCGGCCGCCTCATCCAGGAAGGCATCACTTTCCGCCTTGAACATCACCTGGGTGGAGTTGAGCTCAAAGGGGGTTTCAAAGACCAGAGGTTCTTCCTCCACGGTGACCGAACCGGCGGCACTCTTCTCCTCCGGGCCGTGGATTTTGAGGGTATACTGAATGGTGTCCTTTTTATCTGCCCAGACATAGATGTAATAGGTGGTCTTGGGAGACAACTGCATACTCTCCGTGGCCGCCTCTCCGCTCTGATTTGCGTTTAGACTATACCAGTGCATCGTTTCACCATACATATTATAGACACGCAGACAAAAATCCCCGGTTCCAGGCGTTTTGTTCACCGTGGTGACTTCATAGGTGGCGTTCTCCACCGAGTTGGTTGTAAATGCATACCACTGCCCCCGTCCGTCGCTCACCTTGCCGGAGACCTCCGTCTCCAGAGGGATCATGCCGCCTTCGTCCTGGTTGGTACCAGCAAGGATCTCCTGTCCGGCCACGGCTCCCACCGACTCGGGCACGCTTCCGGCGGTGGAATAACCGGACTTCTGCTCCTCCGGGTCCCGGATGATGAGGGAATAGGAGATGATATCTCCCTTTTCCGCCCAGATATAGATGTAATAGGTAGTGCTGGCTGGCAATTCCAGATCCAGCGTGGAAGCGCGTCCCGCTTGATTGGCATCCAAAGTGTACGAGTGCATCTTCTCACCATAGGCATTGTAGATACTCAGGCAGAGATCGCTGGTATCCAAGGTCTTGTTTACGGTGGTGATCCGGTAGGTAGCGTTCTCCGCGGTGCCGGTGGTAAAGGCATACCACAGGCCGCCATCCTGGGTGGTCTTTCCGGTGAGCTTGGTGTTCAGGGGCAGCAGTACTGCCTCATTTTGATTAGTTCCGCCCCGGAGCATCTCAGTGGCCTCGCCCATAGACTCCAGGCCGTCCGCTGCCACAATCAGCGAGCCGTTATCCGGCTTATTATTATCCTGCGTTGAAACGTCCTCCGTGGTTTGGGAGCTGCCCGCTCCCTGGGACGAGGTATCTGACGCATTTTTCCCACCGCAGGCGGTCAGGGACAAAACCAGCGTCACAGCCAGTATCCATGCAGCTGTCTTTTTCATGTTTTTTCTCTCCCTTCCCGGTTATCTCTGCACGGCTCCGTCTTCCGGAGCATGGACTGTCAGAGAGTATTGGATGGTATCACCCTTCTCCGCTGCGAGATAGATGTAATAGGTGGTGTCAGGGGGCAGTTCCAGGTCCAGGGTGGATGCCTTTCCACTTTGTTCCGCATTCAGAGTATATTGATGCATTTGCTCTCCATATTGGTTAAGGACCTTCAGATTCAGCGCTCCCGTTCCCCGGGTCATGTTCACGGTGGTCAGGCGGTAGGTGGCATTTTCAGCGGAATTGGTGGAGAAGGCGTACCACTGGCCCTCTCCCCGGCTCACCTTGCCATCCAGCCGGGCGTTCAGGGGGATGAGCTGGGCGTCATCCTGGTTGGTTGCAGCAAAAATCTCCAGCTCGTCCTTTGCCTCAGGCCCAGGCTGGGCCACGTTGTTCTCGGGCTCTTGCCCGTCCGGGCTGCGGAGGATCAGGGAATAGGAGATGACATCTCCCTTGTCGGCCCAGACCTTCACATAATAGGTGGTCTCAGGCAGCAGGTCCAGGTTCAGGGTTGCTGCCCCTCCCCACTGTCCGGCGTCCAACGGATACTGGTTGAGCTGATTTTCTTCTTCATCATAGACGCTCAGTCTCAAGTCGCTGGTCTCCGGCGTCTGATTGACCGAAGTAATTGCATAGGTGGCATTTTCTGTCTCATCGGTGGTAAAGGAGAACCACTGGGTCTCCTCCCGGACGGTCTTGCCTTTCAGCTTGGTGTCCAGAGGAATCTCCTCGGCACTCTCCCGCTCGCTTCCCCCGGTCACCTCTGCCACTTTGGGCTGCTCCGCCTGAGAGCCGGAGGATGATGTACTCTCCGCCCCCGAGCCGCTCCCGCTGCCGCTTGGCGCTTTCTCCCCGCAGGCGGCCAGCGTCAGCAGCAGCGCGGACGCCAGCACCAGGAATACCAGATTCTTTTTTGTCATACTTTGTTTCTCCCTTCCGGTATTCTCTCTTATTTTTTCGCCCATTGCGGGCAGCCAATCATTATCGTTTGGCATCCTCTCTGGCCTGCTTGGCCCGGTTGGATGCCACATAGCCATCATAGGTACCGGCATATGTTCTTGCTCGACTTTCATGGAAGATGGCCCGATCCTTTGCCTGATATTGCCGCCAGGCCCGCTCATTTGCCTCCCGATAGGGATCCGGACCGGAGCTGGAGACAGGAGCGTTGGAGCCCATGATCCAATCGCCCACCGCTTTTCCGGTGCTGTCTGCAAAGCGCTCCACCATACCGACTCGTCTCCGCGGAGCCTGCCGCTGCTGCGGAGCCACATTCGCCCTGGTGAAGAAAACCAAGAACCGCTCTGCCAGAGGCACCAGGAATTTGTAGATCAGGTACAGCATGGCCAGTGCAGCAAGCAGTTCAGAGAAGCTCCCCTGGCCCTCCAAAAAGACGTTTACGCTTTCGAATCCGATGAGGATCAAGGCAAACAGCATGAAGTATCGAAAACATTTTCCGACCAATTTTGCAATAAAGTTCATACTATGCTCTCCTTTACTCCAAAATGTGGACATCCCGTGTGCCTGGCTGTCCCACCGGCATGGAGGTGTCGCTGGGCCAATAGGTGGCCTCAGGATCAATGCTGAAGGTCAGATGCTGACCGTCATATTGTTCCAGCCCCTCTGCGTAGGCAACTGAGATCACACGCACGGTATCGCTTCTTGGAGCACCCACCGGATCGCCCGACTGCAATTCCATCTCCTGGGGAGTATCCAGCACAATGAGGTGGAAGGTCTGGCTGGGGTCAGACCAGGGAGCGTTGGGATCGGGGCAGTCCTGAAGGGCGATGACTTCTTCGTAGCTGTAAGTATCAATGGTTCCGGTAAAGACGATGCGGTCTCCATCGGTGGGAAGCTCACCCTCTGCCCCGCTCCCGGAAGATGAATCGGACGAATCGCCCGGCTGAGTCGTCCCGTTCTCCGGCGTCCAGCTGTCCAGCGCGGAGAAATCGCTGATGTCGTGCCAGGGGATATCCATGAAATCTGGCTTCTCAGAGGCGGGGGCATCCATGCGCCCGGACCATTGCTTCTCTCGTACCAGAGCGCCGTTCTGAAGAGTGATGCGGGTCATCACGGTGCTTCCGGTTCCCCCTGCGATCTCCGACAGGCCCAGTCCCTTTCCATCTCCCTGAAGGGAAAGGCCGGAGGCGTAGCCGCCGCCCCCGCTGTATTCCTCCAGCGATTCCTCCGGCTGGATCACCTGGTCGGTGTCAGGGTCGTACTGGAACAGCCGCACACGATCACTGTAATCGTCCCCCTCCTGGGAGAGAAGCAGCGTGGGCACCGGATCGTCGGGCTCCAGCTGAACCAGAGCATAGCGGTAGTTGCCGGTAGGGGTCACGGGATAGGGTGAATAGGAATAGCTGTCCGCCTGGGAGACGATGAGGCGGTACTGCTCCAGGGCCTGTTCCAAGGCCTGGTCTGCCGGGTCCTTCTCGGTCTGAATGGGAGCGGAACCGTCTGAGACGCTCACAGACGCGTGGATTTTTACCGGCGCGATAACCTGTTTGTACTCTTTCAGGCCCGGTCCCGGCGTCTGATCGGAATAGATCAAACCATCAAGACAGAAGTTATAGTTGTTGGGATAGTCGCCGTAGTCGCCGCCGAATTTATACCAGACATTGCCGTGGTCGTCCTGTGCCTGGATCCCGTGGTCGCACCATTCCCAGATAAACTGGCCTTGGATGCAATCCCAGCGATCGAAGACCTCCTGGTACTCGGACAGGCCTCCGGGGCCATTGCCCATGGAGTGGCCGTACTCGCAGTTGATGCGCGGCTTGGGGAACGGATGCTCGCCAAAGTCGTTCATCTGCGACACACGGGAGTACATCGTGGAAATGACGTCGACGGTATCGGCGTTGCGGTCCTCCTCGTAATGGACCGGACGATCATCGAGCTCGTGAGCCTTGGCGTACATCGCGCGGATGTTGCAGCCATAGCCGCTCTCGTTGCCCATCGACCACATAATGATGCAGGCGTGGTTGCGCTCCTGCATCACCAGGCGCTCAATGCGGTCGACGTAGGCCGGCTCCCATGCCGGATCGTCGGTGACCAGGGCGATGTTGCCGATATTCTCGAAGCCGTGGCTCTCCATATCGGTCTCGGCGACCAGCATGATGCCATACTCATCACACAGCTCGTAGAAGCGCGGGTCATTGGCATAGTGAGAGGTGCGCACCGCGTTGATGTTGTGCCGCTTCATGAGCTCCAGGTCGCGGCGCATGCGATCGAGGCCCACGGCGCGACCCTTGTGATCGTCGTGATCGTGGCGGTTGACGCCATGCATCTTAAAGTAAGTGCCGTTGAGGTAGATATGATTGCCCTCGACCGTCACCTCGGCAAGTCCCTGGTGATGCGGAACGTACTCGCTGACCTCGTCGCCGTCGTAGACCTCAAACGTAAGGTCATAGAGGAAGGGGTCCTCGGGGTTCCAGAAGTGGGCATCGGCAACGCTGCACTCGGCATGGCCATCGACGCACTCGCCCGTAGCGACCACGTTCTCGCCATCGCTGAGCGTAAACACGACGCGGGAAGCGCCCTCGGCCACCGTATCGAGCGTGATCAGAGCGGCATCGCCCTCGCGGTGCGTGCGGAACCTAAAGTCGACCAGGTGCGCGGCGGGACGCTGCATAAGGTACACATCGCGGAAGATGCCCGAGGCCCACCACATGTCCTGATCCTCGATATAGCTGCCATCGCTGTACTGCAGGACCTTGACCGCAAACAGGTTGTCGCCCTCGACGAGCGCGTCGGTCACGTCGAACTCGGCAGACAGGCGCGAGCCCTTGGTCATGCCGATAAACTGACCGTTGACGTACAGCTCACCATAGCTCTCGATGCCGTCAAAGCGAATGATCTCGCGAGCGCCGGCAGGCACGGCGGGAAGGTTGACGATGCGCCGGTAGACGCCCGTGGGGTCGTCGGAGGGAACGAACGGCTGATCCACCGGGAACGGGAAACCCTCGTCGGTGTAGGCAAGGTTGCCATAGCCATCCACCTGCCACAGGTGCGGAACCTCCACGTGATCCCACTCGGGCTCGTACGTAGAGAGCTCCTCGTTGGAAACGGCAGCAGGCCCCTCAAAGAGGCGGAACTGCCACGAGCCGGACAGCTGGACAAACCCGCGCGACAGCTCGCGGCTGTACGTAGCGGCGAGATCGGCGGTCTCGTAACCCATAAAGTACGCATGGGGTGCCAGGCGGTTCCTGTGGGTGAGCGCTTGGTTTTCCCAATCGTTAATGGCGTCCATGGTGATGCTCCTTCGTCATCGTAGTGATTCTTGTGCAACCGGTTGTCCTTATCTTACGGGCGATGCAAAACCCTGTGCAACCGGTTGTCCGCTGAACGGTCGATTCTGCCGGATTAACGGTGCAACCGGTTGTACAACCGCCTCACTTATGTCACCCTGAGTATCGAAACTCAGCGCAAAACATCATTCTTAAGCTCGTAGGCAACCGCCACGCCCGCTGATATCTCACCCACACGAGACGTATTCGATTGCGGCTTGGTTGCAAAACGACACCTGTCACCGGATATCATGAACGCTGTTCAGGTGCACTATAGTAAGCTGTATCCGCACCAGCCCGTATCAGTGACAACATCGACCGCATTTTCCAGGAGACGCCATGACCCAACCAGTTCGCACCGCACCTACGCTTGCCGAGGTTGCCGCAGCTGCCGGCGTGTCGCGCTCCACGGCATCGCGCGCCCTCAACGATTCGCCCCGCATTAGCGAGGAAACCAAAAAGCGCGTCCGTGCGGCGGCCAAGAAAGTCAATTTTGTCCCCAACGCTCGTGGCCGAGCGCTCGCTGTCGGGCGCACGGAAATCATCGCCGTGCTCGTGACCGAGCCCCTGAGTGAACTCTTCAGCGACCCCACCTATAGCGAGTTTTTGAGCGGCATTACCGAGGAACTGTCGGAGTCGTCCTATCTGCCCGTTATCTTGCAGGCGTCTTCTACGCATGAGCGCAACCGCGCACGCGAGCACTTTGAGCGCCGCTCGTTCGACGCCGTGATCGACGTCTCCCCCTACAAGGGCAGCGAGCTGCTCGAGGTGCTGCGCGAGCTGGGCGTACCCACCGTGTTGTGCGGCCAGCTCGAGGGCCACCCCTATCGCGACGTGTTCTCGACAGTCTACTCTGACGACGAAGAGGGCGGACGCTTTGCAGCGCTCGCTATGAAAGAGCGCGGGCGCAAAGATATCGTCGCCGTGTTGGGACCGCAAGACAACCCCGCTGTTGTCGACCGCCTGCGCGGCTACCGCACCGTCCTGGGCGAAGACCTCCCAGGCGCAAACGTTATCTATACCGGCTGGAACAGCGGAGACGGCTATCAGGCCATGCACCAGATCCTCGCGCGCGAGATTGCTTTCGATGGCGTGCTCTGCGGATCGGACCGTATCGCGGCTGG
>OKRX01002260.1_pt1 | contig 13060 bp, 10 predicted proteins | sample 1601241 | NCBI WGS metagenome assembly OKRX01 (sample SAMEA3541500, study PRJEB24748) | human gut metagenome | biome: human gut; feature: human-associated habitat; material: faeces | place: China | collected 2012
ACCGCGCGAGACGCGGTGAAAAAATCCCCTCACGAGCCACGCAGTGAGCAAAGCGCTGTGCTGCCTTGGCCTCCCGTCAGCGCCCAGCGGCGCATAAAAATACCGGTTACGAAAACGATCAGAAACCATGCTTTTTTGTGCACTTTTTCTTCTCTTAGACTTGATCGACAAGCTGCCGTCGCGCCGGAAAACATCGTTCCGGCGCGGCGGATTTTTATTGTTACAGCGCGGGCAGACTCACAAATTGCCGCTCGGATTCCGTAAAATCACGGCTCTTTCGCCCCTCTTTCACTTTATTTTATCAACTCCACCAAAAACAACCGCAAATATCCAAAAAACATTGGTTAAGGATTTAACAATCATTTCCTTATTTTTTGAAATCTGCAATTAAATCGGTTCAATTTCGGATAGAATAGAATGGGTTAGTTTGGGGCTGGTTTTCATTGCCTGTTTGTGCAAAGGCAGGACGTTTGCTGCCCCAGAATAGCAGCTTTCATGGAGGCGGTGGGCTGTTGCCCTCCCCTTCCTGTGAATCTGCCGTTACCTTTGATTTGGGACGTATGGAGGTTACAAAATGAAAGTACAGTTTACCGAAACGGTTTTGCGTGACGCGAATCAGTCTCTGATTGCCACGCGCCTGCCGCTTTCCGAGTTCAAACCGATTCTCAGTAAACTCGATGAAGCAGGTTACTACTCCCTCGAGTGCTGGGGCGGTGCGACGTTCGACTCTTGCCTTCGTTATCTGGACGAGGATCCATGGGAGAGGCTGCGCACCATCCGCGCCGCCTGTCCGAACACGAAGCTGCAGATGCTCCTCAGGGGCCAGAACCTGCTGGGCTATAAGCACTATCCGGATGATGTGGTCCGCAAATTTGTCCGCAAAAGCGTAGAAAATGGCATCGATATCATCCGCATTTTCGACGCGCTCAACGATCTGCGCAATATCGAAGTCGCCGTCGATGAAACCCTGAAGGCCGGTGCGCATGCAAGCGGCACAATCTGCTTCACCATCAGCCCGATCCACACGCTCGACGCCTATGTCAAGATGGCGAAAGAGATGGAGAGTATGGGCGTTCAGTCCATCTGCATCAAGGATATGGCCGGCATCATGGGCCCGCAGGAGGGCTACGACCTTGTCAAGGCCCTGAAAGAAAACGTCAAGCTCCCGATCGTTGTCCATACGCACTGCACCACAGGCCTCGGCCCGCTGACGCTGCAGAAGGCCGTCGAGGCCGGCGCGGACGTGATCGATACGGCGATCTCCTGCTTCTCCGGCGGTACCGCGCAGCCCGCGACCGAAACGCTCGCCTATGCGCTGCGCCAGTCGGGCTACGAGGTCTCGCTTGACGATAAAAAGCTCAAGGAAATCAACGATTTCTTCAAGCCCATCCGTGCCAAGGCGCTGGAAAGCGGCTTGTTAAACCCTGTGGTCCTCTCCACGGAGACGGACGCGTTGGTCTACCAGGTGCCCGGCGGCATGCTTTCCAACCTAGTCGCCCAGTTGACTGCGCAGAAATCGCTCGACAAGCTCGACGAGGTGCTCGCAGAGGTGCCGCGCGTGCGCAAGGATCTCGGCTACCCGCCGCTGGTCACGCCGATGAGCCAGATGGTCGGCGTGCAGGCAACCGCCAATGTGCTCGCAGGCGAGCGCTATAAAAATGTTTCCAAGGAAATCAAGGCCTATCTGCACGGCGAATACGGCCGCGCACCCGGCGAGATCAATCAGGAAATCCAGGATAAAATCCTCGGCGATGAGAAGCCCGTCACGGTCCGCTATGCAGACCTTCTCGAGCCCGGCTTTGAAAAGGCGAAGGAGGAGCTCGGCAGCCGCGCAAAGTCCGATGAGGATGTCCTTTCCTATATCGCCTTCCCTGCACAGGCGGAAAAATTCTTTGAAAAGCGCGAAATGCGTGAAAAGAATACCTTCTCCTATTCCATCGAGCAAATAGACTGATAAGGAGGCATATGCCCTATGCTGGCAAACCAAACCGTTACTTTTGGGGATTCCCTCTTGATCGCGCTCGTGGGCATTCTGGTCGTCCTGATAGAGCTTGCGCTCCTGGCAGTCATCATTGTGCTGCTTTCCAAGCTGATCCGCGCCTTTGAGAAAAAGAGCGCGCACAGTGGCAAGGCTGCTGCTCAGCCTGTAGAGACGCCGCCGGTTATTCCGATCCAGCCTGCTCCTGCGGCAGCTGCCCCGGCAGTTCCCGCCGCAGCGGGGGGGAACGGCATTCTGCTCGTCGATACGGATGAACAGACCGCCGCCATGCTGATGGCAATCGTCAGCAATCAGACCGGCATCCCGCTGGAACGCCTGCAGTTCAAATCCATCCGCCAGGTCACCGTGGACAGCAAAACCGAAGCGGTCCTGCTGGCGATCATCAGCGACAAGACTGGTATCCCGCCTGAAAGACTCATTATCAAATCGATTCAAGAGATTGACTAAGAGGAGGAACTCACAATGAAATACATGGTCACATTAAATGGTAAAAAATACGAAATTGAGGTCGAAGAGGGCCAGGCCGTTGTCAACAGCGTCACGGCGGCTCCTGTGGCAGCCGCTCCGGTTGCAGCCGCACCTGCTCCTGCAGCAGCTCCGGCCCCCGCCGCTCCTGCCGCCGCACCCGCTCCTGCAGCGCCGGTTGCTCCCGCAGAAGGTACAAAGGCGGTCTGCCCGATGCCCGGCACGATCCTTGATGTTAAGGTCTCTGTTGGTCAGGCGGTCAAGGCCGGCGACGTGCTGTTCATTCTGGAAGCGATGAAGATGGAAAATGATATCGTCGCTCCGGCCGACGGCACGGTCAAGCAGCTTCTTGTCTCCAAGGGTAGCACTGTCTCCACGGACGACGTCCTTGCCGTAATCGGTTAAGCGGAGGGGTTTCCGCATGAACATCTTAGAAGTTTTTAAACAGCTTATTGAAAGCTCCGGATTCATGGCACTCACCTGGCAGCAGGCTGTGATGATCGGTGTGTCCTTTGTCTTTCTGTTCCTGGCGATCGTCAAAAAATTTGAGCCGCTGCTGCTGCTGCCGATCGCTTTCGGCATGCTGCTTGCCAACCTGCCTGAGGCAGGCCTCATGCAGCCTGGGCCGTCTCTGCTGCAATCCGGCGTTTTGTATATCATCTATCAGGGCGTCAAGAGTAGCGTTTTCCCATGTCTGATCTTCCTGGGCGTCGGCGCGATGACGGATTTCGGCCCCCTGCTTGCCAATCCCTCAAGCCTTCTGCTCGGCGGTGCAGCGCAGCTGGGTATCTATGTTGCCTTCGTCATCTCGATCGCAACGGGCCTGTTTACGCCCGCGCAGGCGGCGGCAATCGGCATCATCGGCGGAGCGGACGGCCCAACGGCCATTTTCCTCGCCACCCGGATCGCCTCTGAGCTGCTCGGCCCGATCGCGGTGGCAGCCTATTCCTATATGGCGCTCATCCCGCTGATTCAGCCCCCGATCATGCGCCTGCTGACCACCAAGAAAGAGCGCGAGGTCAAAATGGAGCAGCTGCGTAAGGTCAGCAAGACGGAAAAGATCATCTTCCCGATCGTTGTCACTGTGATCTGCGTGCTCCTGATTCCAGACGTTGCCCCGTTGATCGGCATGCTGATGCTCGGCAACCTCTTCCGTGAAAGCGGCGTAACGGACCGCCTCAACGACACGGCGCAGAATGCACTGTGCAATATCGTCACAATCATGCTTGGCGTCTCCGTCGGCGCAACGGCGAACGGCGAAACCTTCCTGAAGGTTCAGACGCTTGCAATCGTCGGCCTCGGCCTTGTCGCCTTCGCTTTCTCCACAGCGGGTGGCGTGCTTCTTGGAAAGCTCATGTATTTCGTCACGAAAGGCAAGGTCAATCCGCTCATCGGCGCGGCCGGCGTATCCGCCGTCCCGATGGCGGCGCGTGTTGCCCAGAAGGAAGGCCGCAAGGCCAACCCCACCAACTTCCTGCTCATGCATGCAATGGGCCCGAATGTGGCGGGCGTGATCGGCTCCGCAATCGCAGCGGGCTTTATGTTGCTGCTGTTCAAGTAAAAACGGATGAACCGCTATAGTGAAAACACCGTCTGAAAAAATCAGACGGTGTTTTTTCATTGAAACACGGATCACCAACAAAGCTCCTGAGGCTAAAATTCGCCTTTGTAGGCAATTCTAAATGATTTTCCTTCGATTGAGGACGATACCTCCTGCAGAGAGGATTAGGCCACTTGCGCCCAGAGGCAGATAGAAGCCTTTTAATAGCTTCGGTGCGGCAATGCTATTTGCAAAAAAATGAAAAAATATTATCTATATTTCTCCTTTTAAGGATACCATATTGTTATGAAAAAAGCAAAAACACTGCGGAAAACCAATTGTTTTCCGCAGCATTTCATATAGAAAAGCCGATAAGCCGATTATGACGCGCTTTTATTGAGCGCCTGATTCTGCTTCATCTTCTTCATGAGCTTGTCGATGATCTTCTGGACCTTATTGCCCTTGAGCTCGATCTTGTTTGCATCCTTCTTGACCAGCTCTTCCGTATACTTCTGTGCATCCTCGGAGCTGAGCGCATCGCGGATTTTCAATTTCCACAGAGGCTCGTCGTTCTTCTGGACAAAATACATCACATGGTAGCCGTAGTCGGATTCCACAATGCCTGTGTCGCCCGGTTTTCGAGAAGCGTCAAAGCTCCAGTCTTCAAACGACTTGACCATCTGGCCCTTGTAGACATGCTCATACAAGCCGCCTGTGCTCTGGGAGCCGGTGTCCTCGGTCTTCTCCGTGGCAAGCGCGGCGAAGCTTTCCTCCGTCTTATCGCCCTTCTGCCATTCGGCAAGGGCATCCTCGGCCTTCTTCTTTGCCTCGGCCTTTGCCTTCTTCTGATCTTCAGCTTCTGAATCTACCTTGAAGAGGATATGGCGGACGTCAACCGTTTCAGAGGTATCGCGGTGTGCCGCCTCCACGATGTAGACGACATAGCAGCCGCCGTCCGTCTCAAAAACCTTCTTATCACCCTTTTTGGCGGATGCGGCCCATTTGACCGCGTCATCGCTGATCTGGGAGAACTGAGACACCGTCGCATTTTTCATCAGCGTGGTCTCGTCTTTCTTATAATTCTCTTTTTCCTCCTTGGAGGCATTTGCGAGCGCCTGCTCCTTGAAGGATTCCTCGCCCGTCACCTTGCCCAGCATCGCGTCGGCCTTGGCCCTGGTCTCCTTGGCTGCCTTCTCGTCGAGCTCCTTCTTCTGCCCGTCTGTGGCATCCTTCGGATACTCCGGCGTTTCCGTTGTGAATTGGAACATGCGCGCCGTTACAACGTCGTAAGTATTTTTGTCTTCCTGATATTTCTTCTCGAGCTGCTCATCCGTATAGTTCCGGGCCAGCTCGTCGCCCTTCTGCTCAATCAGCTTGCTGGACAGCTTCTCAAGCTCCATCGCCTCGCGCAAAATCTTTTCATTCACGCCGCGCCCATAATACAGGCGCAGATAGGCGTTGAGCGAATAATCGTTGCTGGCTGCCTGCTCGCGGATGCTCTTGATCGTTTCGTCGATTTCCTTCTGCTCATCCTTGCTCAGCGTAATATTGGCGGCCTTGGCCTCCTTGCCAAGCGTGATTTTCTGCTGCAGGAATTCATTGGTCTTATCCCGGAGATAATCGGACCACATGTAATTGTCGCCCTTGCCTTCGGCATCCTCGCCGTTATACTTCTGCTCGCTGGGGATTGTGTTATAATCCATCATGCCGGGGACACCGGAAATACCATACTGTGCATACTGCTGTGCCTGGCTCGCATAATTGGAATAAATCTGCTGGTAATAATATGTATACTGCGCCTGGCTGACCTTGGTATCACCCACGGTCATTACAGTCGTCATGCGCTGCGGGACACCCATAAAATTAAGAAACCAGCCGATTGCAAATACGACGGCGACCGCTGCGATGACGATCGGGATTGCCTTGACAAGCTTCTGCTCCATTGCAATTCGCTTTGGAGACTTCTTTTCGCGCTTCTTGGCGACCTTCGCCTGCCGCGCCTTTCGCTCTTCGCGATACCGCTCGGCCTGCGACTTTTCGTTTTTGTTAGCCATTGTGTTCATCCTTTTCTCGTGTACTATCCGGTAAGCGGCGCTCAAGGAGCTTCGGATGGGCGCGGAACCCTTAAGCGGCGCTTAAGCCATGATTTCAATATAACAAGGGTATTCTATCCTATTTAAACGAATTTTTCAAGCGTATTCCAAAGAAATTCGGCCTTTTCACATCCTATTCACACTTTTTACAAATTTGTCCCGGCTGCTGGCACAGCCGGGACATAGGAAAAAACTATCCAATCATCTTGTCAAGCGCCTTGAGATAGGAGGTATTGCCGCCGATCAGGGAATAATTGATCAACAGAACATCCTGAATCCCATGTTCTTTTACAAAGGCTGAAAGATCCGTCTCAATATTGCGCGGGTCAAGAACATAGATTTCCTCATAGTTGTCCGTCAGGAACGGCACCAGCGCATTGCCAAAGGAATCTTTGATAACGAGAATCTTTTTGCCATTTTTCTGATCTGTAACGATTTTGGAAAGCGGCGTATCGCCCTGGATAAAGGCGAGATACTTATTGTCCGCGTTCACCTTCGTGGAAACGATTGTCAGATGATTCCCGTTCTTCATGGAGGCGTTGTCGTAATACTCGCCCTCCGCCTGCCGGCGCGGCAGGAAATATTCGAGATAATCCGGATTGTTCTTGAGCACATCCGCATTGGTATAGCGGTACATACTTCCGACAAAGTCCTCTATCCTCCCGCTTTTTAGCGCGTTCAGCGGCACCGGCTCCAGCCCCGCCGCCTGACAGAAGGCGGAATATGCATAATATGCGCCGCGCGCTGTCCAGTGATGATCTGTGCGGAAATATAAATATTCATCCAGATGCATCCCAATCGAAGAAACTGCATCGACGCCCTTTAAATTCGGCTGTTTGAACTGCTCATAGGCATAGGCGATGCCCGCCTTCTGGGAGCGGTTTCCGGTGTGGTAATCCTCCGGGCTGTAAAATTCTGTGGCAGTCGGGGCAAGCAGCGCATAAATCTTCTGAGCCGAAAGCTTCTGCGCCAGCCGGTTTACCACATCCGTATACTTGCGGATTTTCGTCTTGTCGATCCCATAGATTTCCAGTGCAGCCTTGCGGTCCTTGTCGATGAGGATATAGCCGTTTTCATACACCTCATCGTCGTTGACCTGCGGCTGATACGGCGCCTTCGTCTCCTGCTCCTGTGTGACGTCTTTTTTGGGCTCTTTCGTGAGCGCCTCACCGCCGAAATCATCTTTGCCCTCTTTCTCGATGAGCACCAAATCGTTCTTCCCCGCAGCCTGCGTTAGGACATTGCTCAGCTTCTGATTGACGGACAGGAAGAAGTCGCGCAGTGGGAAGGTGTCCGCGTAATACTCTTCAAAATTCTTGGTGAAAGATCCATTGAACAGCGCCTGAAGCGTAAAGGCTGGCCTTGCCTTCAGGGCGCGGTTTTCCTTTTCGGATACGGTTTTATCCTTGTCCACCAAGCTTGTCACACCTAATGCGAACAATGGAACGACAAACAGCACAACCGCCACAAGGCAGAGAATCTTCTGTATGCCACGCGCCTTGCGCCGTTTCTGATCCAAGGTGATATCTCTTCGGGTCCCCACACGATAGACGGGGGGATGGGTCGGTTTTCTCTTCATATACCCTGCCTCCCTGACTTAGAATCGAAAATATAAGAACGGATTGTAGCTCGCGCCGACCAGCGCGGCAGTGGAAAAGAACAGCAGCGCCACGTCGTAAACGATCCCTACCGCGCCTGCAACTACCTCCTGCACGGTCCCCCTGCGGGAAAACCGGATCAGCAGCGCTTTGACCAGCTTTGAAACCGGAATGCAGGCGACAATGGCTACCATAAAGAAAACCAGATGGTTTTTAAGCAGGATCGTATCTGTCGGCATCACGCCCGCCTGCCCGCTGAAGCCGAACATCAGCTTCAGCATCTGCCCAAGGCGGGAGACATCGTCAAAATAGAAGAACACCCAGCCGACGACAACGATAAACAGCGCATAGACATGCCCTACCACGGCGGGCAGCTTTTCGAGATACTTGCCGAGGAACAGCTTCTCAATCGCAAGGAAAACAAAGTAGTAAAGCCCCCACAATACAAAATTCCAGCTTGCGCCGTGCCAGAGCCCCGTCAGTGCCCATACGACGAACATATTGCGCAGCTGATGCCTGCGGTTGCCGCCCAGAGGGATATAGACATAGTCCCGGAAAAAGGTGCTCAGGCTGATATGCCAGCGGCGCCAGAATTCCGTGATCGATTTGGAGATATACGGGTAATTGAAGTTCTCCACATACGTAAAGCCGAACATATGACCCAGCCCAATGGCCATATCCGAATACCCGGAGAAGTCGAAATAAATCTGAAAGGTATAGGCGAAAATGCCGAGCCATGCACCGAGCACGGAGGCCTTCGACAGGTCCCCGCCGATGAGACTCGTCGCAATCTGACCCGCGATATTGGCCAGCAACACTTTTTTGCCAAGGCCCGTGACAAACCGCGTGATGCCCCGGGCAAAACCCTCGACCGTAGTCTCCCGGCTTTCAAGCTGTTCGGCGATGTCCGTATAGCGCACGATCGGCCCGGCGATGAGCTGCGGAAAGAGGGAAACATAGAGCAGCAAGTTTGCGTAGGAACGCTGCACCCGCGCTTTTCCGCGGTAAACATCCACCACATAGGTGATCGCCTGAAAGGTGTAAAACGAGATGCCAATGGGCAAATTGAAAATCTGTGTGGGCAACTCAGCCCCGAAGAGGCTGTTGAGATTCTGATTGAAGAAGCCCAGATATTTAAAGACCGCCAGAAACGACAGTGTGATGACGACCGATCCCGCCAGCGCCCATTTGGCCTGCTTCTGCCCGCGGTATTTGTCGACTAGAAGACCCGCGCCATAATCGACCAGCGTCGTAACAATCATCAGGACAATCCACTTCGGCTCGCCCCATGCATAAAAGAGCAGCGACATCACCAAAAGCAGATAATTGCGCGCCTTGATGCCGCGTAGGATAAAATACAGCAGCAGGCATACAGGCAGGAATAGATACATAAAATTCAGGCTGGAAAAGACCAAGGCAATCCCCCATTTTCGATGTTAGAATAGCCGGACGCCCCGGTCCGGAGTGTGCAAATAAAATCCTTTCTTAGATGAACGAGAGCGTCAAAAAGTTGCAGCGTCCGGCTAAAAATTTATACGCAGATCTGTGAGCGTAGCTTTTCAAGCGTTTTCTCCCCAATTCCAGAAACCTCGAGCAGCTGCTCCACCGACTGGAAGGCGCCATTTTCCGCGCGGTAGGCAAGGATGGCGTCGGCCTTCACCTCGCCGATCCCACTGAGCGACATCAGCTCCTCACGCGTTGCGGTATTCAGGTTAATCGGGCCGGGCCGCGTTTGAGAGGCGGCGGCGCTCTGCTTCGCCCGCGTTTCTTGACGGACGGGCGGCGGCTGTGTATCCGCCGGATTCTCCTGCGCGCCGGACACAGGGACAGCCTGTACCGGGCGCGCTGTTGCGGCAGCCGCAAAGGTCTCCACGACCGGGTCCAGCGGCTGCGCGTCAAATGCGTTATACAGAATCAACCCGGCCGCAAGCAGAAGCGCCGCGGCAATCACGGTGATTTCCGCACGACTCAGGCGATCCATACGAACCACTCCCCCGCTGCAATAAAGCCCTGCATCATTTTACCACCTGCTTATCCTCTCGTACAGTTACAATTCATTTCAAACTGGTAACAAGCCGTCGGTCTCTAGCAAAATAGATCATAATTTTAGTATCCCTGCTTCCGGCGGAAATACCAGCCTGTTTTTTCTTTTTTCATCCACAATCCGCTGTTGGGCCCGATTGTAGGCTCATCTGCTTTTATTATAAATTTGGTCGAAAATATTTGTCAATCATACATTTTATGATCGCCCTGAACAGGCCGCCCTATCAAGCAGAACGGATAAAAGACAACCTCGAATCCAGGGAAAACACAGGGAAACTGCCGAAAGTGTTACCCCTCCCTTGCAAGGCCTTTCGGCGGGTGCTATGATAACCAGAGAAAGCCCTTCCACCGCCGGAGATCCCTCCGGACGCGGGGGGATCTCTTCTCAGGAAACAAAGGGGGATACAGTATGCGGCAAAAGCGTCTTTCTAAAAATCCGCTGCGTGCTTTTAAAAATCCGCTGTTCTTTTCCAATCAGGCGCTCCTGCGGCTGTTGGTTCCACTCGTCATCGAGCAGTTGCTGGCCGTCACGATCGGCATGGCGGATACAGTCATGGTCACAAGTGTCGGCGAGGCCGCCGTGTCCGGAATTTCACTGGTGGATTCCATCAACATCCTGTTCATTCAGGTTTTCTCTGCCCTTGCCGCCGGCGGCGCGATCGTGACCGCACAGTACCTCGGGCGGCAGGAGCATCAAAATGCCTGCATTGCGGCAAAGCAGCTGCTCTATGCCACCACGGCCCTCGCGGTGATGATCATGGCTGTAGCGCTTATTTTCCACAGGTTTCTTTTGCGGCTGGTCTTTGGAAATATCGAGCCCGCCGTGATGGAAAATGCAATCATCTATTTCAAGCTCTCCGCCGTCTCCTATCCTTTTTTAGCGATTTATAATGCCGGGGCGGCGCTATTCCGCTCTATGGGAAACAGCAAGGTTTCTACTCTTGTCTCCTTCCTGATGAACGTTGTCAATATCGGCGGCAACGCCATTTTGATCTATGGCTTCCATTGGGGCGTTGCGGGTGCTGCCACCGCCTCTCTCGTTTCCCGTGCGATGGCAGCGGTCATCATGCTCGTGCTGGTCTGCCATAAGAATAATCCAATCCACATTGAGAAGGTCTGGAAGCTGGAGCTTCGCTTCGATATGATCCGGCGGATTCTCAAAATCGGCGTCCCCAACGGCGTGGAAAACGGCATGTTCCAGATCGGTAAACTGATCGTGCAGGGTCTCGTTGCCACCTTCGGCACCTCTGCCATCGCAGCAAACGCGATTGCCAATACCATCGCCTCCTTTATCAATACGCCGGGTACCGCGATCCAGCTGGGGCTCACCACAGTGGTCGGCCAGTGCGTCGGCGGAGGGGATTATGAGCAGGCGGTTTATTACACCCGAAAGCTTTTGTGGCTTACCTATGGCCTGATGGGGCTTTTAAATCTCATCGTCTTCTTCATCGCCGGCCCGCTGGTGGGGCTGTTCCATCTCAGCGCTGCAGCAGCGGCGGATGCGCGCGCGGTGCTCTATACCTTTACCATCGCCTCTATCGTCATCTGGCCGCTCTCCTTTTCCTTGCCGAATGCGCTCCGGGCCGCAGGGGACGCTCGCTTTACAATGATCGTCTCCATGATTTCGATGTGGACGTTCCGTATCGGCTTCAGCTACCTGCTCGGCAGTACTGCGCATATGGGGCTGATGGGCGTGTGGATTGCAATGTATATCGACTGGTTCGTGCGAGCGATTGTTTTTACGATCCGTTTCGTGAGGGGGAAATGGAAGAAAATCAGGGTGATTTAATTTTAGGGCAGGCAGCTTGGCCTTGCTCTGTTGACCGGTTTGTCCCTTTAAAAAGGATCTGTTGCAAACGAAAAATGCCTCCGAAATTGGCCTTTTGTAGCCTTTTTCGGAGGCATTTTTCTTGAATTTGGAATTTTCTGTTGATAAGCAAGTTGCGATCGCATTTCTATATTGCAAGAGCCCTTTTTCATCGCTTGATTTGCTGATTGTTGATCGATACAGCATTGTCAAAGCGATTCTTCACATGGTCGTTATTTCGGCGAAAAGGCCATTGTTAATTATTTACGCCATGATGCACGACCGGCGTCTCCGGCGTGATCACTGCAAAGGTAAAGCCACGGTCCTTAAAATATTTCAGGATTTCCGGCAAGGCCTCCACGGTCGTTGTCTTCGCCTGAGAGTCATGCATGAGGACGACAATATGACCGTCCCGGTTTTTCGTTTCATTCTTGATATTCCGCACCAGCTTGGAGGCCGCGATCCCGTTACCGTTGGCGTCTCCGGACGAGCAGTTCCAGTCGAAATAGACATACCCCTTTTCCTCCACCCGCTTCGTCAGGCAGGACATAATCCCCTTCTTGTAGCGCATGCTGATGGTGTTGCTCGAACCGCCCGGGAAGCGGATCACCTTTGCCTCGATCCCCGTCTCCTTCTTGACCACGTCCGAGATCTTCTGAAGGTCTTCAAAGTAAGCTTCTTCTGACTGATAAATCTTTTTATAGTTGTGCGTGAAGGAATGCAGCGCAATCGCATTGCCGCTTTCCACGATATTCTTCATATAAGAATTATATTTGGAATTGACCACAAAAAAGGTGGCCTTTGCACCATTCTCCTTCAAAATTCGCAGGATTTCCAGCGTGTTCGGCGACGGGCCATCATCAAAGGTGAGATAAACCTTTTTATCATGGATCGCGCCGTCCGGCGTATGGGACGGTCCCCGTTTGGCAGAGGCACTGGGTTCCTCCCGCTCCGTCTGGGAAGCCCCCTGTGTGGAAGGCACAGTGCTCTCCTGTGTCGTCCTGCTCTCCCCAGCTCTCGTTTGTGTTGGCCGGGTTCCGTCTGTTTCCCGCAGGTATTTCGATAGCTCTAGCTCATTCTGTGCCTGCTTCCGGCTGTTTTCGGCGGAGAGTGTCCGCTCCTGCCTGACATCCTGATACCGAAATGCCCCGTGTACGCCCAGGCCCACAGCCAGACAAAACAGTAACGTAAATACGCAGGAAGCCGCCGCCAATCGCCTCCCCTTTTGTTCACTCATCCCAATACCTCCTGCACGGTCCATCCGCATGTCTTGAAGCCATCATAGCATATTCGACGAAAAGAGACAAGAACAGACCTGTTACAAGACGATTACAGCTTGGTAACAAGGGAGAGAAAATGCATATTTCGGCATTGCCCTCAAAACCGTTGTTTCCCCTGTTCACCGATACTATGCGCCGCTGGGCGCTGTCGGGAGGCCGAGGCAGCGCCCGCAGCAACTGTCTGCGTGGCTCGTGAGGGAATTTTTGCCCGTAGGGCAAAAACGAACCTTCCCAT
>OKRX01002262.1_pt1 | contig 13051 bp, 8 predicted proteins | sample 1601241 | NCBI WGS metagenome assembly OKRX01 (sample SAMEA3541500, study PRJEB24748) | human gut metagenome | biome: human gut; feature: human-associated habitat; material: faeces | place: China | collected 2012
AAGGTTGGGAGAGATGAATACGACCGCACGGATATTGGGAATTGCGATACAGCCATAAAAAAAAGAAAAATCCTGCGGTGGAGATTCTTCTCTCCATCCGCAGGACTCGACCTTGTCAGGGCAGATTGGCTGCCGTTGTACCTTTGCACGATAAGAAACGGTATCAGGGGCTTTGCGTAAGTCTATTTATAAAGCGTAAACAAACGTTTTATCTGTTCGCCTGACCGACCATCGGCAGCTTATTGCTCTCAATGAGCAGCACTATCGTGCCTGTGAGTTCGGTGTAAAGACGGTCGTATTGTCCGCTTGTGGCAAATGTGTCCGTCAAACCGAACTTGTCGAATGTGGCTTGAACAGCCTTGTTCGACAACAATATGGGTGCAAGATTCTCAGGGAGTGGTGCAGGCAGTTCCCTCTCAAACTCGTTCTCCAAGACAGAAACAAGCGTGTCGTACTTGGAAAAGTGCAAACCTTGATACAATACCTCACTTGCTATGCTCTCTGCTTCGAGGTGCGAAAAACCTTGTGCCACTGCATCGCAGTAAGCAGTTAGAGCCATGTCTGCCCGTGCAGTGATAAACTCTGTGTCGTGCAATCTTTCAGGGTGATGCTCACTCATATAACTTCTTAATTTCAACCGAAAGTAGGAAAGTTCCAGCTTTTTGTTCTTTTTCATTTTGTCCTTATTTAGTGTTGATACTTAATGATGGTTTTTTAACGGTCTAAGAAAAATCATTTTATATTATGCTTGGCTTTCTTGGCGGACAGACACGCAAAGCCTTTCGCAGTTCCCTTGTGGTATTGCTGCCCATGAGTGGCTGCATCTCACGGGCAATTTTACTCTTGCTGACCTTTGCGTAAAGTTCGGTGGTGGAAATGAAACGGTGTCCGAGCATCTTACTGACGGTTTCTATCGGCAAGCCGTTCTCCAAGCAGATGGTTGTGGCAAAGGTATGTCGTGCCGTGTGCGAGGTGGCTTCGGTATGAGATGGGAGTCCAGCCTTGATGATGATGTCCCTTATCTTGCGGTTGAAATGGCTATTCGTGGGGAACTCACGAAAGAGCAAACCCTCCTTTCGTCCGTCGCTGACAATGGTGAGTATCTCTTCGGCAATGGGCAATAAAGGAACAATGCTCCTGTTCTGTGTCTTTGTGCGACAGAGCGATATGTACCTGCGCCCATCGTCAAGTGTGTAAACATCGTCCATTCGGAGTTTCTTTAAATCAGAAAAAGCTAACCCCGTGAAACAGCCCAAGAGGAAGATGAGCCTGCAATGGTTGTCCACCGAGCGGTGTGGGCGATATGAGAGAAGTTTGTGTAAATCGTCAGAAGTGAGGGCATTGCGCTCGTAGGTGGGCGTTTCAATGTCTATCTGCTCAAAAGGGTCTTCACGGATATATCGCTCTTGCAGTGCTTTTCGGATGACTTGATGCAGGTGGCGCAGACGATTGGAAACAGTGCTTTCCTTGTTTCCCAAGTCCCGCAGCATAAATAGGCGGTAATGTTCTATGAGGTCCTTGTCTGCCTCTTTGGGAAGACAGTCCCCGTTTCCCCTTGTTTTCAGAAATTGAACAAAGTTCTTCCTGCTGTCCCTAAAAGCCCTGACGGTAGCCTTTCCTATCGTCTTACCCTGCAATGCCTCCTTACTTTCACAGACGGATTGGTAAATCTCTATGAGTGTCGGGGTGGGCTTGTTTTGGTGCTGGTACTGCTCTTTGAGATATTCTGCCGTAATGTAGTTCTCTTCTCTTAACGTGAGTTCATAGAGTGCGTGAAGTCGTTCTTTTATTGAGTTCAGTTGCAGATTGACGGCATTCGCTCTGTTTGCCACCACTTTTATGCGCCCTTTCTTTGATTGCCAATCATTGGGAGAGGTGTACAAACCTGTTGAGAATGAAGAAGACGCACCATTGCAGGTGATACGGCAGCGTATAATGCATTCATTCCTTTCGCTTGTTTTGCTTCTGTCTATATAGAATAGAATTGAAAATGTACTTTTCATTGTTCTTGGACTTTTAGTTGATTAAACGATATTGTGCGATGAGAGGGAGAATCTTCTCCACATCCCGAAAGACACGCTCTGGTGAAGTCTCTGCATACACTTGTGTGGTTTTTATTTGGCTGTGTCCGAGCATTTTAGATACGCTTTCGATGGACACGCCTTCTGAAAGCGTCATCTGCGATGCGAAGGTATGCCTTGCCATGTGATAGGTCAGCGTTTTCTGAATACCGCAAAGCCGTGCTATCTTCTTGAGATGGATATTTACAGTGTCGCAGCCTGGTATGGGCAGCAGATACCCTTTTGGGGGTTCGTGGCGGAACGCCCTCGTATTAATGCCCCTGTACCGCTCAATGATGGCGGATGCTTCGGGTAATAGTGGAATGTGGCATACATTGCCCGTCTTCACTCTCGGCTTGCGTATCCAATCCATATCAGACTCGTGGATGATATGCTCTGCCGTGAGGTGGTACACATCCGTGTAGGAAAGCCCTGTATAGCATGAAAAGAGAAACATATCCCTCGACACCTGCTCGTAGCCTTGCAATTCTTTCTCACTTAATGCAGCTATTCGGTTTACTTCCTCCCTTGTAATGTATCGGGGTGTTCCAACGTCCCAGCGGATGGAATGACCGATAAAAGGATAGGTGTCTATGATGTGCCGTTTGTGCAGGTCTTTGAGCACGGATGCCAGCATAGTAAGATAACCAGCCGAAGTGTTGAGTTTAAAACCCTTTTCTTTGGCAAAATACTCTTCCAAGTCCTTGATAAGGGCTGTATCGGCTTTTTGCACGGGGATATCGTCCACATGGTAGCGGCATCTCAGAAATTCAGACAGATGCTTGCGGAAGAGCAGCAGACATTTCAGTCTTCTTTCGCTGCGATCTATGCCAACTCGTTCACGGAAGCGGTCGATATACTCGTCCGCATGATGAAGCAGCCCCTGCGATTCGCTGTTTAACCCGAATACAAGTTCCCTTATCTTCCCTGCCGTGACAGTGTTGTTCAACTTGCCCGAAAGCGATTCATAAATTTGATGGACACTTACTTGCAGTCGGTCAAGTTCCCTGTTCACTGATACGGCTTCGGAACTCTTACCCACAAGTCGCTGTTTACGACTATCCCAAATTTTTGGCGTACAGGCGCATTTGCAACTGAACTGAACCATTGAGCGACCGATACTGATGCGTCCCATGATGGGACTTTTTCCGTTTTTGTCCTGCGTACCTCTTTTGAGGTAGAAGAGCAGCTTGATTTTTTCTTTTTCCATTGTTTTTTTGCTTACAAAATTATACTTCCCAGAGGAACTTTGAGCGATGCAAAACATTGATAATAAAAGAGAAAACACCGTTTTAGTTACCACTTTTAGCTGTTCTTTTCCTTTCATCGTTTCTCGAACGATTTGGTAACTGAACTCTTGCTTTTTCACTCCATTTTTCGCCTATTTACCTTGATGCAACCCAATGAGAAAGCAGGCAATATATCTTGTGTTTCAATCAGATACGCATTTTTCTCCTTTTCTTGCTTCCAACTCCTATACTTCCGCATAGAAGGCTGCCAGCTCCGGCACTTTGATAAAGGTTCTGAAGCGTTCCTTCTGTATGATGTCATTGGTGATGGAGAACTCGTAGTCGGTAGACTTCTTCGCAAAAACCGCAGCCCAAGCATCAAAGCTATTGATGCCTTGCTTTTCGAGTGCTTGAGGACGTAGGTACTTGAAGAGCAGATAGAGCTCTGTGAGTGAGTTGCTGATGGTTGTGCCACTGAGGAAAGTAGCTCCTAAGTCTTTCCCAGACCGCTCCTGAATGGTACGTATGGCAAAGAGCATATTGAGTGCACGCTGTGACCCTTCTGGATTACCTAAGCCAGAGACTCGGTCGTGACGGGTGTTGAACATCAAGTTCTTAAACTGATGACTCTCGTCCACAAAGAGGTGATCGATGCCCATCATTTTGAAGTCCACAGCATCATCCTTACGCTCGGCAATACTATCTTGAATGCCTTGTAGTTTGGCTTCGAGGGTCTGCTTTCGCTTCTCCAATCCCTTGAGCATCGCTCGGGAAATGTCTGCACCTTGCTGACGAAGGACTTCTAGGTTTTCCTCTACAGAGTCTTTCTCCTTTTGCAAGATTACCTCCTGTATCTCTAGAGCTTGAGGTATCATTCCAAACTGCTCATGGGTCAATATGATACAATCCCAATCGTTGTTCTTGATGTCGTTAAAGATGCGTTGGCGGTTTTGCTTATTGAAGTCGTTCTTGCCTGGATAAAGGACTCTAGCATTGGGATAAGCCTTTCTAAAGGTGTCGGCAATATCGAAGACATTTGCCTTTAGTCCGATAATCATTGGCTTGTTTGCTAAGCCCAAGCGCTTCATCTCATAGGCTGCCGTACACATGATGAGGGTCTTACCAGCCCCTACCTCATGGTCACAAATACCCCCGCCATTGGTTTTGAGCATCCATACGGCATCCTTCTGACTCTTATAGAGGTCAGAGATACCGAGTCCTTTCAGATTTAGATCGGGAAAGGATTGATGCGCACCGTCAAAGTTGGGACGCACGAAGCAGTTGAATAGCTTATTATATCTGTCGGATAGTTGTTGCTTAAAGCTCTCAGGTGTTCTACCTAGCCAATCTACAAAGCCCTGACGTATCTCCTCTATCTTAGCATTAGCCATCTGTACCGCATGCCCATCACGTACTTTGATCGTTTTCGTCTCGCCTGTCTCTAGATCTCGTACCTCTTTGTTCTTATTGATATCGGGGATGGTGTTGTGCAAAGCATGCTTTAAGAGATTAAGTCCATCATAGCGTCTGAACTCTCCCTGCACAGCATACTTATGCCAAATGTTTCCATTGCGTCTATCACATTGCAAAACATATTCATCCATCGTACTCTGATAGGTGACGGAGATCTCTGTCTCAAAGAACTCTGAGGCAAAGGCGCTATAGACTTTAGCCGGTATCCACCGCTCCCCAAGGTTGAAGTCAAGCTCAGCAAAGGGTATCGGTGTAGGTGTGGCAGCCCGTAGGGCAGCTAAGCTTTGCAGTGCTTCTTCATGATCGGGATGCTCTAATAGCCACGACTCAATCTGCTCGCTCTTCTCTATTACATTACCTGAGATAAACTTGTCTGCCACTTCGTAGCCATCTACTTCTGGATTGTAGTAGATACGCCCCTCTAGAGCTGAGACGATGTCACTCTCCTCCATCTCTGGGAGGAGCGAACTCATATAGTCTAGCTCCACAGAGCCATACTTATTCAGAGAAGAGACGAGAGCTTCCGTGGGGTCGGCAGCTACTGTCACCTCTGTAGTGGCAAAGGCGGTAGGATGGTCAAAGATGTCTGCCTTAATGTATTTCCCCTTATCGGATCGCTCTAAGAAGAGTATCTCTACCCCAGTTGCATCCATCTTGATGAGGTCTGTATTGCTCTTCTGATTGAGATACCCCCAGCGACTGACGAAGTCGTCATAGAGGCGATTGAGTTTTATACGCTCCTCGCTATCCTCACATCTATTGTTCGCTTCGTAGTCGTATAGCCGATGGTAACTCTCTCGTATCTCAATGTACGCTTTGAGCCTGGTTAGGCGCTCATAGGGTAAGTCCATCGGATGAAAGGTAGGCTGTCGCTTCAGATTGGAGAGATACCCCACTTGTCCATTTTGTAGCACGATCGACCCGTCTCGTAGATGCGAGTCGGGCAAAGAGAGGAATGGACGAGGTGAAGCATCAAACGATTTCTTAACCTCTGTAACTGGCTGTACTTCTCTCTCCACTTCTGCAAAGTCAAATAGAGATGGCTGCTCGATTGAGGAGAGCTTGGTACTTCTTCTTGCTCTTGGACGCTTTACTGAGCTTTGCTTGGGTTTAGAGGCTGTCTGTTGCTTATTGACCTCTTTGATTTCCTTGTTAACACGAGCTACCTCCTGCGTCCAGAGTTCGTACTCTTCGGGAGCAAACAAATATCCTGCTTGTTCCAGACCGACATCAGTAGTATCCATCACGGGATGCTGGTCGTCATCAAAGTAGACCATCTGTCCGCCCATCTCTCGTGGGGCTTCTAGGTCTGTACGAATATCCGCTTCGTACTGATGCTGTAGCGTTAGAGCTGGCACACCTTCGGGTGCTGGTGCTAACATTGAAGAGGCATGCTCCTGCTGGGTGGGTTCTACCAATTCACTCTTTTCGATGGAGTTGACGGAAGTTCCCTCTGAAGGGGACTTATCCACGACCTCTTCCGCTTGAGCTTCTGTTTGTGCTACCTCTGTAACAACAACACTGGGAGCTTCTACAACACTAGGAACTTCTGCATCCACCCCTTTGCTATACCGTCCTTGGACAAGCTCTTCTAGCTCGGCTATCTCATGCAGTGCTGTGGGAGAAAAGTGAAGGTCACGCTCAATCCCCAAGCCATGTATCTTGACCTCTTTCATTTCGTCCAAGGAGATATAACCGAGCTCCCAACCGTAACCCATTGTAACTGCTCCGAACCCAAGACGTTCTTCTGGGTTGTACTCTAAGAGGTAGGCTGTATAGGCTCCCAGCGGGAAGAAGTATCGTACATAAGCTGTGCGGTCGCCAATGAGTTGCTTCTCTGTGTCATATAGCTTGGGAAGTTGACTCTTGATGCTATCAGGCATTAGATCATAAGCGTTGTCTTCCTCCTTATCCACTCCTTTCTCTTCATTCTCTGCTGTATGATTTGGACTTTCTATGGGAGGTTCTGTCGTTATGCCTAGGCTGTGGAGCTTCTGTTCTGCTTGTCGCTCCTCCTCGCTCATCGCTATACCCGTTTCATAGAGTTTGCGGTCAAAACGTGTTACCACATCTTGCGTGAGCTGTATTCGGAGGCTCTCAGCCATTTCCTCCATAGGCCCCTCAAAGCGATACTTCCAAGTTGGCTTGCCGTAAGGGTCTCTACCCAGCTCACGACTGGTGGCTATGGTGCGAGGTGCCACATCATCCCACGAACCCTCGAAAAGTGAGTTGTGGTTGAAAGCCATAGAAAATCCATCCCCCTTGGGCACGGCGACTGTCTGAACAAACTGCTTCTCCAGCTCCTCGCCAATCTCTTTGCCTGACTGCTTCTGCAAGACAATCAAGTCGCTTCCGACTTCAGTTCCTGCTTGCTCGCTGAACATACCTGATGGCAGACGGATAGCAGAGATGAGTCGGCTGTTTTGCATCAGGTAGCGTCTGATTGGCTCATTTAGTGCTGCATCGAGTACGCCTTGTGAAGTGATAAATGCAACGAGACCTCCCTCTCTAGTGCAGTCCAAGCCCTTTACGAAGAAGTAATTATGAATGGCTCGTGTTGACTCCTTTTTGAAGAGATCATTCCCCCTACTGTACTCACGGTCATAGACCATAAAGTCTCCAAAGGGGATATTGCTGGTTACGAGGTCATACTTCTCCGTCTCTTCTAGGGGTGCTATTGCTTCAAAGGGTTCATTTCGCACGAAGATGTTGCCCTCGCCATAAGGGTGCAACGCTTGACTGATGCGAGCCGTGAGCAGATCTTTCTCCAAGGCATCAACAATGCCCGTCTGCTTGGCAAATGTTTCGGCAAAAGCACCCATCCCCGAGGAGGGGTCAAGGCACCGTTTAAGCGTCACACCACTTGTTGCTAGAGCATCTGAAATAGCAGAGACGATACGTCTATCTGTATAGAATGAGGTGAGCACGCTTGCCTTGATGCTCTCCCAGTACCGCTTGGCGGTGTGAGCATCGACCGCTTCCCGATAGATCATCTGCTTGAGCTGCTGTGTCGGAGCAAAGAGTTCTTCCTCCGACTTACTCCAATAGCGGATGTCCGCTGGCGTGTCTGTGCGGTTCAATACGCACTTCAGACCTCCGAAACCTTGGTAGCCACGCAAGATGCGTTTCTCTGCTTCGGTAGCCATACGATGCTCTTTTTCTAATCGTAGCACCACACGGATTGCTTCTGTATTCGCTGCCAAAACAGTTTTTTTGTTGTATGCCATAGAGGTGTTCTGTTTGTTGATGATAAGTTGTCAGCCATTGTGGGAGGAAATCAATCCTACGAAATGGATTGAGATACCTTCCTGGAGGATGGAAATACGATTACTTGATGTCTTTGCTCTTCACGTGAATTGGTGGAGTCTAGTCTGAGTGGAAATGTTATTTTCCCCCGTCACTCCACAGTTTCATCCGTATGGGAAAAGTTTCCCATAGGCATGGCACTGGAGTTTCTTCCCTATGAAACTGCAGTTTCTCCCCTATAAAACTAGAGTTTCCTACGTATGAAACTGTAGTGCCAATAGGGGTTGGCACTCGAGTTTCTCCCCTATGGAACTACAGTGCCAAGGCGTATTGGCACTGCTTCTCTCCGCTAAGAAGCCACAAAGGCTCCCCAATCGGCTTTCTATTAACTACGATAGAACAAGTGGGGAGTGTCGTGAGAGATAGTTGTGCAGTGAGCTAAGTCGCTTGTGCGGGATTACTTCTTCTTTTGCTCGAACTCAAATTTGGTAGAACTATCCTCTTGTAGAACTAATCGGGCATTGAACTTCTTACCAGCCTTGCTCGTCAAACCTTTCAAGATGGGGGTACGGCCCTTGGTTATGAGGTCTCGGATATTCTCTTCGGAGAGATACGTACCGCATACTTCACGGAATATGTGGAAATCACAATCATCATTCTTGCACCTCGCCACCTTGGCATAGATCCCCACACTCTCACGACCACACTTAGGGCAGTGATATGTAGGGTACCTTTGCTGTCTAGGTGCAGGGGCGAGGGAGAGCAACTCCTCGCAGATGGTGGAAACGTAGGAGTTGATGCCTTGTGCAAACTTACCAGCATCCATACTTCCTGCCTCGATTGCTGCTAGCGCCACCTCCCATGCTCCGGTCATCTCCGCATTGGCAATGCGTTTGTCCTTAACGATTTCATAGACGGCTAATCCTTTCTCCGTTGGGAGTATGCTCTTCTTCTCCCTACGGATATAGTCACGTAGGATGAGTGTCTCAATGATGTTGGCTCGTGTGGCAGGTGTGCCTATGCCACACTCTGCCAAAGCCTTTTTACTTGCAACATCCTCTACTTCCTTGCCAGCATGCTCCATAGCAGAGAGCAGGGTTGCTTCTGTATAGAGTGGCTTAGGCTTGCTCTTTTGCTCAATTACGTCTGCTTGTTGCAGGGGTAAAGGTTGCCCCTCGGTCAAGTTGGGCAATGAGGACACAAGTGTCTCTTCATCCTCGCTCTCTTTATGCTCTTGAGAAGTGGTACTCTGTACAGATTTCCAACCCCAAGAGACTTGACGGCACGCTTTCCAGACATAGCTGTTGGTCTCGTCCTTGAGTACTACCTGCATACGCTCTTCTTCTGAGTGCGCCGAGAAGGCTTCTGCGAAGCGGGTAACAATCATTTGATAAAGCGTGGTCTCATCTACCGACAATACCGATGCGGTTTCTCCCGAGGGGATAATGGCATGGTGGTCGGTAACTTTACTATCATCTACCGAGTGGCGGTTCAGCTCTTGGGGCAATGGTTTGCCAATCTTGCGAAGGAGGTCGGGAACTTCCTCAAAAACATCTTCACTGATATATCGGCTACCCGTACGGGGATAGTTCATAGAATAATGACAATGAAAGAAGAATGGGTAAGTACAAACGGAAACACTTGAACAATAACAACTTATACACTTTTCTGCATTTTGAGATATGGCAAGATTGAGCGAAAAACGGCAATAGTTCCGTTACCAACTCGTAACCCATAGGGCACAAAGCAAAAAGGGGTTACGAATTGAATATAAACAACTGTGGCATAGGTTTTTATTCCTCATCTTTCATTTTTCTGCATAGCTCAAGAACTCTTGTTCGTATGTACCTTTGCAAGCAAAGGAAATTAGAAAAAAAACGACAGAAAAATGAAAGAAAACAAACTGAAAGTCTCGTTTTTCACACAGGCTAAACGAGCGGACAAAAAAGGCATGGTGCCGCTTATCGGACGGATAGAACTGGGCAGGAAGTATTCCGCCTTTTCCGCCAAAAAGAAAGTCCCATTATCTCTTTGGGATAGCAGAAAGCAACGTCTTCTCGGCAAGAGTGCCATCGCAAATTCTATCAACCAGTATTTGAATGAATGCACTGCACTCATTCATGCACGCTATCGGGAACTTTGCGAAAGTGGAGAGTCATTCACGGCTACGGATGTGCGCAATGCCTATCAGGGACAGCTTTGTCAAAACGCAATGCTTTTAGAGTGCTATGCTGAGTACCTCACACAGATTCATGAAAGAGTGGGCATAGACCGGGCAATGAAAACACTGGAGCTGCGTACCTATCAGCAAACTCTTCTTCGGGAGTATGTGCGTAGGAAATACAAGTTAAGTGATATTCCGCTCATGGAACTGGATATTTCCTTTATAGAAGGCTATGAATACTTTCTGACAATAGACCGAAAATTGAAACGTGGCAGTATATGCAGTGCCTTGGCTGCATTGAAGGCGGTTGTGAACAAGGCTGTCAAAAATGGCATGATAGACATGTATCCGTTCATTGGTTACAGTTACGAAAAGACGAAAGGAACGCCGAGAAACATCACGCAGGACGACCTGCAAAAGATTATCGACCTGCCCATCAAATGGGAGAAATATCGTGTCGTCCGTGATTTGTTCGTGTTCTCCTGCTTCAGCGGTCTTGCCATTTCGGATATACGCAATCTCAAAGAGGAAAACATCATCATTGAGGAAGGAAAGCTATGTATTAAAAGCAAGCGTGTCAAGACGAAGACCCCTTTTCGCGTAGTAGTTCTCTCCCCAGCCAAGACCATTATGGAAAGATATAGGGGCAGACGTGCGGGATATGTATTTGACGTTCCCCCAAGAGACGTGGTTTACAATGCGATGCACCACATACAGAGAAGTATCGGTATGAAAACCCCTCTGACCTTTCACATGGCTCGCCATACTTTTGCTTCGGTCATTACCCTGTCGGCTGGTGTTCCAATAGAAACCGTAAGCGGTATGTTGGGACATACCAATTTGAGAACGACACAAGTGTATGCAGCGGTCAATTCAGAAAGAATAAGACAGGATATGCAGAAGATTCAACAACGGATAGAACACACTTTCACCTTAAAATTATAGCTTATGGCACGCAGTACATTCAAGACATTGTTTTACATCAACCGTTCCAAACTGAAGAAGAACGGCAAATGCCCGATAATGGGACGAATCACGATAGACGGACAACAAGTACAATACAGTATGGGGTTGGATATCAATCCAAACAATTGGGACGCAAAGCATGGCAGATGCAAAGGCGACATTGACGAAATGAAGAACATCAACCGCATACTGACAGAAAAGGAAGGACAGATACAAACCAAATACAATGAGCTGGTTTGGCAAAAGGGGTATGTAAGTGCAGAACTGCTCAAAAATTGTCTGACGGAGGATTCACAAAGCAATGGAATGCTCATGGAAGAGGCAGACCGTTTTATAGAGGAAAAACGCCCTTGTGTGGGAATTTCCATCGCCCAATCCACTTTCCGCAACTACATCTATGACAAGCAGCTCATAGTATCCTTCCTGCTGGAAAAATACGGAATGTCCGATATTGGTTATTCACGGTTGGACTATGGCTTTGTCGAAGAATTGGATTTATATCTTAAAAGCAAGCGCAGATTATCACCTGCCACCATTCAAATGACGGTTATTTTCTTGAGAAAGCTCATCAGCATCGGACAACAGAAAAAATACATCCGCCGAGACCCGTTTGTGGATTTTAAGGCGGAAAAACCACGTGGCACGAGAAGGTATCTCACAACGGAAGAACTCAAGCGCATTTTGCAAACGCCCATCTTAAACAAGCAGTTCGAGCGAGCAAGGCAACTCTTCATTTTCTGTGCCTTTACGGGACTGGCTCGTGTGGATATGTTGCGACTGACACCTAAACATATCCACCATTATGATGACGGAACTTGTGAGATACGTATCAAGCGACAGAAAACGGACGTGGAAGCCATCATTCCACTTCTGCCCATCGCAAAGGAGATACTTGACATTCATATAAAAGGGAAACAACACGATGATTTGATATTTCCAACATTGAACGTTAGCAAGGCATCTTTCGCCTGTATAAACATTGGTCAGATATGCCAAATTGAGAAGGGCTTGACCTTTCACAAGGCTCGCCATACTTTCGCCACGACCATCTGCCTTTCCAATGGTATAGCAATGGAAACGCTCTGCAAGATGCTCGGACACAGCGACATTGGAACGACACAGATTTATGGAAAAATTACCGACCTGAAAATCAGAGAGGACATGAACCGTTTGCAAGAACATAAAAGTAAGGCTTTTTCTGACTATACGGAAGCTATCGAAAAGCAAAACGCAACAATATTTTAGAAATCAGCAAAAATTTATGTATGAAAACAGATAATAGCAAAAAGGAACTTTCCTATTTTCGATTGAAGTTGGAAAGCTATATGAGTGAACATCACCCCGAGCGATTGGGAGACAAGGAGTTTATCACGGCAAGAGCCGACATAGCACTGACCGCCTACTGCGATGCCGTGGCGCAAGGTTTTAATCATTTAGAAGCAGAAAGAATAGCAAGTGAAGTGCTTTTCAGTGGACTGCATTTCTCAAAGTACGATACCCTTGTTTCTGTCTTGGAGGACGAGTTTGAGAGGAAACTCCCTGCACCGCTCCCCGAGAGGCTTTCGTTTTTATTGTTGGCGAACAAGGCTGTTCAAGCCACATTCGCTGGGTACGAACTGACGGACGAATTTGCCGCAAGCGAACAATACGACCGTCTTTACACCGAACTGACAGGCACGATAGTACTGCTCATCGAGAGCAACAACCTGCCAACGGTCAAACAGACGGAGGAAGCAAGCCCGAAGGCGTTGTAGGCAAAGGCGCACGCAAAGTTCCTGATGCCGTTTCTTATCGTGCAAAGGTACAACGGCAGCCTGTCTGCCCTGAAAGGTCAAGTCCTGCGGATGGAGAGTAGAATCTCCACCGCAGGATTTTTCTTTTTCAAGGCGGTACTACAATCCTCAATATCCGTG
>OKRX01002264.1_pt1 | contig 13048 bp, 9 predicted proteins | sample 1601241 | NCBI WGS metagenome assembly OKRX01 (sample SAMEA3541500, study PRJEB24748) | human gut metagenome | biome: human gut; feature: human-associated habitat; material: faeces | place: China | collected 2012
GGTGATGGATAACGCTGGGATCAAGGGGGGTGATGTGATCGTGGGGTTGGCAAGCTACGGGCAGGCAACTTATGAGGAGCGCTATAATGGGGGTATGGGCAGTAATGGCCTTACTTCTGCTCGTCACGATATATTTGGTAAGGAGGTGGCACGGAAGTATCCTGAATCTTTTGACGGTGCTCTCTCGGATGAGGTAATTTATGTGGGTCGGCGTGGACTTACAGAGCCAGTGGAGGGGCTGGAGGGTATGGACTATGGTCGACTAGTCCTCTCACCAACGCGCACCTACGCTCCTATCGTAGCGAAGATGCTGAAGGAGATGCGGGGGGCTATTCATGGGATGGTGCATTGTACTGGTGGGGCACAGACGAAGGTGCTTCACTTTGTACAAGGAAAGCGGATCATTAAGGATCAGTGGCACCCTATCCCTCCTCTCTTTGAGGTGATTGCACGTGAGGGGAAGACGCCTCCTAAGGAGATGTACAAGGTCTTTAATATGGGGCATCGCCTGGAGATCTATCTACCTGAGTCCGAAGCTAGTGCATTGATAGAGCTCTCTGAGAGTTTTGGTGTGCCTGCAAAGATTGTGGGTAGAGTGGAGGAGGCGGAGCAGAATGAATTGATTTTGGATACGCCTCTTGGACACTTTGAATACCGTTAATAAGGGATGGCGAAGAAATTTGATATACTAGCAAGGACGGAGGGGCTGAGGGAGCGCTTCGAGGAGGTGCAGCTATTGATTACCGACCCAAGTGTGATCAGTGATCAGAAGCGATTTATGCGTCTTAGCAAGGAGTATAAGGAGCTGGAGCACCTGACGAAGAAGAGTGATGAGTATCGCTTGCTTTTGGCTAATCTGGAGGAGGCTCAGACGATGGTGGCGGAGGAGGGTGATGATGAGCTCCGACATATGGCGGAGGATGAGATCGATGCTATTCGTGAGCAACTGCCTATGGTGGAGGAGGAGATAAAGTTGCTCCTTATCCCTAAGGACCCAGAGGATGATAAGGACGCCATTGTGGAGATCCGTGGTGGTACGGGTGGTGATGAGGCAGCTCTTTTTGCTGGGGACCTCTATAAAATGTATGTGAAGTACTGCGAAAGCCAAGGATGGAAGTGTAGCACCTCCTCATTTAGCGAAGGTACTTTGGGGGGATTTAAGGAGATTGTCTTTAAGGTGGAGGGGGATGGTGTCTATGGTAAACTGAAGTATGAATCTGGTGTGCACCGAGTGCAACGTGTCCCGGCCACGGAGACGCAGGGGCGTGTGCATACCTCTGCTGCAACGGTGGCAGTCTTGCCACAGGCGGATGAATTTGATGTGGAGGTGAAGGAGTCGGATATCCGTGTGGATACGTTTTGCTCTTCGGGAGCAGGTGGGCAGTCGGTGAATACGACCTATTCGGCAGTGAGACTAACGCATATCCCTACCGGTATCGTGGTGCAGAGCCAGGATGAGCGTTCGCAACTGAAAAATAAGGCGCGGGCGATGGAGGAGCTTCGGACACGTATATATAATATGGAGTATCAGAAGTATATCGATGAGATTGCTTCGAAACGTAAGACGCTGGTAAGTACGGGTGACCGCTCGGCAAAGATACGTACGTACAACTTTCCGCAAGGGCGTGTGACGGACCACCGTATTGGGCTTACGGTCTATCAGCTGAGTGATGTGCTGGATGGAGATATTCAGCAGTTTATCGATGCTCTTACGGTGGCGGAGAATGCGGAGCGCCTTGCCTCTGCGGAGATGTAGTAGGATTAGATGAATCATTATTTATGAAACAATTCTTGCGTAAAGTGCACCTTTGGCTATCGGTGCCATTTGGAGTTTTTATCACATTGATCTGCTTGACTGGTGGGCTCTTGATCATTGAGAAGGATATTATTCGTCGGGGTGATTCTTCCATGATTAATGTGAAACCGGCGGGGGAGCCCTTGGCGATGAGCCTGCTCTGCAATAAGGTTTTGGAGACTCAGCCTGAAGGGGCTAAGATATCGGGCGTGACGATTTATCCCGATCCTGGGAAGTCTTATGAGGTGGGGATCGCTTCGCCTTATCGCAAGAGGGTTTATGTGGACCAATATCGTGGAGTAGTACTAGGGGCGTATGAGCGCTCTCCCTTTTTCACTACAGTCTCTCTGATCCACCGTAGGATGCTGGATGGAACTAAGGAAGCGGTAGTCGGTAGGCAGGTAGTGGGGGTGACGGTTTGGGCTTTTGTGCTGATCTTATTCTCTGGCCTTGTACTTTGGTGGCCTAGTCGCTGGAGTAAGTTGGGACGCTCTCTGAAGATACGTTTTGGTCGTGGTCGAAGGGTATTGTGGTATGACCTTCATGTGGTGCTAGGTGTTTTTGCTACTTTGATTTTACTCGGTTCTGCCGTAACTGGGCTCGTGTGGACTTATGACTGGGTGGAGCGGTCGGTCTTTTCGATCTTTGGTGCCTCTCAGCCTGAAGAGAAGCCTGATCACGCTTCGATCCGTGATATAGGTGATGGCTATGCAGCTTGGGGCGAAGCGGTGAAGCAGATCCCACTGGATGAGTATGCCTCTTTGCAGGTACAGAAGGGGGTGGTAAAGGCATCTCTTACAGGCTGGGGAAATGGCAGAGCAACGGATGACTACCGTTTTGACCCTGTAAGTGGGCAAGTGTTGGAGGTGACTAAGTATGCGGATAAGGGACGATATGAGAAGGTGAATGGTTGGATCTCCTCTATTCATCTAGGAAGGTGGGGCGGTGGCTTTTCGCGTCTGCTCACTTTTATTGCGATGTTGATAGGGGCTTCGCTACCTATTACCGGTTATTACCTTTGGTGGAAGCGTATTTATCGCCCAAGAAAAAGTGGAAGTAGTGCTAAGAAGGCTTAAAAGAGTGTCTTATTATCTATAAGTAGAGTAATAGTTGTCTAATGCTACTAAATGTCTGTTAAAAGTCTAGCTGGATCCTGTTTCCTTTGAGAATTTCTTCCTACATTTGCCTTAGAGCAGTCGGAAAGTGGGGCAAACGTGAGTTAAGCACCCGTGTGACTGCCGGTTTTATGAACATTGAAAATGACTAATTATGAAGAAGATTATTTTAGCAGCTTTTGCTAGTGCAGTTTTTGCGATCGGCGCGATGGCACAGTATCGTCCAAGTGTTATTGTAAGTGCAGGATATCAAGGCGCTAATATCAGTGGCTTCGAAAATTCTAAGATTGCCTCTGGTGCTCGTGCAGGTGTAGCTGTAGACTTTGGTCTACTTAATTCTGGTGCTATGGAGCTCAGCATACAGCCTGGTCTTAACTTCTCTATGAAGGGCTTATCTTTTGGTGATAAGGAGAAAGTCAAGAATTCTCTTTACTACATTGACCTGCCTATCCTTGCTAACCTACGCTTTGGTGTGACTGATGATCTTAATGCCTTTGTGAATGCGGGTCCTTACTTAGCTTATGGTATTGGTGGATCTGCAAAGGTTGGTGATAATAAGGACAAGACCAATCCATTCAAGGAGACTACAATTGCAGGAAAATCACTCCGTGCATACAATCCATTTGATTGGGGTCTTCAAGTAGGTGCTGGTCTAGAGTACCAGCGTGTGATGCTTTCTGTAGGTGCACAGTTTGGTATGTATGATGTGACCCATAACTATACCGTTGACATTCCTGTTGTGGGTAAAAAAACATTTGGTGACACCAACAAGAATAGTGCATTCTTTGTAACCGCAGGTTACCGCTTCTAATTATTAGGAGTATACTTCAATAGAAGTAGTGGCATACTTTCCTTGGAAAGTGTGCCACTACTTTTTTATAATCATTCTTTGCTCAGATTGTAAGTCAGTTGCACAAAAAGAGGTATCTTTGCAAATGTTAAGTGCATTTTTGCTTAAACATAAACAAATAAATCTATACCTACCGGAAACAAAATGAATCGTATGTTTTCTCAACTTTTGGGATTGCGATCCTCCCTCGTACTGGCAATTTTAGGGGGAGTATCTATGGCTTCTTATGCTAATGAACCAGTTATTTCAACTCCTACTCCATTGGATTCTGTGTGGATGCAGTATTCGCTAGATGATGTAGTGATAATGGGGATTAAGGAGCGGTCTAAGCTCCGAATTGAGCCTATTAGCTCTACCTCGATGGGGGGTAAACAGCTACAGTTAGGCAATATCACCAGCCTGAAGGAGGTGATCGGGATGGTGCCCAACTTCATTATGCTTGATCGTGATACTCCTCACACCTCATCGGTATTGGTACGTGGTATTGGCTCCAAACTAAATTCAGCAGTGGTGGTGTATGTAGATGGCGTCCCACACTTTGAGAAGAATGCTTTTGAAGTTTCCTTCAACGACCTTGAGCACTTGGAGTTTCTTAGAGGGCCACAAGCTACTACTTTTGGTAGAAATGCTATGGGGGGTGTGATCTTGATGCAGACTCGCTCGCCTTTTAAGTACCAAGGCAATAAAGTGAGAGTGGGTTACGGTCGTTTCAATGAAATACGAGTAGATGCGTCTCGACTTGCTCGGGTGGGCACTCACTGGGCTTACGCTATTGCAGGTAATTATCAGCACCAAGGGGGATACCTTGTAAATAATTTTGATGGCTCTCCTGCCGATAAAGCAGATAAGGGTGGGGTGAATGCGAAGCTGGAGTACTCTCCTAATGAAAACACACTCTATAGACTCACTCAGAGTGTAGACTATGTAAAGCAGGGTGCTTTTACCTATGGAAAGGTCGATATGGAGACGATGAAGGTTCCTACTATCAGTTTGGATCACCCAAGTGAGTACACACGTTTGATCTATGATGGGGGGCTTTCGGCATCCTATCATGCAGATAAGTTTCTGCTCAAAGGGCAGCTCTCATCGCATTTCGTAAATGCTAGGTATGATGTGGATCAAGATGGCTCCCCTGCTGATGCTGCATTTGCTTTGCAAAAAGAGAAGCAACGCTTCTTATCGCAGGAGCTCTCTATGATTGGTAAAAACGAAGGATGGTACAATTGGAATCTCGGTCTTTTTGCCTTCCAGCAAAAGATCAATAGAGATGTGGATGTGATGGTGAAATTGCCTAAATTAATGCATACTCTACGTCTTAATGACCAATTTACATGGGGCGTATCGCTATATCATCAGAGTAAGTTCTCTATTTCTGAGGAGTTAAAGGTGGAGGCGGGTGCTCGTATTGATTATGAGAAGAGCCGATTAGCCTATTCGGAGAGTAAAAACGGTAAGAAGTCGGAGAGTGAAAACTCTCTTCCTTTCATTCAAGTAAGTCCTAAGATATCTTGTCAGTACTTCATTGTGCCAGACTTTCAGGTCTATGCTACTGTAACTAAAGGATATGTGACGGGTGGCTTCAATACCGTCTATGTGGGTACCGAAAATCGATCTTATAATGCGGAGCATAGCTGGAATTATGAGGTCGGTGCCAAGGGTGAGATTATTCCTAATAGATTGACGGCGGAGTTAGTGGGCTTTGCCGTAACAACTCGTGATAAGCAGCTGAGTAAAATTATTCCAAATACAGGACAAGTTACCTACAATGCGGGTGCTTCAAGAAGTGTCGGTTTGGAGGCTTCGTTTGATGCCCAGCTCACTAAGCAGTGGGGGCTCTCTGCTTCCTACGGTTATACCAATGCAAAGTTTACCGAGTATGTATCGGATAAGGGGGTTGACTTTGGAGGCAAATTCCTTCCCTTTGTACCAGAGCATACCTTGGCAGTGAATACTCAGTATCAGATTCCTTTTAGTGGTCGCTTGCTAGATAGTGCTACGATCCATTTGGGCTACAAAGGTATTGGTGATATGTATTGGCATGAGGATAATAAGGCGATGCAAGATTTCTACCAGCTTCTTGACGCTTCTCTATCTTTAAAGCGTGCCGGTATTACCTGCACTCTTTGGGGAACTAATCTGCTCAATAGCCAGTATCTAGGTTATTTCTATAAACAAGGGCCAAGGAATATGGGTAAGCCTGGAGCACCTCTTAAAGCTGGAGTGACTGTCGAACTCAACTTCTAAAGCTGAATGGGTCGGCATAAGGCTTACAACCTCTTTACTTTCTTTTCGCTCTACATCGCACAGTCGGTGCCGATGAGCTTCTTTGCCGCAGTATTACCAATACTTATGCGGCAAGGAGCTTATTCGCTCACCGCTATTGCTTTGATTAAGCTGATAAAGATTCCGTGGATTATCAAATTCCTATGGTCGCCTTTAGTGGATCGGCACACCAAGGTGGTGCTGGACTATAAGCGGTGGATTGTGGTATCGGAGATACTTTATGCCTTGATTATTCTGGTGGTGGCGCTCCTAAAGCTTGATACTACTCCAGTACTGGTGATTGGACTTATCTTAGTCGCTTTCTTGATGTCGGCGACGCAGGATATAGCTACTGATGCCTTGGCAGCTCGCTCTTTTCATTCGAATGATCGTGGGCTGATCAATAGCATGCAGTCTATGGGCTCTTTCGCTGGCAGTATGGTGGGAAGTGGAGTGTTGCTGGTGCTTTTTCATAAGCTAGGGTGGCACCATATGTTGCCTTGGGTAGCACTCTTTGTATTGGTAGCCCTGATTCCCCTTTTGCAGAATAAAGGGATTGAGCTACAGCCGACAGCCGAAAAGGAGCGTCCTACAGCACGTCCAAAGGATATGCTCACCTTCTTCACGCAGAAAGGTATCTACAAGCATATCATCTTCCTATTGCTATTTTATACTGGGGTCATTGGCCTACTATCCAATCTCCGTCCTATGATGGTGGACTTTGGATATGATATGAAGGAGATCGGCTTTGTAGTAGGTATTTGCGGTACTTCTCTCGGTATTATTGGCTCTTTCATCTCCGGAGTAGGGGTCAAGTATATCGGTCGTAAATGGATGAGAAGAGTCGTAGCGCTACTCATTGTAGGTACTTCCACGCTTTTCTTACTTAGCTATAAAGCTGGGTTGCTCGGACAGCATACTCCCTTTATCTTTGTGGCTATAGGCATGGTTTGGCTCACTTACGGAATGGCTTCGACCTTGGTCTATACCACTAGTATGGATCTAGTGAGAGCGGGTAGAGAGGGGACCGACTTTACTCTCCAAATTGTAGTGACTCACTTGAGTTCGATGATTTTCTCTATCTCCTTTGCCCGTGTGGCCGATGTGACTGGCTACCAAGGTCTATTTACCCTTTCATTAGTAATGGGTCTACTCACAACGCTCTATATATGGTTTTATAACCCCAAGAAGATCTCCAATGAATCAGTTACTAGATAAGTACAATCGTCCTGTCCCAAGGTATACTAGTTATCCCCCTGCTAATTTCTTTCATACTGGCATCGGGGAGCAAGATTTCTTGGAGGCTGTGGAGCAATCTAATGATGAGGCACCATCGCTCCTCTCTTTTTATATCCACTTCCCTTACTGTGAGCAGAAGTGCTTTTACTGTGGTTGTAATTCTTACCTTAGGAGTAAGGAGGGGGACGAAGAAGCCTACTTCGATGCAGTGCTGAGTGAGATAGATAGGGTAATTGAGCGGATTGATCGCTCTCGTAACATCGCCCAGATACATTTCGGTGGAGGAAGCCCTAGTCTTGCAGATCCTAAACTTTTAGGAAGGGTGATAGACCGATTGACCTCTCGCTTTGCGGTGATTGAAAAGCCCGAGATTGCGATAGAGTGCCATCCTGGTCACTTGTCCCGTGAAGGGTATGAGGCACTACTTTCTCTAGGCTTTACAAGGGTGAGTCTAGGAGTTCAGGACTTCAATCCTGAGGTGCTAAAGGCAGTGCATCGTATGCCACCACGACTCTCGATAGAGGAGGTGCAAAGAATTATGTCTAGCTATGGTATTCCTCTAAATTTGGACTTTATCTATGGCTTGCCTCTACAGACGGTGGAGAGTTTTGAGGCGACTATCAAGAGGGCTATTGCTTTGCATCCTAGTCGGCTTGTTACCTTTTCGTACGCTCATGTCCCTTCAATGTTTCCTGCCCAAAAGATACTGGAACAGAGGGGGCTACCCTCTTCGGAGGGCAAGGAGGAGATGTACCAGCATGCTAGGAAACTTCTTCTAGATAATGGCTACCTACAGATAGGGTTGGATCACTTTGTCCTCCCTTCTGATGAACTGCATCAAGCAGCTGTGGAAAAAACGCTCCATCGTAATTTCCAAGGTTACTGTACACGTCGTACCACGGGGCAGGTCTATGCTTTTGGGGTGTCGGCTATCTCACAACTTACCTCGGCTTACGTGCAGAATACCAAGGATATCCCTACTTATCTCCAGACGATCCAGTCGGGACACTTACCTATTGAGCGTGGTCTGCTTCTTACTCGCGAACAAAGAATTATTCGTGAGGTGATCACTACCTTTATGTGCAATGAGCGTATTTCCTGGAGCGATCTCGCCCATCGACTTCGGCTCACCCCCGAAGAGGTGAAGAGGGCAACTGCTTATAGAGAGCAAGAGATGGAGGCTATGGTGCAAGATGGCTTGGTTTTACTCACTGATGATGGAGTGCGTATGGCCACTCCAGGCTCCCCATTTCTTCGTTACGTCGCTTCTCGTATGGATCCTCTCCAGAGCGAAGGTGGAAAGATTTACTCCAAACCGGTCTGAGGTACCATTGGGTTATTTGATAGTATAAATGCCACCTGCGGGGATGGTCACTTATCCTCCGCACATTTTGCATTTCATCCTTCGTGTAAAGTAGACTCTCTTTCTAGTGTACTCTCCTCCTTTGCTACAGCAAGTCTTTAGTTTCATTATAATGAAACTCTAGTGCCATTACGATGAAACTATTGGCCGAGTAAGGAGCTCTATTCAAGGCTCTATCTGGAACTCCGAATGCTTCCCGAAGATTACCTTAGATACTGTCCCCAAAAAGTGTGTATGCTCCAATAATGCTATCTTTTTGGGATACTACCTATCAAATCAAACGAAAGGGATTATAATCAAGGACATTCTTGCTGGTATGTCCGAGGAATTGAACTCAGATCCGCAATTGAAGTCGTAAGTGATGTCGCAGCTCAGACATAGAACCCCCATTAAATTACTTCAACACATCTCTAAGATACTTCAGCCCGAAATAATTTATGTTTGAACGGCTTGTTTTGTAATCTAGCGAACTTGAGCATTCAATGAAAATCCCCTTTCTTGTAAGACTCTGTTTTATGTACACAACTTCTACAGATATCAAAAGAGGTTTGTGGTTTGCAGCTCCCTTAGCAAATGAAAGCCTTAAAAGAGATCCAAACCAGTGGTTAGGATTCATATTCAGATAACAATAGTTCCCTAATGATGTTGCTAGTATACTGTTATCAGCGAGTGTATAAACTGGATGTGGAGAATGTGAATGATTTCCAACTATTGAGTCAAAGATTGTTGGAATGAGTTTTTGGGCTATTGAAATTTGTTGTTTGCTTGGATGCAGATGCATTTCATATCCCCAATGGGGCATAAAAATATTATAGTTACGGTCAAATAGAGAGTGTTGCTTCCATCTGTTGATTTCATTTAGGGATGATGGGATACCAGACAATAATGATTGATTACTCAAGAACGTAGATGGGAAAAAAGCCACTGCGTCTTCTATAATCATAGGCTCCTCATTGTCGCCAAAAACAAGAAACCCGTTCTCTCTGAATAAAGAGTTTTGTCTTTGGAAGTCAAGATGCCCGAAGTCCGAAGAGTGATTATTTGCTACATTTAGAATTATCTTTCTATCACCATGACTTTTGAGAAACTCCATAAGATTCTTTTGAGAGTGAGACAGAGCTAGAAAACGTTTCTTCTCAGTGACAATACCCTCAATATTGAAGACAATATAATTACTTCGGTCAATAAAGTCTGACAAATCTTTTGACAACTTTGGAGGGTAATCTCCAAATGGCATTAAATCTCCCGTGAAAATGATCGAGAACTCATCTTTCATGGAGGGTAAACAACAAAGTCCCTTTCCTATTTCTCGCAGATCATTCCAAAGTAAGTTTGTGGAATTCTGTTTCGGTGCATGAAAGCGATACTTGGCAAAGTCTAACTTCTCTCGAAAGCTATATGGAGACCTCCACCAACTCAAACTACCTCTTGACATAAGCTATTTCAATGGTTTATTTGCTTACAAACTCACCCATGTATAAAAACTTATTAGATAGGTTAAAGAAGTGTGAGTTTCTGTAATATGGCATAAATCCATAATCTTTAGTGTTAGTGCCGTTATCTGTAACTAAAATCCATGAGTTTGTATGAGATCCGAATAACCCATATGTATCTTTTGTCCCAAAGCCAATAATATAGTGAAGTTCCGCTTTCTTTGTAAAAACAACCAAATACACAGGGTTTCCCCTTAGTATAGCTTTTCTTGGCGCACCTTTAATTTCTCCTTTATGTCGTAAGATTCTTTTCGTAGGAAAAGCTACTCCGACTGCGTTGTCGAAATCATTCGGAAGGGTACCAGTAATCAAGTTCTTTTCTGTTCGACAAAGATCAGCAAGCTTTGAAAGGAGTACGTTTTCTTTATCATAAAAGCTAACATTATTAAGCTCGTCAACATTTAGGTGAAATACTTCGTTGCTAGGCTCTCCATGCAATGGAATATAACTCTCATCATAATGATCATAAAGCCCTCGATAAACCCATGCCATCGCACAAGGACCACACCAGCCAGAGCCTGCAAACCTAGTCCTCTTAAGATTCTCTTTATTAAAGGAGGGTATAGTATACTCTCTCGTATTACTTCTGAGTAATTGTGATGTGTATAAATCGTGTATTTGCTGATCGCTCATTGAGACAACTGGACTCACTTTTTCATCAACTCCTTTCCAAAATGATTTGATATCAGATGTGCTCATGACAAAATTCAAGTCAAATCTACTATCAAGTGCTATTTTGCTTTTTACTTGATTGTCTCTTGATCCTGATTCGGCATTAGATGTTGTAGATGGATAATTGGCTGAGAATTGCTGAGCAAATTGACCTGTATAATTCCTAACAAAGGGTAAAACACATGCAGAGATATCTGCCACTTCTTTTGTCGCAAATGTTGTGATAGTTGCTATCGCATTATTTCCTGCAAATACGATAAACTCATACAATTTCGGCTGATCTTCTTCGTCGTAAACTACAATCGGTCTGCTGGATAGATGAAGATTATCACAATCTCTATTTCTTGATAGATCTGAAAATACATCCTGAAATTGAAAAAGATCCAATAGAGCCTGTTTGCGAGCTAATCTCGGATCAATGACTTCAGAATTTTGCTCAAATGATTTCAGGTCTTCATCTGAGGCAAAAGGAAAACGCCCTTCACAGGCATCTATTTCGTCTGCCACAACAAATTTTTCATCTAGTTGATTTTCTCTACAAGATGAGAAGCCAATAGCTATGGTTACTATTAGAGCAATCCAAAAGCAGGGAGAACTATTCTTATTCATTTCTTTCTGTTTTTATCGATTGGCAATATTTTGAATAATGATTTATGTATGTAATTATTATCTCTGGAGTTAGATAGGTGCGCTTTTTAAACTCTTTATACTCCTCGCTTGCAACATTATTATCATACATCGCATATTTAGCCCAATCGTATAGCTGCCAGCCCAAACCTCGATTAATCGTTATGAGATCTACACTTTTTTCAAAATATGGTTTTCCATATTGCTTATTAGCATATAGCAAAAGTCTATCAATCAGTCCAAAGAGATTTAGGCTTTCATAATCAACGATATGAGCTAGTTCGTGTCCAACAATCCCTACTGATGCATTCCAAGGAATAGAATCGAATGGGATTCCATCAAAATTCTTATTCTTATTAATCAAAACCTTGTAAGTTCTTGGGAATAAAAATCGTGATGGACGACAAGCCATTGTTGTTTTTTCATCTGAGTACTCAAATATGATATGAGTTGACTTAAGTTCAGGATAATAAGAGAGGGCAGTGATGAGTATCTCAATATATTCATCAAGCAATTCTTTGTTTTCTCCATAAATCATCACCAAGCTATCAACCTGTTTTTGAGAAGGTCTAGGTAAATCACGTTTGCCAATCGGACTATAGATTTGCTCATATGCAGGCAGAATTGCAACCTTTCTCGTAACACATGATGAGAAAAAAAGGAAGATAAAACCGACAAGTGCGAGGAGTATTAATCCTCGCACTTGTTTTGTAAATAAGAAGCCAAAAAACATATCACAAACAGCAATGTATGTCATGGCTGAACAAACTCGCCCATATGAGTATACTTATTACTGTAATTAAAGAAGTTTGAACTCCTGTAGTATGGCATATAATTATGCTTGCTTATTTGGGTGCCATTATCAGTCACCAAAATCCATGAATCAGAGTGAATACCAAACCACCCATACTTATCTTTAGTACCGAATCCTATAATGTAATGTAGTTGCACATCACCAGTGACAACAACCATATAAACAGGGTTCCCTCTCTGAATAGCTCTTCTAGGAGCTCCTTTAATGGCACCTTTGTGTCTGTCAATATGAAATCCAGGAAAGAGTTCTTTGACGGTTTTATCAAAGTCATCTGGTAAAGTTGTTCCTTTGATTATTCCCTCTAAAGTTCTTGATTTAACCTCAATGTCTTTAATCAACGGACATTCATCAGAAATATAGCTTGTGTTTCTATTATCAGAATTCCGATACATTGAATACTTAGCATGGTCATAACTACTAAATGCGTCCCCATGAAGAGGAATTTTATCTCCTTTGTAATGGGTGAAAAATCCTCGATAGACCCATGCCATTGCGGAAGGACCACACCACCCCGCAAATCTAGTTCGCTTTAGATTGTCTTTGTCGAACTTTGGAATGGTGTAGTTCTTTAGTGATCTCAGTGAAGTTTGAGAACGTTGTAGAAGAGCTTCATCTGGTATGTCAAACACATCGGATTCATTTTCTATTCTCCTCCAAAAATCACTCACCTCGTTTTTTGTTAAAATCTCAGGGGTATCCCCCAATAAATTAGAATTAGGAACAGAGCGAAGCTGAAGTTTGGTCGGAATCTCTGGATAAACAGAGGAATACATCTGAGAGTTTTCAAGAGAGTACTCTCTAATATAGGGTAAAACACA
>OKRX01002276.1_pt1 | contig 13011 bp, 16 predicted proteins | sample 1601241 | NCBI WGS metagenome assembly OKRX01 (sample SAMEA3541500, study PRJEB24748) | human gut metagenome | biome: human gut; feature: human-associated habitat; material: faeces | place: China | collected 2012
CTGCCCTGCGCAAAGTATGCGAGGAAGATCCCATCGTTTCCCATTGCGGAATCGGCCACACCCGCTGGGCGACCCACGGCGGCGTGACAAGTGAGAATGCCCATCCGCATGTGGCAGGAAAAGTGACGATGATCCATAACGGCATCATCGAGAACTACGGCCCTTTGAAGGCCGACCTGATGGCCAAGGGCGTCACCTTTGAGAGCGAGACGGACACCTAGGTGCTGGTCAAGCTCATCGACTACTTCTGCTGCGCCCAGCCCAAGCAGAGCCCTCTGGCAGCCCTGCGGGAGGCGCTGGCGATGGTGCGGGGCAGCTATGCGCTGGCTGTTCTGTTCCGGGATTTCCCGGATACCCTGTTCGCGGTCAAGCGGGAGAGCCCGCTCATCGTGGGCTGGGGCGAAGAGGAAAACTTTATTGCGTCGGATATCCCGGCGCTGCTGAAATATACCCGCCGGTACAGCGTGCTGGAAGAGGGGGACATGGCGGTGGTGAACGCCGACGGCATCCGCTTCTACAATGAGTTCGCGGAGCCGGTGGAGCGAGAAGTTCTGACCGCTAACTGGGATCAGGAAGCCGCTGAAAAGGGCGGCTACCCGCACTTCATGCTGAAGGAGATCAACGAACAGCCTGCGGCCATCACGGCCACGGTGAGCCCCCGTGTGGAGAACGGTCTGCCCGACCTGCGCGTTCCTGAGCTGACGGATGAGCGGCTGCGCCGCATCGGCACGGTGCATCTGGTGGGCTGCGGCACGGCCATGCACGCGGGCATGGTGGGCAAGGCTGCCATCGAGGCGCTGGCCCGGGTGCCTGCACAGGTGGAGATCGCCAGCGAGTTCCGCTACCGGAACCCCATCCTGCGGCCGGAGGATCTGGTCATCATCATCAGCCAGTCGGGCGAGACCAGCGATACGTTGGCAGCCCTCAAGTTGGCCAAGAGCCGGGGCGTGCCGGTGCTGGCCATTGTGAACGTGGTGGGCAGCAGCATTGCCCGCGCGGCGGATTATGTCATGTACACCTATGCCGGCCCTGAGATCGCCGTGGCCTCCACCAAGGCCTACATGGTGCAGATGTGCGTGCTCTACCTGTTCGCCCTGCGGCTGGCTTACGCCCGGGGAATGCAGACCGATGCCGAGATCCACCGCCTGACAGCAGAGCTGCTCCGAGCCGGGGACTTGCTGTCTTTTAGGATTTCCTTGTAGAATTTCAAAGGAGCAGATCAAGTATCTGGCCAGCCGTTTCGTCAATACCCAGAGCTGCTTCTTCATCGGCCGCGGGTTCGACTATTCGCTCTCGCTGGAGGGCAGCCTGAAGCTGAAGGAGATCAGCTATGTCCACTCGGATGCCTACGCGGCGGGTGAACTCAAGCATGGCACCATCAGTCTGGTAACAGACGGCGTGCCGGTGATCGCCCTTGCCACCCAGAAGCAGGTCTACGAAAAGACCATCTCCAACGCCAAGGAGACCAAGAGCCGTGGCGCAAAAGTCCTGCTCTTCACCACCCAGGATGCCGTGGTGCCCGATGGCGTGGCCGACTATGTGGTGCGTCTGGATGACTACGATGACCTGCTGATGCCCCTGCAGCTCATCGTTCCACTGCAGCTGTTTGCCTACTATATGGCTGTTCTGCGCGGCTGTGATGTGGATAAGCCCCGCAATCTCGCCAAGAGCGTGACCGTGGAATAACCGTAGAATCAGAAATCAAGCCTTGCCAAACCCGCCCGCTGGTGGTATACTATCTAGGTAACCGATGCTGGTGTGGCGCAATGGCAGCGCAACTGATTTGTAATCAAAGCGAGCCAGAAAACAAATTTTTCAGAGTGTTCGGACGCTTATTTTAGCGTTTGAACGCTCTTTTTTCATGCGCAGGTTGACTTTTAAGACCAACTGATTTAATATTAGTAAAGGCAGATAAAGCCGTTAAGTCCTGACTGACTGATTGGTCAGAATGATTTTTGTGGTTTCCATAGTTGGAAGATTCTGGAAAATCAAGCAAGAAAGGCTGAAAGACGTATGAAAAGAACCATCAAAAAGAGCGCAACAGCGGACAGTATCAACCTTATGGAAGCATTTGCAGAGTTTATAGAAGAAAAGGAAGCACAGAACAAAAGTGCAGCTACGATTCACAACTATAAACAAAGCTTTGAAAAGTATTGTGCATTTAACGAGTTTGACGATAACACAGGCATAGAAGAAGCAGACCAAAAAGCCTTTTTACATTGGGTCAACACGATGGCACAGGACTTGACCCCTACAACAGTAAACCACTATTTGCGGGATGTACGCACATTTCTGAACTGGTGCATGGACGAGGATAGAGCTTATATTGAAAAGCGCTTCAAGATGAAAGAACTGTCTGTGCAGGACACAAAGCCGAAAGCTTTTAGTGATGATGATATTGCACTGTTGATGGAAAAGCCGAACCGCAAAGCAGATTTTGCAGAGTGGCGCACTTATGTGATTGTCTGCTGGATTATGGACAACGGTGCAAGAGCGCAAACCGTCTGTTGTGTTAAGATGGAAGATATAGACCTAAAGAAAAAGACCATTACATACGCCCACACGAAGAACAAAAAGGCGCAAGTAGTCGGTATGTCGGACACCCTCAAAACCATTCTGAAAGAGTACATCCGAAAGTGGAGATACGGCGCAACAGAGGAAGATTATCTTTTCCCGAACATCGGTGACGAGCAGCTTACAACAAACGCTTTGCGCTGTGCTTTTAAGCGGTATTGCAAGGACAGAGGGGTTGAACAGCACAACATCCACGGCTTGCGGCATACATTCTCTCTTGACTATGTAAGAAACGGTGGAAATCAATTCAAGCTGCAAAAGATTTTAGGACACTCCACCATGGAAATGACAAGGCGGTATGTCAATCTGGCAGCAGCGGATATTACAAGCGATTATGACCGCTTCTCTCCGCTGGCAACAACAAAGAAGAAAGCCAGCCGAACAAAGAACATCAAAGAATCCGATTGAAGAACCCGATAACAGAATACAAACACAAAAGCAGCGGTTAGAGGATAGCCGCTGCTTTTACTTTTTAGGGTATTCGGTTTTAATATCGCTTGCGCCCGAAAGATAGTCCATAGATACGTTATAAAAGCGGGCAAGTATCAAAAGGTTATCAATCGGAATCCTTGTTTTGCCGCTTTCGTAGTCAGAATATGTGCGCTGCCCGATGTGTAAGAGGTCTGCAATCTTCTGTTGGGTCAAGGCATTATCTTCCCTTATTTCACGGATGCGTTCATTGTAGCGCACAAAATTCACCACCTTACACAAAATAGTATAAGGATTTTTGGCTGCTACTTGACAAATAGAGTTATAAACTCTAAAATTGTAGAAAGAGCCCTTGCAGTTAAGGGAAATTTGAAAGCAGGAGGAACAGAAAATGCGGCTTAGCGAAGTTAACAAAGAAATAGAAGATTATAAGAAATTATGGAAAGTGGTAGGAGTACTCACAGCGATAGGATTTATAGCGCTTGAGATTTTCTTATTCCAGAATAGTTATAGTAGGAGTATCTATACTTATGCGAGGATAAGAGATTATAAACTTTTTGGTGGAGTGACAGCAGCAATAGTAGTCTATATGGCGATACTCACAATATGGGCATATAGAAAATACAAAAAAGCTCTAAAACCGCTTATAGAGAAGAGAACGAAGTTAGAGCAGGATGAGCAGTTTATAAAACGCAGAGTTGGAATTTATGAAGCGGCAGATGATGAACAAAAAAAGCAGTTACACAGCGCATATTTTGATGTAAATACAGCGTATAAAGCAAATTTTTTAGGGAGCATGGATTTGGTTTGCTCAACACTAACAAAGATGCAGATGAAGAAAAGAGTCAATTCCACAGCTTATGGAATCGCAGGAACAGCAGCAGGCGGCACAGCACTTGGATATGTTGCCCATCTTGAAGCTGAAAGAAGAAATGACGAAATTGATCGACACAATTCGGAACTGTGGAAAAAGAGTTTCCAACAGGAGATGGAAGGAGAACGCAAACAGAAAGCTGCGAAAAAGCAAATTGAAGAAAGTGAAGCCAGACTAAAGGAACTGGAAAGCGAGATTGAAAGAACAAAAGACGTTGAGCTTAAAAACTGGTCGTATGAGAACTATAAGGACTATGATTGGAGCAAAGTCGGCAGACAATCCCACATTGTGACGATTGAAGGAGTTGAGTATAATGTTGACGGAAAGGGAATTGGATTAAGCCCTGTAGTAGATAAAGAGTAAAGCATAGAGAATAATAGAGAAGAGCCGCCCTTTAAGCATTAAGCAGCGAGGGCGGCTCTTGTATGCAAAGAACAGTATCAAAATTAACTTAATCTGAAATAGTATCAAAATATATTGACAATAGCATAAAAAAAGCCTATAATAAATATAGCAAATTCAACGAGCGTTAAAATTGATACTTTTAAGATGTGAGGTACAGAACATGATTTACGGATATGCAAGAATCAGCACCCCCCAGCAGTCAATACAGCGGCAAATCCGCAATATCTTGGAGCAGTACCCAGATGCAAGGATTTTTGAAGAAGTGTTCACAGGAACAAAGTTTCAAGGACGGAAAGAGTTGGATAAGCTGCTAAAGCTTGTAAAAGCCGATGATACCATTGTTTTTGATTCGGTCAGCAGAATGAGCCGCAGCGCAGATGAAGGAGCAGCACTGTATGAGGAACTTTTTCAAAAGGGTGTGCGGCTGGTGTTCCTGAAGGAAAGCTATGTGAATACAGATACCTATAAAAAGACGCTGGAAAGCCAAATACAGGTAAAGCTTGATACAGGCAACACGGCAACGGATAACCTGATGAACACAATTATAGAAGCCCTGAACCGCTACACAATGGAACTTGCGAAAGAACAGGTCAAGCTTGCTTTTGCACAGGCTCAAAAAGAAGTTGATGATTTACACCAGCGCACAAAAGAAGGAATCCAGACTGCAAGATTAGAGGGTAAACAGATAGGCGGTGTTAAGGGTGCAAAGCTGAATGTGAAAAAGGCAAGCCCCACAAAAGAGCTGATTAGAAAGCATAATAAAGATTTCGGCGGCAGCTTGAATGATGTAGATACGATGAAATTAGTAGGAGTAGCACGAAACACCTATTATAAGTATAAGAAAGAGGTCAAAGAAGAACTTTTGAAAGAACTGGAAAGCTGAAAAGTTTCCCTTACAGTGACAAAGCTGTAAGGGAAATTTTTTGCCTTTAGAATAGAAGTCCTGTTTATTGGATAGATGCAAGAGTATAATATAGACAATGAAACGAACAAAAACAATAGAGCACCAGTTAAGGAGGACAATTCAAATGTCTAAGAAAGCTATTGACCTGACCGAAACTAATCCTACCAGCAAGACCCAGCTGACCAAAGAGAATATGTATAATTTTATCAAGCAGCGCAACAACAAAGAGGATGCACAGTGGTTTGTAGACCTGATGCGGGAACATAGGAAGGAAGTTCCTTTGAACTCTGGCAAGGCAAAGAGCGAGAAAGGCAAGAGCTACGACTTTGCTTACATCCGTGAAGAATTTGCAAAGAAGTTTTTCAAAGAAATCAGTGACGAGTACAAAAAGGCGCAGAAAAAGACCTTTGATGATGAGTTAACGGAACTGCTCAACAGCTTTGATGCAGCCTAAAGCATAACAGAACAGCCTTTAGTGATTGGCAAGAGCCAAATACTAAGGGCTTTTTTGATTTTGAAGAAAAAATATGTGATAATAAATTAGAAAGTAAAAATTTACTGTGATTCAAAGCAACAGTTGGACAGCTTGAGGGGGTGGAAAAACCTTATATTAAAAGAAAAATAAGAAATTTCCCAAAACCTCATGGGGGTAGACCCGCCGGGAAGAAAGGATGAAAGAATGAGCGATTAGAATATAGTAAGGGAAAAGGCAAGGGTAGCAAAAGCAAAGAATCCGAAAGACTTCCCTTATAGCGTACAAGCGGAATTTTTAGGAATATCAATCACATCTTTGTATAACTGGATGAATGAGCAATACAATTTAAGGTCAGACAAAGCAACAGCCTTTGAAAGCTGGCTAGATGATATTTTAGAATAAAAGGAGTAGGAACAATGGAAACAGTACCAAATCAGAAAGTTGTTTAGATTCAAAAGGAAAAAGTAGGAAAGAACAATCTGTATGCTGTAATCAGTTTGAAAGGGATTGATGAAGCGGCAACGCTGCCCAAAACCGCCTTTAAGCTATGGATGTATCTGGTGAAAAATCAGGACAAGTATTCTTTTGCGCTGTCCTGTAAAGATTTTTGCAGATGGGCAGGCGTATCAAAGAACACCTATGAAACAGCGGTGAAAGAACTGATAGAGCGCAGCTATCTAGTACGGAAAGAAGAAGGAAGCAATGTTTACATCTTTTATGAGATGCCGCAGAATGATGAAGTGATTATGATTGAAAACCCGGCGGGCAGCGTATCAGAAAAGCAAGTTTTTTGCTTTTGATCGAATGCGTGTAGCAAAAATTGAAAAGCGTGTAGCAGATTTTAAGAAAAGTCGTAAAAGCTTTTGGTACAGAAATACTATACTAATACAGAGTTATATTATATATGACAGAAAGGAAACACCTAAATGAGAACAAATACCGATGCAGTGAACATTTACAGACTTTAGAAAGCAATCCAGACAGTGGAGGTAGACCCAAATCACTCCGCAGATGCGATTAGAGATTATTATAGACTAGGAGAAAGCACCGCAGAAAGCCAGATGATGCAGCAGTTCTTTGAAGGTAAGTTCATTTTTAGCATGGAACAGTTAGAACAGTGCATTAAAGATGCGATTGAAGAATCATTTAAGGGAGCCGATAAGAAGCTGGAACATGTTGCACAGAACGCATTAGATAAGATGACACAGTCTTTATGACGCTAGAATATTGACAATCAGCGTGTTTTCTGATATTCTATTGTACAGAAATTCGTTTCCAGCTGATGGAAAGATTACTGAAACATCTACTAGAGCAATCAATAGGTCAAGACAGTAAAAATCAGTTGGTCGGTTTTGAAAAACAACTAAATAACGCTAAAAATAAGCTGGTGTGGCGCAATGGCAGCGCAACTGATTTGTAATCAGTGGGTTGCAGGTTCAACTCCTGTCACCAGCTCCAAAAAGACCTCAAAACGGAAAACGTTTTGGGGTCTTTTGCTATTATAGAAAGTGCTTTTATTGCGGTAAAACGCAGGAAAATAGAGAACGACAGAAAAAGAGAAAATCCGTGGAAAAAGTAGTTGACAAATGCCACTTCAGATGATAAAATATACAGGCAGTCAGCGATGACTGAAAATAAGATATGGGCGTGTTCCCGAGTGGCCAATGGGGACAGACTGTAAATCTGCTGCTTTTCAGCTTCGGTGGTTCGAATCCACCCGCGCCCACCAAACAAGAAAAATCCGAACCTATTTCCGATTGGAGAAGGGTTCGGATTTTTCGTTTTCTTCGGGTTTGAGAATGAAGGCTCCCGTGGACGGCGTAAAACCCCGATACCTTGTCATAGACCGTAAGCCACTAACAAGATTTGGAGGATATGATGATGAAGTACGATGAAAGAGCCTGCAAATTCAACATGGACACCGGGTGCGTGGAGTTGCTGTTCCGGGATGGGAGAAAAATTTCCATTGACTGCACCGGGGTTGAGGATGCACTGAATGTAACTATGGCACAGCAGACGGAATTGGACTACCTTATCTACAATGACCCGCTGAGCTATGCCGATTTGATTCTGAACGGTGACCCGGAGGAATATTTGAAAAATGCAGCCGGGAGCCATGGGCTAGAAGATTAAAGACATCTAACGTAGCTTGAAAATTCTAGTTGGGATTAGATAAAAATAACAGGTCGGTTGATCCCGGCCTGTTATTTTTAAGTATAATCGCTAAACAATTTTAATTATTATTCACAATCATTTTATCTTGCTCAATTGGAAAAGCCGGAGGAGTTATCGCTGGCGAACCACCAAAATTGGAGAAAATTTGAGCTGCCAGCAAGGACATTCTGGCGGAAAAATCTTGATTGCTTTGAAGGTAAAACGCCAAATCTTCAACAATAGCCTTTTTAATTTCTTCGCCTGTATACTTGTCCAATGATCCCTCCGCTTTTAAAAAGTGTTCAACAAAATATGTAATTGTTAGGGAAAAGTTGCATTCGGGTTCAAACTCAAATTCACGAGTGCATTCGATGCGAAGCCTATCCGGAAGAACGGTCCACTTGACGGAGTCTTTAAATATCAATTCTGGAGCTTTAGCATCTGGAGCAGGTTCTTTCAAATCACGTAAGTCAATCTTGGCTAAACCTGCACGAATAGAATCTGTGAAAAGTTCGCGCATTATAGTTGTCTCCTTCTTTAATTAAGATTATTTCAACCATCTATCAATTACCGGCTTGGAACAACCATGCTACAATTCGCATTGCGTGACGTGCTTATAAAGTAACTATATGTGTCCGTAGTAAGGGTGATGTTTGTAGACATATTCTTTATGGATTCCTCGAAACTTGCCACGTGCTTATCAAAGCGTTCAAGCATCTCGTTTCCCGGATTGAGATATTCCGTTAATGCGCGCTCAACAACACGATTTAAAGCCACACCATCTTTTTGAGCTCGCAGTGAGGCTTGCTTATGAAGTTCCGGTGATACCCGGACATTAAAGGTTCCACTATATTCTTTTTCTGGACATTTTCCGATTTCAGTACAAAAATCCAGATATCCGTCTATGCTTGTATGAAATGCTTCTTCAAGCTCATCAACATCTTTGGCATGAAAATTTAGCGAGTCTGAAATTCCAAAAACTTTTCCGACTAAGAGTTTATCATCTGGGTCATATTCCACTTTGGCATGGTACCCTTTATATTCCATTAAATCTGCCATTGCCAAGTCCTCCTTTTAATATATAAAGCAGATCACTCTGCTTCGCCAACCTCCTGTAAAAATTCCTTTACCATTTTTACTTGATATAAGTATAACTCATTTCCAGGATGAGGACCGTCGAACTGCAAAATCCTTCCTGTTGGTTCATGAAAATATTTTAAACCAGATCCTCTTCCTCCAGAAGACTTTTTGCAATTGCACTTCGACATCAAAGTATCCAACTCTTGCTTTGTGAAGTTTTTAGGAAGAGGCTTTCTGAACAGTTTTTCTAGTAAGGAGTCTTTGCTTGCCATTCAAACGCCACACTTTCGTAACTGGATTGTAGTTACAGTATATTGCCTGTGGCGAAAATTGTCAAGATTCTATTTTAAGGTTCTCCAAAGTTCGAACCGACCTCAAATTACAATAGATACAAGAAGATTAAGGACAAAAAAATAAGAGGTGTGCCCAACTGGACACACCTCGGTGAGATACATCTATATAAGGCAGGGCGTTCCCTTTTCCGGGAGCGCCCTGCTGTTTTTATGCTGCGATGGGTGCGGCGTTCAAAGCCTCCTGCTCTTTCAGCCACTCCTCGTATTCACGCTGGCCTTCTTCGCTGTTGAAAAATTCCATCATAGAGGGATAGAAACAACGTGCCAGTGACTTGATTGCTTCATCCGGGTAGCCCGATTTGTTTACAGACTTTTTCTTTTTACTCAAATAGTGTCCTCCAAAAATCAAAGTTCTACATCCTGCCCACGCTTGCGGTTTCGCTGCGACACATTCATGGTGCGCTCCTGCTTGGGGGCAAGAATCTTTTCCAGAAAACCGCGCACAAGTTCAGGAGCACGGTGGAGAGCATCCAGATAGGGCTTTACATCGTACCACAGGTCGTGGTACTTGTTGCTCCAATGAATGGCTTCCTTCTTAGCGGCGGAAAGTTCTTCTTTCAGGCGGCGGTTCTAAACTTCCATCATATAACCATGTGCAGCCTGTTTTTTCAGGGCGGATAATTCTTCTTCGGTCAGCGAATAATTGCCGAGAAACGTGCGCTTGCCGATATCATCCAAGTCCCGCGCGTGAATGAGCGCATCTTTTGTGATAATGGCTTTCTTCTGAACAGCGGCGAGTTCCTTCTCCTTTTTGGAAAGGGTCTTGCTGGTCTGGGTGAGGTGCTGTTCTTTCTGGTCGATCTTGGCGGTCAGACTGTCCAGACGTTCCTGCTCCCGCTGGACTTTGAATTGGGTGACGGTCAGGTGTTCTTCAGTGCTGCCACGCTCACCGCGCTCTACATCGGTATACCCGGCGCTGCGCATATAGTGGAAGAAATCGTCTTGCAGGATGCTGTACGACTTCTTCAAAACAGGCTTGCCGTTCTTTTGCAGGACGGGCTTTCCGGCATCGTCCAGCAAGGGCTTGGATGCCCACTTCTTGCTCCGGCTGACCTGCATGACGGTCTCCTTGACTGTGCCGACCAGTGCCTTGTCCTTGCAGCGTTTCGACCAGAGGATCTGCTTTTCCACCACAGGTACATAGACCACATGGAGATGATAGTGGTAGACCTCCCTGCCTAACGCTTCGGTCATGGCACGGTTGATTTCATCGGCGTGCATGACTGCCGAGAGGATATACTGCTCACCGCCTACGATTTGGATAGCAGCTTTGTAGGCATCTGCATAGAACTGCTTGGCGAACTCGTAGCCGCCGCGGTTGTCAAAGTAGGCCGAGTTGACATCAAAGACTAGCTCACAGTAGTGGGTGGCATCCGGCTTCAGTCCACGGGTGGAAATGGTGCTGCTGGCCTCCATCCGGGCGAACAGGTCAGTGTAGCTGGCGGCAGGCTTCTTGAAATGGACGTTCCATTCGGCGCGGTGGGGAAGAATGTCGGGATTTCGATAGCTGTCCTTTTCGCGTTCATTGTGCTGCTGGGTGTTGCCAACAGACTTGTCCGAAACGGCGAGATTTCGGACGCTTGTGCGGTCGATGCCATCGTTTCTTGCCAAAGGGCATCCCTCCTTTCAAGGGGTACTGTTTAACACTCTTACTCATAATGCAGATGGCTTTGCTGATAAACGATAAAAATATATTGATTTTCAATTTAACGTGTGCTATTCTAAATGTGAAATCAAAGGGGGATGCAATATGAGTAAGAATGATTTTCGGGTTGATACAACTTCTTCCGAGAAAAAGACGTTTTTCAAAAAGAAACAAACACTTCTCGGACTGGCATTCTTGCTGACTGTTCCGCAAATGTTCAGTGCAGTGATTCTTCCTATTCAATGGCTTTTGGGTGCAAGGCATGGAGTGGCTCTTAATGTCACTTCCATTGCATCGCAGGAACTGTATTTCCTTGTAATGACGATTGCCGGAATCTCTGTTTTGAAGATGATGCTTAGTGATAAAACTTTTTCTAAAACGCTGGTTCAATGCACTCGTCTTGAAGGCTATCTTATTGCGGTTGCATCTGTGATATTTCCACTTTTACCGGGATATCAAGCGTCTGGTTCGACCTTTTTCTTCTGTGATTCAGTATTGCTGTTGCCTGGAGTACTTCTGATTATCATGGCTGAGTTGTTGAAAGAAGCTGTTGCGATGCAGCAGGAATTGAACGAAGTTCTTTAAGGGGATAAGAATGGCAATCATACTACGATTGGACCGCATTATGGCAGACCGAAAGATTTCCTTGACAGAACTTTCTGAACGTGTTGGAATCTCTATGGCGAACCTCTCAAATCTAAAGACCGGAAAGGTTAGAGCAATTCGTTTTTCTACACTGGATGCAATTTGCCGGGAGCTTCATTGTCAGCCGGGAGACATTTTAGAATACGATGAAACATAGAAGGAGCCGGAACAGGCACATTCCGTTATGCGGCTTTTCTTTAGTCGAACAGCTTGTTTGCGGTGGGGAGATGCACTTCTTCGGAAGTGTAATAACCCACTATAACACTTTCATCCCTATGGGCTGCAAAGTGTAGTGGGCTCTTCGAGGACTCTCCGAGGGGGAACGTCTCCTGCGGGAGAGTTAATCGAGTTCACGTTTGCGAAGCAATGAAAGCCCCAGTGGGGCTTTTAAGTGACCGAACGGTCTTGCGCCAGCAAGATGGAGGGGCCTCGCCCCGACAAGTTCGCACAATGCGAACTTGATTGCTCCGTACGCATCTGAAAAAATTGCGTACGGACTTCAAATAACCTGTACGGTTCGTACGGCATACAAATGAACAAAATACAGACGATAAAACGCTTGATTTTATCGAAACACGCCGTACAGGTGCGTACAAGTACAGACCGTACAGGTTGTACGAACTTCTTCCGTGAAAAAATGCACTTTTTACGGACAGGGGTGGACAAGCGGCTCGATGCCTACAAAACCCCGCACCCTGCGGCCACCGGGCAGATAGATGTTGTTGGTGGCTTCAAGGTTGTAGCGGCGGTCATTCTGACGCAGCTCTGCGCTGAAACGGATGGCCGATACGCTGTGACAGGCGTTGTCCTCGCACCACAGTTTGTAGATTTCATAGAAATCTTTGGAACTGATGGAGTAGTCTGCCTTAAAGCGGAAGTAGCCCTCGGATTCCATGAAGTCGATGACGTTGTTGCTGCTGCGCTTGATGGTGTCCACGTTGGCGGCGGCACGTTCGCTGACCGTGAAGCGGAAATCGTTCTGCACCAGCCGATGCAGCCCTTCCAGACACCAGAGCAGGATGCCCTCCAACTCGGCGCACATCTTTTCGACAAGGAAAGGGTCATCCATGCGGTCGGTGGGCTTGTCCTTGGTGGTCAGGATGAGCTGGCGGCGAAAGAAGCCGTCCGAATGGTCATACAGTGAGGTCAACGCGCCGTTGCCGAAGCAGAGGAACCGGGCGTAAATGTCCCGCTGGTAACTCTGGACGCCCTTGCGCTCCAAGTCCAGTTTGGCCTCGGCGGTCACGATGGTCTTAATATAATTCGTTTTAGGCAGGGCATTCATGTCCATGTCATCGTCGATCATCAGCAGGCGGCGTTCCAAATCGGCACGGGCAAAGCGGTTGTTCTCGACTTTCTGGACGCTGCCGTTGCTGGCGGCATCTCCCATGAGCCGTTTGAGCACCAGCCCGATGCGGGACTTGCCCTCGCCGCCCTTGCCAACAATGAGCATCATCTTCTGACCTTTGGTGC
>OKRX01002288.1_pt1 | contig 12978 bp, 7 predicted proteins | sample 1601241 | NCBI WGS metagenome assembly OKRX01 (sample SAMEA3541500, study PRJEB24748) | human gut metagenome | biome: human gut; feature: human-associated habitat; material: faeces | place: China | collected 2012
AGTCGTAACCGGCTTTCAAACCGAAGCCCCAAGTGCGGCTCGCCGAGGACAACAACGTGCTGGACGACGTGGTGGTCATCGGTTACGGCACCCAGTCGCGCCGCACGCTGACCAGCGCCGTCTCGAAGGTGAGCGGCGCCGATCTGGAAGGCGTTCCGGTCAATTCGATCGGCGATGCGCTGAAGGGCAAGGTTCCGGGCGTACGCGTCTCGACGGCCAACAACCAGCCGGGCAGCGATCCGGTGTTCCTGATCCGCGGCGGTTCGTCGATCAACCAGTCCAATGCGCCGATCATCATCGTGGACGGCGTTCGCCGCGAGATGACCGGACTCAATACGAACGACATCGAGTCGATCGAGATCCTGAAGGACGCCGCTTCGGCGGGTATTTACGGAGCCAGCGCGTCGAACGGCGTGATTCTGGTGACCACCAAGAAGGGTAACCGCGCCAAGGGGCCCCAGATTACGTTCGAGGCGCAGGCCGCATGGACCTCGCCCGCGACGAAATTCGACCTGATGGACGCCCGCGACTATGTCGTCACCATGCGCCGCGCGCTGAACGACTGCCCCGGATATACCTACGGACAGCAGGTGCTGACGGGCGCCAACTCGGCCGGTATCGGCAACGGCGATTCGTCGATCTGGACGACCCGCTACCTGCAGGAGGGCGAAAGCGTGCCCCGCGGCTGGAGTTCGGTGGTCGATCCGGTCGATCCGTCGAAGATCATCGTTTTTCAGGATAACGACCAGCAGAGCCAGTGGTTCGACGACTCCTACTGGATGCAGTACTACCTCGGCGTGAACGGCGGCAGCGACAAGGTGACCTACGCCGCTTCGGCCAGCTACATGAAAGACGGCGGCATCGGCATCAACACCGATTTCTCCCGCTTTACGTTCCACGGCAACACCTCCTTCAAGATCACCAAGAGCCTTACGGCCGGTACGACCTTCGACTACTCGGAGACCAGCGGCAACGAGATCCCTTCGAGCGGCATCGGCAACTACTGGACGATTCTGGGCCGCGGCATGTTCATGCCCGCCACCCACCGCGACTACCTCGAAGACGGCCAGCCCGGTCAGGGCACCAACAGTACGACCATCTCGGCGGCATGGTTCGACCGCTACTATACCAACAACTATGTGACCCGCCGCTCCACGGCCAACTTCAACCTCAAGTGGGACATTGTCGACGGCCTGTCGGCTTTCGCCCAGATCGCCAACCACAACTCCTACAAGAACAGCTACCAGTATCTGGCCGGCAACGCCATCAGCCAGACCCGCCAGACCTACGAAGGGTGGTCGCAGACCAACCGCCTGAGTTTTCAGGCGCACGTCGATTACAACAAATCCTTCGGCGACCACAATCTCAGCGCCATGGCCGGATACGACTTCCTCAAGCGCAAGATCAACGGCATGTCGATGACCGTGCAGGGCGCCGAGTCCGACAAGACCCCGACGCTGGGGGCGGGCACCACGCCTACCGCATGGACCGACACCCAGACGCCGTGGTGCCAGATCTCCTATTTCGGACGTCTGAACTACAACTACAAGGAGAAATACATGCTGGGCTTCACCATGCGCGCCGACGGTTCGTCGCTCTTCGCCAAGGATAACCGCTGGGGCTATTTCCCCGCTGTTTCGGCCGGCTGGGTCGTTTCCGAGGAGAAGTTCTGGAACGTCGAGAAGTTCAACCAGCTGAAACTCCGCCTGAGCTACGGTCTGACGGGTAACAACAACGTCGATTATTACGACACGCTCGGTGCCTACAGCGTGACGGGCATCTATGCCGGTTCGGGCGCTACGCTCGCTTCGACGCTGCCCAACCTCGGCCTGACGTGGGAGAAGACCAAGCAGTTCGACATCGGTCTCGACATGGCGTTCTTCAACAACCGCCTGCGCGTGGCCGCCGACTATTACAGCAAGAAGTCGGAAGACCTGCTCTTCGACGTCTCGCTGCCCGATACGTCGGGATACGGCTCGGCCATGCAGAACGTCGGTTCGATCCGCTTCTACGGGCTCGAATTCGAAATTTCGTCGGTGAACGTCAGCACCAAGAACTTCAGCTGGACGACCGACTTCACCTACTCGTTCAACGCCAACAAGGTGCTGTCGCTGCCCGACGAGTATTACTATAAGGATATCGACGGCAAAGACGCATGGCGCATCGGCGGCTATACGATGTCCGAGTCGGGCTACCGCTTCGGCGGCACGGCCGTCGGCGAGCCGCTGGGACGCATCTACGGCTACAAGACCTCCCATATCATCGAATCCGAGGCGCAGGCCGACGCCGCGCTTTACGACTCCAACTCGCACGGCTACCGCCGTTCGGACGGCCTGTCGATCGCCGGACGCAAGGACGTGGGCGACTACGAGTGGAAAAACCGCGCGGGGTCGGCGCTTACGGCCGACGGCCGCGAGCAGATCAACGGCGAGGACATGTTCCTGCTGGGCAATGTCGTGCCCCATTCGACGGGCGGTATGAACAATACCTTCAAATTCAAGAACCTGACCCTTTCGGTCTACCTCGACTATGCGCTGGGACATTCGATCTACAACTACCAGTATACGCGCTGCTTCCAGACCTCGATGGGCAACTGCAACTGGAATCTGGTCTACGACGCCCTGAATACATGGCAGAAGCCCGGCGACGACACCAAGTTCGCCCGCCTGACTCCCAACGACGCCGACGGCGGCAACCGCAACTACTCGCGCATTTCGAATATCAACGTGCAGAAGGCCGATTACCTCTGCCTGCGCGACGTGACGCTCTCCTACGATCTCCCGCTGCGCTGGATCCGCAAGGTCGGTCTGGGCCGTCTGACCGTTTCCGTGTCGGGCAACACGCTCTGCTACTGGACCGGCGTCAAGGGTATTTCGCCCGAATCCGCCTCGGTCGGCAGCTCGACGGGCATGTACAGCGTTACCAGTTCGAGCGCCACTTCGTTCAACAACTATCCTCCGACGCGCAAGGTGCTCTTCGGCCTCAAGGCGACCTTCTGAGAATGCGGATGATTCGGTGATCTAAAAACAAGAATGCTATGAAAATATATGGAATAATCCTTTCTGTTCTGGGGGCCGCCTCGGTTGCGCTGAGCACTTCCTGTCACGGGGAACTCGACGTCACGCAGTCCGACAAGCTCAACACCACCAACATGTGGACCAGCGAGAGCGACGCCCTCACCGCCACTACCGGCATCTACTACCGCCTGCGGCAGGCGTTCGCCCAAAGCAAGGCCAATCCTTTCTTCTGGGGCGAACTGCGCGTCGGCCCGGCCATGTGGGGCAAGGGCACCGGCCGCTCGCTGTGCGACAACGACATGCTGGACGTCATGCTCAACACCCTCAGCGCCTCCGATGCCTCGACCGACTGGAGCTATCTTTACACCACCATCGACCAGTGCAATCAGGTGCTCAAATACGCTCCCGGAATCGGCATGTCCGAGGACAATATGAACTACTGTCTGGGCAACGCCCGTTTCATCCGGGCGTACTGCTACTTCTGGATCGCCCGCGTGTGGGGCGACGCTCCGGTGATTACGACTCCGACCGAGGGAACCGGCGAGGCGATCTATCCCTCGCGCCATCCGGTCGCCGAGGTCTATGCCCGGATCGAAGACGACCTGAACGCTGCGGCGGGGTATATCAGGACCAATGCGAAGGGCTGCTACTATGCGACGGCCGACAACGTCAATCTGCTCCGTGCCGACTTCGCGCTCTGGATGTATGCGGCGGGCGGCGGCGACGGCTACCTGACCATGGCCGAGACGGCTTTGGGCGCGGTGCAGTCGGCCGGCCTGCTCGACCGGTTCGCCGACGTGTTCAGCATCTCGAACAAGAAGAACAGGGAGATCGCTTTCGCCCTGCATCTGGAGAACGGCGAGTATACGTCGGGCAGCTACTTCTCCTACTTCATCTGGGGCAGCACCCAGATCAAGGCCGAGTACCGCAACGCTCCCGACGGGGTGCCCGTCAGTTCGAACCAGTGGTTCCTCTACTCGGACGACTTCATCGGGTTCCTCAAGCGGAGCAAGGAGCTGGGCGACCAGCGGACCGATGTGACCTATATGGAGCGCACGGGCGTCAGCGATATGTACGAAGTCATCCAGTGGCCCAACAAGCTCATCGGCAATATCTCTACGGGCACGATAGTCTGGGAGCAGGATTTCATCCTCTACCGCTATGCGCAGTATTACACCATGCTGGCCGAACTGCGCTACCACCGGAAGGACTATTCGGGAGCGCTCACGGCCCTCAATACGCTGGCGCAGCGCGCCTACGGCAAAGCGAATTTCTATACCGACTCCTCGGCCGCAGCCGTCCGGCAGGCGCTCGTGGACGAGAACCTCAAGGAGTTCGCCGAAGAGGGCAACGTCTATTTCACGCTGATCCGTCTGGGGGCGATCCATGATTACAACCCCTACCGCTATGTGGACGGGCTGGGACAGTGCGGCATCGACACGTCGCGCTCCAACCAGCTGCTGATGCCCGTGTCGAAGAAGGCGATGAACAAGAACAACAAGATCACGCAGACACAGGGCTGGTCGTAACGGTGTATTGTTTAATGAAAAAAGCTGACTCATAATGAAAACATTACGAATGCTATATACGGCGGCGCTGCTTTCCGCAGCCATGCTGCTTGCGGGCTGTTATTCGACCGATACCGACGACGACCTGCTTTCGACGGCGACGCTCATCAGCATCTATCCCTCGACGGTCTCGGTCGGCAGCGCCGCCGCGACCCAGAATGTGGTCGTCACGCTCGCCCCGAAGTCGAAGCGGAATCTGGACTGGTCCTGTTCGGTCCAGTCCGCATGGGTGACCGCGGTCCGGGAAAAGGTCCCCGGCGAAAGCACGGGAACCGTTTATGAGGACGCCGTTGTCCTCGTCTTCCTCGAAAATACGGCTTACAAACGTCAGACGACACTTACGATCACGGCATCCGACGGCACGGTGCTGGAAGTCCCGGTCGTGCAGAAGGGCATCTATGCCGACGCCTATGTGAAGGCCGCGCCCGAATCGCTGACCTTCATGGCTGAGAATCCGCAGCCCGCTGCCGTTGCGATCGACACCAATATGGACACCTTTGCGGCCGTGTCCGATTCCGACTGGTGTACGGTCGTCGATAACGGCGACGGCACGATAACGGTGACCTGCACCGAATACGGCGACAATACGGCGGACCGCACGGCCGAAATCACTGTCACGGCCGGCACGCCCGACACGAGCGAAGCCCGGACGGTCATTCCCGTCACCCAGCTGCGCAAGGACGTCTACTGCTACCTCTACGGCAGCGGCGTGCCCAAGTACCCGACCCGCGAGAAGTGGGGTCAGATGACCAAACTTTCCGACCGGGTGTATGTGGACAGCGTCTATGTCAAGAACGGACGTTTCTCGGTTTACACGACCGAAGGCGATACCTACCACCTCGACGGCGCCGGCAATCTCTCGGCGGCCGAAACCGATCTGACGGTCGATGTGGCCGGACTGCGGATCGTTACGCTCAACCTGAACGAGAAGACCTATTCGATCGAGCGCATCACGACTCCCAACTGTCTGCCCGACAGCGAAGTGGCGAAATACGCGACCTCGACCTACACGGCCAACGGCCGCACCAAGGTCTGGATGCGCGCGGGTCTCGACTGGAACGGCGGCGAGAATATCGGCGGCATCAAGCTCGGCAGCCGCATGGTCTCCGATGCGAACAACGTCGGCGGCTATACGTCGAACGTCAGCAGCTACGAGACGGTCCGTGTGAGCGATTACGACGAAGTCGAGAGCGGCGGCAAGGCGCAGGGCGAAGTGGAGATGTCCGCCAAATACGGCCGCATCTATACGCTGACCGAGTTCCTGACGGGCACCCCGAAGGCCGCCGTTGAGCTGGCGCGCCTGCTTACGGACTGGCCGGCGCAGTACCGTCCCGGCAGTACGTTCGTCGATGCCGTCGGCAACGATATCCCCGTGAGCAGCGTGAAGTCGCTTGCCTCTGCCGATTTCGAGAATACGCCGAGTCTTTCGATGCAGATTCAGGGCATCTGTCCCTACGGCTGGCATGTAGCCAACGTGCAGGACTTCTACGACATGCTCTGTGCCGCGGCCGCAGCCAAGGGCGTGACGCCGAATCCGCTCAGCGCCATGATCGGAAAGTGGAGCGTGCCCGATGTGCTGCGTTCGGCCGAAGGGTGGAGTGCGGCGCCGACGCGCCACGCGGCCGCCGATGCGTTCGGATTCGACTTCTTCCCGCAGGGCCGCCGGCTGTTCAAGTCCGGGTATCAGTATTATGCTTCCCGCGGCGAGATGTTCATCTGCCATCCGGGCGGTTTGAGCAGCGGCGTCTACCAGTGCTGGCGTATCAATGCGCTGACCAACAATGCCGCGGACCTGACCGTCAGCACTACTTATAATATCGGCGACTGCTCGGCGTCGTTCCGCTGCGTCAAGAATTACGAGAATTTTTAAGGACCGACCGGCTGCGGGGCATACCCGCCCTGCGGCCGGATCTTAACAACGAATCTGAATTATGAAAGTACTGAAACTGCTCCTGCTGTTTGCGATGGGCGCTTCCCTTTCGCTGGCAGGCTGCGACGACGATTACCTGTACCCGGTCGAATATCCCGTGTACGATCCCGACGGCGGTTCGGATAACGGCGGCGGCGATGAAATTCCCGTTCCCGAAAAGGTGAACAACAAGGTCGTCGCCCACCGCGGCGGCTCGGCCGAGGCCGGGACCGCCAAATATCCCGACAACTCGATCGCTTCGCTCAGTTACGCCATCAGTCTGGGGTGTTACGCCTCGGAGTGCGATATTTACTGGACTGCCGACAACAACGTCGTCGTCGCGCATGCCGCCAACGGCTGTTATGTGAACAACCTCAAGCCGTGGGAACACACGCTCGACGAACTGCGTGCCGCGGGCAAGCTCTCCAACGGCGAGCTGCTGCCGACGTTGGAGGAGTTTATCGACGTGGCGCTCCATGCCGGAACGACGCGGCTCTGGCTCGACGTGAAACGGATCGAGGTGGGCGGTGCGACCTCCAATACGGCCGAGTCGGTCAAGGCCTGCTCGCGGGCCTGCGAGATCATCAGGGAGAAGAAGGCCCAGCATTTCTGCGAGTTCATCGTTTCGGGCAATGCCGCGATCTGGGCGGGATGTTATTCCGCGGCCCAGCTGGCCGGCATCGAGGTCGGCTGGATGAGCTACTCGGCGCCTTCGGCCTATAAGTCCTATCTCGATCCGTGGGCGAACCTCGACTACTCGAACTTCTTTGCCGGCGGTGCCGAAGTTTCGAATCCGAAGTACCCGCTGCAGAGCTACCTCGACGCCGGTGTCGCGCTGAGCGTCTACAATGCCGATACGGACCCCGAAATGACCTACGTCCTGAAATATTACCCCAAGATGAAGGCCGTATGTACGAACTATCCCGCCAAACTGCTCGGCAGAATCGGGTCGGAGGGGCTGTAGTGCGTCGCACCCGAATTTTTACGGGAATCTTTATGACAGAAAGTGAGCCGGACGGTCCGGCTCACTTTCCGTTTTGCGCCCGTTCCGGAAGCCGCCGCGCGGAGAGTTTCTATGGTAGGATCTGAGATTTCCCGGACCGCGGATTTTCCGGACTGCGGAATAAAATAATTTAGAAAGTTTGTAATGCCGGGCATTTGTTTTAATTTTGTTCAATCCAAAATTACGACGATGCAACCTCGGAACTTTCTTTTCTCCTTCGGATTCTTGTGGACCGTGCTGGCGTGCACTCTCTTGCCGGGGTGTGCCGACCGCCCGGAGTATTCGCTGCAGACCGAGGCGGCATTGGAACGGCTCGACGCGGAACTCGCCAACAAGCCCCTGTCGAAAGTAATATATAGCGAATACCATAATTTCACGCTGCGCAGCCGGATCGACGACGGCCTGCCGCCCTTGGAGCGTGCCGAATGGCTCTTTGCCGTCGCCCAGATTTACGTGACTTTCCACCTCGATTCGTCGGCCTATTATGTCGAACGGCTCTACCGGCTGGCCGAGCGGACCGGGTCGCGGCACGTGCGCCGCTTCGCCCTGCTGGGCGACATTGACGTCTGGCTGGGACGGGGGCAGGTCAGTCTGGCCGAGGAGCTTTTCCGGAAGATCGATACGGCCGGCATGACGCCCGGCGAATACAGGGCTTGGCATTCGCGCTACAGTTCGGTGGCTTCGCGCCGCTACGACGAAGCCGCGGATTCCCTTCAGAAGAGGGCGTGGGGCGATACGCTTTCCCATATCAGGAAGCTCTCGGTGCCGGGTTGCAGCGACCAGACCCGTATGCGCATGGCCGCCGCGCGGCTCAGCGAAACGGGTCGCTACGACGAGGCTCTGCAGCTGCTCGAACCGCTGACGGCCAAAAACCTGAGCCACCAGAATTTCGCCCTCGTCTACTATTCGATGGCGCATATCGCCAAGGGGCAGGGCGACGAGGACCGGATGCTCTATTATCTGGCCGAGTCCTCCATATCCGACCTGCGCGCCGGCACCCGCTCCTATTCGTCGCTGTACGATCTGGCCCTCGAACTTTTCGACCGCAAGGATTACGACCGGGCGACGGCCTACATGGGTTCGACCTTCGACGACGCGATCCGCTGCAAATCGGTGACGCGGATTCCCAACTCCTCTTCGGCGGTGGTGAAGATCAACGAGGCCGTGATTTCGAATATCGCCCAGCAGCAGAAGCTGATGTCCCGCACGATCTGGCTGGCCGGGATTTTCCTGATCGTGCTGATCGCGATCCTGTGGTTCGTCCTTTGGCAGCACCGCCGTCTGCAAGGCAGTCACGAACAGCTGATCCGGATGAGCGACCTGCTGCGCGAGAAGCACGACGAACTGCTGAAAAAGAACGACCATATCCGCGACATCAACAACGCGCTGGTCGATTCCAACCGCATCAAGGACCGCTACGTCTGCCATTATATCGACCTTTCGGTCCATTATATCAAGCAGATAGACGCCTTCCGCCGCGAAGTGTGCCGCATCGCCAAGACCAAGGGCGCCGACGAAGTCGTGCGGCGTCTCAATTCGTCGCAGGTGATCGACGGCGAGTACCAGAAATTCTACCAGTCGTTCGACAGCTCCTTTCTGGATATCTTCCCCAACTTTATCGGGCAGGTCAACGAGCTGCTGCAACCGGAGTTCCGGTTTACGCCGCGCTCCGATTCGTCGCTGACTACCGAGCTGCGCATTCTGGCCGCCATCCGGCTGGGGATTACCGACAGCGGGCATATCGCCTCGCTGCTCAACTGCGCCTCGGCGACGGTCTATACCTACCGCACCAAGCTGCGCAATGCGGCTCTCGACCGCGATAATTTCGAGGAACAGGTCTCGAAAACAGGGTTGTGACATGTCCGGAGTCTATATAATCCAGGGTTTGGGCGTGTTTTTTATTTTTCTGGAAATCAGTTGTATATAGACCTATATAGTTCTATATAGTTCGATATGTACGCTGGAAAATTCATAAAATAAAGGTAACTTTGTCTTGACCGTCCGACGCAGGCCCTAAACGTGTCTGTCCTCCGGACGGCGCCCTTCGCCGCGGCCTGCCGCCGGGCGCGGGACGATGCCGGAGCCGACCCCTCCGGATGAAGGCCGACACCAATATATAAAAGAACCGATAAACCTTAAACTTATGTTATCTCGATCCAATCTTTGCAGCGGACTCGCCCGGACGTGCGGTTTCGCGCTGCTGCTTGCGACGGGCGTTTCGTGCGCGTCGCCCCAGAATGTGCTCACCGAAGCCGAGGCCGCCGACGGCTGGGAGCTGCTGTTCGACGGCAAGACGCTCGACCAGTGGAAAGATTACAACGGCGATTCGCTCACGCAGCCGTGGCACGTCGTGGACGGCTGCATTCAGGCCAACGGCGACGGCAGCGACCTTTCGGGCTACATCGTCACCAAGAAACAGTACGAAAACTTCATCCTCGACTGGGACTGGAAACTCTCCTACGGCGGCAACAGCGGCATGCTCTACCACGTGCTCGAAGATCCCTATTTTAAGGTCCCCTATGTGACGGGGCCCGAATACCAGCTGATCGACAACGACGGCTGGGAGGCCGAGAACGCTCCTACCAAACTTGAGGAGTGGCAGCGGCTGGGCGTGGATTACGCCATGCACCTGCCCGATCCCGATTCGATGTTCGTCAACCCACAGGGCGAGTGGAACAACTCGCGCATCGTCTGCGACAACGGCCATGTCGAGCACTGGCTCAACGGACACAAGATCCTCGAATTCGATGCCTACACCGACGACTGGTTCGCCCGCAAGAACAGCGGCAAGTGGGAGACGGCTCCCGAATACGGACTGGCCCGCCGTGGCGTCATCTGCCTGCAGGACCACGGCTATCCGGCCTCGTTCCGCAACCTGAAGATCAAGGAGCTGCCGCGCAAGGCGGGCCGTGAAGTCGAGCTTTTCAACGGAAAAGACCTCACGGGCTGGGAAGCCTACGGCACGGAGAAGTGGTACGTGGACAAGGAGGGCAACCTCGTCTGCGAGAGCGGTCCCGACAAGGAGTACGGCTATCTCGCCACGCGCGAATATTACAACGACTTCGACCTGACGCTCGAATTCAAACAGCTCGCCAACGGCAATTCGGGCGTCTTCTTCCGTTCGTTCGTCGAGCCGCCCGTGAAGGTCCACGGCTGGCAGTGCGAGGTGGCTCCCAAGGGCCACGACACGGCGGGCATTTACGAATCCTACGGCCGCGGATGGCTGGTTCAGATTCCCGACGAGAAGGAGAACATCCTCAAGGAGGGCCAGTGGAATACGCTGCGCCTGCGGGTCGAGGGCGACCGGGTGCAGACGTGGCTCAACGGCGAGCAGATGGTGGACATTACCGACGCCAAGATCGGCGCCGCACAGGGCCGCATTGCCCTGCAGATCCACGACGGCGGCGGGATCAAGGTGCAGTGGCGCAATTTCCGCCTGACGACTTTATAAACTACTAACATTCCGATAAACATGAGTACCTCCCGTAGAGATTTTCTGAAAACGCTGGGCGGCATGGCGCTGCTGACGATCGTCCCGCGCCAAGTGCTCGGCGGCCCGAAGTTCACCGCTCCGAGCGACCAGCTCACCAAAGGCATCATCGGCGTGGGCGGCATCGGCAAGAGCAGCTACCACTTCACCAGCAACAAGGACTGCCGGCTGGTGGCAGTCTGCGACGTGGACCGCAAACACCTCGAAAGCGCCGTTGCGCTGGGACAGAAGAAGTTCGGCGAGACGCTGGAAGCCTACAGCGACTTCCGCCGCCTGATCACCGACCCCAATATCGACATCGTGCATATCGCCACGCCGCCGCACTGGCACGGCATCATGGCCGTCGAGGCGGCCAAGGCCGGCAAGGACATCTGGTGCGAGAAACCGATGACGCGCACCATCGGCGAAGGCAAGCGCGTAGCCGAAGCCGTCCGGCGCAACAACCGCATCTTCCGCCTGAACACTTGGTTCCGCTTCAAGGATACCTTCTATGGTCTCGGCACGACGGTCGAGCCGCTCAAGAAGCTGATCGACAGCGGCCTGCTGGGCTGGCCGCTCAAGGTGACCATTTCGGGCACCACCGGATTCACGTGGAAGTTCTTCTGGGTGGGCCGGGAAAACCTCGCTCCTGAACCTGTTCCCGCCGAGCTGGATTACGACATGTGGCTCGGACCGGCGCCCTACAAGCCTTATAACAAACACCGCGTGCACAGCACCTTCCGCGGCTATTGGGACTACGACGGCGGCGGTCTTACCGACATGGGCCAGCACTACATGGACCCTGTGCAGTACCTGCTGGGCAAGGACGAGACGTCGCCCGTCAAGATCGAGGTGGACGCTCCGCAGCAGCATCCCGACGCCGTGGGCATCTGGCGTAAAATCGTCTATACCTACGACGACGGCTGCCAGATCGTTCTCGAAGGCGAGGGCTTCGAAAGCGAGGGCGACACGCCCTATATCGAAGGTCCGCTGGGTAAGGTCTACAAGGGTTTCCGCTGCACCATTCCCGACGTGATGGAGAAACTGGCCGAGATGCCCGATCCCGAACCGCAGAACACCGATTTTCTGGAGTGCGTGCGTACGCGGCGCAAATTCGCGCTCGACGAGCAGATCGGTCACCGCAGTTCGACGCTCGTGAATCTGGGCGCCTGCGCCCTGCGGCTGAACCGCACCCTGCACTTCGATCCCGACACCCAACTCTTCATCGGCGACGATGCCGCCAACCGACTGATCGATCAGCCGATGCGCGGCCCGTGGCATATTTAGCACCTGTTACCATGAAAAAGATAATCACACGACTGTTTATTCTGGGCGCCCTGATCGCCCTGATCGCCCTGCTGCCCGCAGGGGCCGCCGCCCAGCAGCTCGACGCCCGGCAGCGCAACGCCGAAACCGTCGTTGCCGACGGTCTGGCCCAGCTTCCGGCCGCCACGCCCGCCGTTTTCAACGAAGTGATGGGCGAACTTGCCGCTACGGGAAGCGCCGGTGTCGAAATGATCGCCGGCATGCTCACTCCCGCCGACAAGGGTAAGAACGCGACGCTCGAATACGCCCTGAACGGCATCACTGCCTACGCGACAGCCCCCGGAAACGAAGCCTTGTGCGCCGATGTCCGCAAGGGACTGGTTCGGGCGATCGAACGCTGCGCCGACAACGCCAACCGCGCTTTCCTCTTCTCGCAGCTGCAGCTCTGTTCCGCGGCGGAGGACGCGGCATGGATACTGCCTTATCTGGACGACTCCTATCTGTCCGACTATGCGATCCGTGCGCTGATTTCGACGCCCGGCACCGAGCCGGTTCTGCTCGCCGAGGCCCGCAAGGAGGGCCTTGCGGCCGAACGGAAACGCGCGCTGGCCTATGCTTTTGCCGAAAAGCGGATGACGCAGGCCGAACCCCTCCTGCTAGGATGGCTCGGCGGCGCCGACGCCCGGACGGCCGAACAGATTTACAATGCGCTGGCTGTCTGCGGTTCGCGCGCTTCGCTCAAACCG
>OKRX01002293.1_pt1 | contig 12955 bp, 12 predicted proteins | sample 1601241 | NCBI WGS metagenome assembly OKRX01 (sample SAMEA3541500, study PRJEB24748) | human gut metagenome | biome: human gut; feature: human-associated habitat; material: faeces | place: China | collected 2012
GGCAGAATTAAAGCCCCCGGAATATTTCCGGGAGCTTCTATCGATATAATATATAGATCGAAATGGGGGAAAAACAGAAAAGGCCTGCCAGCGCAGGCCCTTTCCAAAAAGAGGGGTGAATTCGGGCGGTTTGGGTGTCAGGAACGCCCGAAGGATCAGTTCTGATTTTCTTCGTCGTGCCGCTTGACTACGCGGATGCCGATCGTCAGCAGCACGGCGGAAATGATGGCTGTGGTGAGGACAAAGCCGTCCTGAAGCGTAAACAGGAACCGGTCGGCCAGCATGACCGTGCAGATCAGCACGCTGCCGAGCGCTTCGAGCTGAAGGCCGCGCCGACGCGATAACTTGGAAAGCATAGGCTCTGCCTCCTTTTACTGAACGCCCATTGCCGCCAGAATGACGCGCATGATGACAAGGCTGATAGCCGCGTCAAGCAGGCAGACGGCGATGAGCAGCGGATGCCACTTCTTGTTGGTATCGGTTACGAGCACGATGCGCGCATAGTGGCCGATGAGCGTGCCCATCAGGATACATGCCGGGAGCATCATGGAGGCCTGACCGAGCGTCAGCGCGCCTGCCTCATACATGGAAGCGGCGGTCGCGCAGCCGGAAGCCTTGGCGAAGAACGCCGAGATCAGAACCGCGAATGCCTCGCCCGGCAGACCGAACAGTCCCATGACCGGAGACATGACCGTGCCGAGAATGTCCATCATACCGGTCTCCTTCAGAATGTACACCAGTACATAGCCGAGGATCATTGCAGGGGTGATATTTTCAATGCCGACCTTGAAGCCCTTTGCGCAGCCCTTGAGGAAGGTATCTACGATCGAAGGTTTCTTTGCCTTTGCCGGAGCGGCCGCAGCCGCCGTATTGGTTGCCTGATTGCTCATTTCTGTTACCTCCTTATGCCTTGCCGCGCTTTGCACGCAGGATCAGACGGACGATGTTCGCGCCGATCAGCTTGCAGACGAACATGATGACGATGCACGGGCCGAGTGCCACCGGGCAGATCGCCACGAGCGGTGCGCCGCCGGTGATGGTGTTGTTGATGCACGCCGAGCCTGCGTACTGATACGCTACGAAGATCGTGCGCTCGTCGTCCGTGATCTCGCCGTCCTCGTACAGCTCACGGGTCATGACGGCCGCAACGTCCGAACCGGTAAAGCTCGAGATGAATGCGATGCCGCACTTGCCCGGGATGCCGAGGAGCGGACGGAGCAGGGGACGGAACAGAACGTCCGACGCCTTGAATGCGCCGAGCTGCTCGAATACGCCGAGCAGGCCGCAGAAGAACATGACCGCTGGGATCAGGTTGAAGCCTGCCATGAAGCCGTCCTTCGCGCCGGTGCCGCCCTTGCCGATGAGGTTCGCACCTGTGTCACCGATCTGTCCAAACGAGCCTGCCAGATTGGTAAAGTCAAGCACCTTGATTGGACCCTCCGCCGTGCGGAATGCACCGGACAGCACAAGAATGAGCACAATCAGTGCCAGCCACGCGCCAATACCGATCTTTTCCTTGTTTTCTGCCTGTTTCTCTTTGTTTGCCATGAGTTTATACCTCCTTATCCCTTTTGCGCCGCCGCTTATTCGGCAGCCTTTGCAAAATCGTCGTTCAGCGTATACGCTGCGCACGCCGCAAGCACGCTGCGCTGAAACAGCGATTCTACTTCCGCATATTCGTCCGGGGTGTGATTGCCCTCGCCGCGCACGCCCATGCCGCACACCGTCGGCACGCCGCACGCTACCGTAATGCCAGAGTCCGACAGACCGCCGACCTGGAAGCAGCCGATCTCACCGAAGCCGCAGTCCTGTGCGGTGCGCTGCAGATGACGGAACAGCGCCATAACGCCGTCGGTCGTATCCATGCACTGCATAACACGGCTCAGATCGAGCTCTGCCGTCGTATCCGGCACCGAGTTGTGATTGGTTGCACGATGCAGGATTTCGAAAATCTCGTCTCGCACCTCCGCGTTCGGGAAACGGATGCCGATGCGCACCTCGCACGAGTCGGGGATGGTGTTCTCGCCGATGCCGCCGTCTACCATGCCGCAGTTCATCAATCTGCCGCGCATGATGTCGTTCTGCGACTCGATCTCAACGATCTTGTGCGCCGCCTCGAGCACTGCCGAGCGGCCCTTCTCCGGCGCAATGCCCGAGTGGGATGCTCTGCCGTGAATCTTGATGATGACCGGTCCGCCGCCCTTGCGGCCGACCACAAAGCGGTTGTCCATGTAGCCGGTCTCGAAGTTGAATGCTGCCAGCGCACCTGCCGCCTCTTCTGCGAAAATCGCCTTCGCGTCCGAACGCATGTGCAGGTTTTCCTCGTCGCTCGCGAAGATGAACTTGATCGGACGCTCCTTCCAGTCCACGCTGTCGAGCGCCTTGACCGTGTACAGCGCCATGACCAGACCGGCCTTCATATCCAGCACGCCGGGGCCGTGCGCCATGCCGTTTTCATCTACGCGGAACGGATTTTCTTTCGCCGCGCCTTCCTTGAATACGGTGTCCATGTGGCCGATGAGCAGAAGCGGCGCTTTAGAGCTGCCGGGGTTCCATTCGCCGATGAGCATGTCACCGGAGTTCTGAATGGCGCGGACACGGGTGTGGATGCCGGCGTTCTCCATCTCGCGGCGCAGAATGCTGCATACCGCGTTCACGCCGTCAATCTGCAGGGTGCCGCTTTCTGTGTTCACCAGCTCGCGCCACAGGTTCAGCATCGGCTGTCGGTTCTCGTCGATGTACTGACGAATCTGCGTGTAAATTTGCTCCATTTTTGTGTACCTCCTTGATTGGAAAACCTGTTATTAAGGTCTCAGTTCACAGCATTTTCACCGCCACGCCTGCAATGAGCACAGACACGATGGTAACGGTGACGAAGCCTGCCGTCAGCATCTTCGGCAGCAGGAAATTCAAAATTGCTTTCTTTTCCTTCTCGTTTCGTCCGAACGCCTCGGAAACCTCCTGCGGAATGAGCATGGTGGTCGGGAAACCGAACGTGCAGCTGATGCCGTAGGCCGCCGCAAGGCTGATCGGGATGTGCAGCAGCTTGGCGCACAGCAGCGCGGCCGCCATGGTTCCGAAAACGCCGCAGGCCGCTGCGGTCAGCAGCGCAGGCAGAACGGACAGCACCTGCTCCGGCGTGGTCTGCGCCAGATTGGAAAAGATCAGAATGGTAACGAAAAACGTGATCAGGCTGGAGGCCTGCGTTTTTCCGAGGATGCTTTTATCGAGAAAGCCCAGTGCGAAGAATACCGCGCCCATGATCAGGCACATGACGAAGTAGTGAACCGCGCCGCCGGTCAGCTTGGACGCATAGTACGCGATGACCGCAACGACTGCCAGCTTGGCGAGGTACATCGAAGGACGCTCGCAGCATTTCGGCAGGTGGAGCGGACCGTGATGCGCTGCGGCGTTTTCTTCCTGCAAAGTGCTGTACTGCTCCACGAGCACCGCGTCATCGCGGATGAGCTTTGCGGTGCGGCGAAGCAGAAGGGACGCGATCGGTACGCCGATGAACTTCTGCGTCACGTAAAGCACGATGCAGAACGTCGCCGCCGTCGTGAGGTTCATCTCCTTGAGCGTACTCGTCATGATGAGCGTTGCTGCGCTGCCGCCTGCGAAGATCGGTGCGCCGGCGATCGCCATCTCGCTGCCGATGAACGGCCGTCCAATCAGTACGATTGCTGCAACTGCGCCGCACACGCCGCACAGCGCGGTGACGACTACCTTCCACTGCCGACGCAGCTCCGCGAAGTCAATCGTCGTGCCGAGCGACACGATGAGCAGGCCGGCAATGATGTTGCCGAACCCGGTGATCTGCGCGTCGTCGATCAGTGTGCGCGGCAGGATGCCGCTCCAGAAGCCTGCAAGCAGCAGGATCGCAATGCTGAGCACCGTGGAGAATATTGCTTTGGATTTCTGTGCAATCAGCTCGCTGACTGCGTAGATGCAGAATAGAATCGCAAGTGCGCTGATCGGTGTCATAAGCCTCATTCCTTTCTGTGTCTATACCGTATCATAAATTCGTTATGCCTGTCCAAATAATAAAAGTTATAGCGACGTTATAACCGGGACGGAATAGTATTCCTGTACAGTTTAACGCCCGCTTTTCATGAAAAACAGACAAAAGAATAGGCGCTGTGACTAAATCACAGCGCCTTTGCTTTGACACTATTCAGTATACCATTCTGCACTTTTTTGTCCATTTCACTTTTGTTATAACCCAGTCATAACAAAACGGAATATCCTGTTATAACCATCAAAACGTCTTATTCCCCGCTTTTCGGGTAAAGCTCCTCCAGCATCTTCACAAATGCCTGTGCTTCCGTGCTCAGCATTTCGCGGCTGCGCTGGATCCAGCCTACATTGATCTGCACCTGACAGTTTCGGATCGGGATGGTGCGGATGCCGTACTCCGCGAAGTCCGGCGCGCTCAGTCCCGGGCCGAGGCGAACCACATCGGTCGAGCGCAGCAGCGACAGGATAGCCGCGCTGTCGTTGACGTAAACGACGCGCTTGAACTGCTCGAGACGCACGCCGTCGATCTCCAGATAAAAGCTCAGATTGGAGAAATAATCGTCCGGAAGGCGCACGAACGGATGGGGCAGGAGCTGCTCCATCGTCACCTCAGACGCATGGTACAGCGGATGGTTCGGTCCGAGGTTGGCATACCAAGTGTCCGTGCCCAGCGCGTGGAATTGCAGGTTTTTGAACTTCAGCATGTGCTTGAGCTCCTTTACCTGTACGTTGTTGCTCATCACAAAGCCGATTTCCGCTTCGCCGTGCTCCACGCTCTCGATCACCTGCTGCAAACGGTTTTCCACTAGCTTGAGCGCCACACGGTTATCGTGGTAATCGTTGTAGAACTTCGCCACCAGACGCCCCATCGTGATGATCGGATAGGCCGCGATGGACAGCACCGGCGCATGCTCTTTCTCCGACAGGCCCTGAATGAGCTCCATCTGGTTGATGATCGTGCGCGCGTACTGGTAGAGCTTTTTGCCCTCGTCGGTTAGCGCGACGCCCTTGTTCGTGCGGTTGAAGATGCGCACCTTGAGCTCGTTTTCCAGATTGCTGATGGCCTTGCTCAGGTTCGGCTGCGTGACGAACAGCTTTTCTGCGGCCTTGTTGATACTGCCCTGCTCCGCAATGGCGACAAAATAGGTAAGTTGCTGAATCTGCATAACTCTTTTCCTCTTTTGCATGTAGTAATTTCAGTATAGCATATCTGAGCGGAAAATGTCAGATGGTTTTGAGGAGGGAATGCCGCAGAAACGGACGAAACCCATTTGAATATTATCGGCGTGTGCGATAGCGGCAGCTATGTGTCATAAAAGGTTAGACAGCATTCTTGATCTCGGCGCCGCGCGCACACACTTCCTGCGAGACTACATCATGGGATCGTGGGCCGCATTTGAAACCTTTTCTTCCCTCATACAGCCGGAGAACTGCCAGTAATGGTGTTTCTCCGGCCTTTGTGTCTGTGCTCCGGGATGATGAAAAGTAAGCGAAATCACTTGCAAAGGGTTTCGATTTTGCACGCATATAGGCGTGATATTAGCTGTAATGTACCTCGTGTATTCCATACCATACAGAAATATATTTTTGTATTTACGCAAATAGCATAAAAGTATAATTAAAGCGTGTTTTGCCTATTCTCACTTACAGATATAATGAGAATAAGTTAAAACAATAGCGTAATTAGGAGGCTATTTGCGTGAACAAACAGGAACTGGGGCAGAAGATCCGCGCATTGCGAAAGGAACGAAAACAAACACTGGAAACGCTGGCGGAGGCCGCAGACATTGGACTGGTCTATCTGGGAGAAATCGAGCGCGGTATCAAAATGCCGAGCCTTAAAACCTTTATCAAGCTCGTAAATGCGCTGGATGTTTCGGCGGACGAGCTGATCGGTCTGGAAACCAGGTCGGGACGCGATTATTATGCGCAAAAGCTGTCCGAACAGATGCAGTCGCTGACGCAGGAGGAGACCGCCGCAGTGCTCTCCATTCTGGAAACGACGATACAACAAGTAAAAAAGCTGAGAAATGAAACGATCTGATTGTAAAAATCAGGTCGTTTTTTCGTGACAAGAAGAAGCGAAGGTGATATACTTAGATTATGCCAATAGCGTAAAATATAGCATATAAGCATAATGAAATTGAGGACACATTCGAGGTCGGTATATGAATGCAATCGGTTTGGTTTTCGCCGGCGGAGGCGGAAAGGGCGCGTATCAGATAGGCGTATGGAGAGCTGTCCGCGAATTACAGCTTGAACAGCATATCGCAGTGGTGGCAGGAACTTCGGTCGGCGCGTTGAACGCTGCACTGTTTTTGAAGGGAAATCTGGCATTTGCAGAGCAGCTGTGGGGCAGTATTTCAACGGCCGAGCTTCTGCCGTTAGAACAATTCGTGGATGACTCGCTGTTCTCCAACGATGGATTACAGTCTTTTGTACATCGGGTCGTCATGACGCCGGACCGCGCGGATGCGCCGGTATGCTATGCGACCTGCAAGAAACTGGACGACGGAACGCTTCGATACTATGATATAACGCATATGATCGATCCGTCCTATCGAAAAAGGGTGCTGCTCGCGTCATCGGCGCTGCCGGGTATCTATCCGTCGGTTGAAATAGACGGCGAAATGTTCGTGGACGGCGGCGCGAACGGCGATAATGTGCCGGTGTATCCGGTCTATCACGAGGGTATGCGGCAAATCATAGTCGTCCACCTGTCGCAGAGCGATGCACCGGAGAATGGCAGGTGGGACGGTGCGGACATTTATGACATCTATCCCAGTGAGGATCTAGGAGGATTTCTGACAGGTACGGTGGATTTTTCGCCGGAACGAGTGGGCGAGCGTATGACGATCGGCTATCGGGATGCGATGGCCGCACTTCGTCCTCTGTCCGTGCGCTTTCAGCAGGACTGGGAGGAGGAGCCTTTGCTCGATACAATCACTCCGGACGAAAAAACAGAGGTACCCCAGAACGATAAAGGAGAGAAACAACCCGTGAAAAAGATTGAATTTGAACAGGAACAGGTTCGCGAGCAGTACGAAGCGCGTCTGGCGGAGCTGAAGAAGATTGCAGACTCGCCGAGGCTGAACAGCGAAGTCATGTGGGATGCAACAGCGCGAAAATATTCGGATGTTGTAAACCGTGTTTCGGCGATGCTTCAGCAGGCAGAGCTGAAGGACGAGGTCTCCGAACGGCTGACCAAGCAGCTGAACGCTTTTCTCAAAAAGTGTGAAAAGCCGGAATTTCATATTGCACTCGTCGGCGCGATCAAGGCGGGCAAGTCGTCGCTCATCAACGCCATTCTGGGAGAAGAGCTTGCTTCGACCGAGGTAACGCCGGAGACAGCCGCGCTGACAAAGTTCCGCGGCAGCCACACGACCGACCAGATCACGATCACGTTTTATTCTGCGACAGACTGGGATAAACTCTGGCACAGTGTGCAGGACGCCGGTTCTTCCAAGTTTCTCGAAGAGTTTGAAGCGCTCCATGCGGCACAGGAAAAGGATAACTGGGTTGGACACGAGCCGGTTGTTATCGAGTCGGGCAGCAGAGAAGAGCTGAAAGAGGAAATTCGCAAGTGGACTTCCTCCCGCTCGGCAACGCACTATTTCGTAAAGGAAGTCGAGGTTGCGCTCAAGGATCTGCCGCTCCCCGAGGGCGTTGTCCTTGTTGACACGCCGGGTCTGAATGACGCGGTAGAATACCGTTCCAACATCACGAAGGACTATATTGACCGCGCGAATGCCGTTTTTGTCTGCGTTAAGGCAGATCGCCTGTCTGGTCAGGAGCTGGCGACGATTTACGGTGTGTTCTCCAATGCGCGATACAATCCGGAGAAGATTTACATTATCGCGACGCAGCAGGATTCGCTCAACAATCCGGTGGGCGACTGGAGCAAGCAGCGTCTTGTCTGGCTAGATTTTCTCAAGGAGCCGGCGTGCTACGGCGAACAGGCGCTTGCAGAGCGCAATCTGATTTCGACCTCGGGCTACTTCTATACGTTGCTGCACGACATGGAGCATTTGAGCATGGATCGCCAGTATCAGCTTTTCGCCTCTGCGATGAAGTTCCAGTGCATGCCGGATAAGATTACGGAGCACTATGACGAGCTGCTCGATTTCACGGGGATTGATCATCTCAAGCGCAGAATGGACAGCGAAATCCTTGAAAAGTACTGTGAACTGCTGCGTGAGGACATCAAGAACGGCTATACGCAGGTGAAGGATCGCGTGGGTACGCTGATGGAGCAGGTGCGCAGCCGTCAGAAGGAAATCATCGAGATGGCAAGTAAGGACATCGAAGAAATCCGCAGAAAAGAGGCGGAGAACGAGAAGAAGCTCCGTGAAGCGGAGAACGAGCAGAAGGAACTGGATGAGTTGTACAAGACCATCAAGAAGAGTACCTCTCAGCAGAAAAAGCAGGTTGCCGAGGCTATTCGCGCACTAGGAGGCAGACGATGATGGATTTTATCGGCATGTCGTTCCCAACGACGATACCTACGCTGCCCGGCTGGCTGATCAAGCTGGTGAAAGCGATGTTCAGGCCATCTAAGAGCAGGGAGACACCGCAGGACGTTGCGGAGCGTCAGCGCTGGCGGCGGGAATTTACCGATTATGTGCACAAGCAGGCGGAGGCAACGGAACAGCAGGTGGCCGCACAGCTTCGCACCTTTGCGGGGCAGCTGATGGCGCTCAGTCAGAATGAGCTGGCCCGCTACCATATCAGTGCGGTGCCTTTTGTCCATCAGGTGGAATTGCTGAGTATGCAGATTCCCGGAACAATCGCGTCCGAAGTGTCGCGGCGCATGACGGACTCGGATATAGCATATCAGAAGCTGTGCCGTATGATGCCGGGTGCAGAAAAAGAAAAGGCAACACAGGACTTCATGCGGGAGATTATCCATCAAGGCGTTGAAAAATGCAGCAGTCTGGCGCAGCAGGTGCTCGATCAGCTAGAGGAAGATTTGACTGCGGCGTTACAGGAAAAGCTGGAGCAGTCGCAGCAGCAGCTCGAGCGCACGCAGCAGGAACTGTCCGCGCTTGCTGAAGCGGCAGGGGACGGACAGCAGCAGGAGAAGCTCAAGGCACAGGCGGAGTTGCGCTGTGCGGCGTGTGATTTGACGGAAGAACTGTTTGACAGAGAAGAGGATTGAATATGGGATTGTTTTCGAGTTTTTGTCGTGCCGTTGGGCGTGCTGTCGGTAGGGGTGTCGAAACTGTTGGTAAAATTATTCACAGTGAAAAAATCCAGGAAGTCGGACGTGATATTCAAAATGCTTGCCGCAAAACGGCATCGGATACCGGCAGACAGCACGAATACGATCAAGACACGGCAACAGAGCGAGAAACACAGCAGATTGCAGATATTCTGTCGAGCTTTTCGCTTGGCCTCAACAGTCAGGCCGGTTCGATTGAAGTGATGGCACAGCAGACCGTGGAGCAGTATTTTGATAATCTGACTGCTGCAATTCAAGGTGTGATGGGCGATAACGCGATGGTACGCAGTCTGAAATCACAGAAGAAGATCATCAGCTCCAATATTCCGGGCAAGCTGCGTGATGTGCTGGCCAAGCGGGTTGCACTGACGGACAGCGAATGCAGCAGAATTCTGAAAATGCCTGCTGGAAGTGAGAAGGAAAAGGCAATGAACGATTTTGGCCATAAGGTTATCCGGGAAGGTTTGGATGCATTGGAAAAGAGTGTCTCCAAGTCGTTGGACACTGTTTTGGATATGGTTGCACAGGAACTGGATGAGACGGCACAGCAGCAGAAGCTGGAATTTGAGAACTTTGCGGCGCAGCTTGAGGATATGCTGAAGCATCAAAGCGACAGCACCAGCGACAGAGAAAGCGGCATGCTTGCTCCGGCGGAACGACTGTCCGCAAGCGAAATGGTTTTGGATTTACTGGAGGAAGCGTAAGTGGCTGGTTTTTGGAACGCGATAGGACTGCCGAATGCGGCGGATATTCAAAATTTAACCGAGCTGTGCCGTCAGCAGGCGCAGCGCATTGAGACGCTGGAGAATGAGGTGCGGCAGCTGCGGGAAATCGAGCAGACACAGGCAGAACAGGATAACGCTCGAGAGGACGAGCGGGAGCAGGCCATTCGGCAGGCGGTGCAGGATGGCTTTGCACAGCAGAAGGAAGCATTTGAAGAGTGGCGTGAAGAGCAGGCCAAGAAGAATGCGGTCGTTCTGAGGAAAAACACAATGCTGCACCAGCAGACACAGGAAAAGCTGACGGAATCAGCGAAAAATCAAGATGAACTGCTGCGGATTTTGATCGTGAATTCGCTGGGGGATGAGCTCGAAAAGGATATTGCAGAACCGAAAGCCAAATCCGGCAGGAAGAAATAAAGCTAAAGCAGTAGTATACAGACAGCGGCACAGCCTTGCATTTGTGGACTGTGCCGCTGCTTTTTGAAATGATGAAAATACGATTTCACCGAAGAATTTTCCTGTGTTCAGACACGAGCATCCCAGACTTTCCAGCAGATTTACAGATACGTTTGACCAAACTTATGATGCCTGCTCTTATATGGACCGGTGCCTTTCTTTGTGAGGCAGGAGGCTTGAGGGTTACAAACGCCTTGTAATTTTAACCAGAACTCGTTATAATAATATACAACATTATCAAACACTGTAAAATTTCAGGGAAAACATTTATACGAAATGAATATATAGAGATAACAGTTATTGGTTCTATCGGAGAGCAGGTTTATAGATGGTATTAACAAGAGCGCAAATCGTATTACAGACGGATCCCGAGAAACGCTTGACCAGCAGTATTGGTTCGCTGCTGCAGGGTGTATTGATGCAGCATATTGATCCGGCTTATGGAGAAGTACTGCATCGCTCGGAGCTGAAACCGTACAGCCAGTACATATCATTTGGAGCATCGGACGCAATATGGACAGTGCAGGCGCTGACGGAAGAAGCAGAAAAGCAGATTGTTCAGCCGCTTCTGTCAGGTAATTTTACATCGCTGCGTTTAGAGCATAAAGATTTGGAATTGCCAATTTTATCTAAGACGGTAACGCATCTGACGGAAGAAGAACTGATGCATCAAACATTCTTCGCGGAATGTTCCAGAAAGGTGCGGCTGCGTTTTATAACGCCGTGTTCCTTCAAAAGTCAGGGTGTATATCAAATCTTTCCATCCATTCGTCTGCTGTTTCAAAGTCTTGTGAATAAATATGATGCGATGAGTGAGAAAAATACGGTATTCTACCCGGAATTGCTCGAAGATTTAGAACAGCATACCATGATTACGGAATATCGCTTGCAAAGCAGACTGTTTGGCGTAGAAGGCATATCAATTCCGTCGTATCAGGGGCATATAACACTCAGAATGTCCGGACCGCAGCAGATGGTTAATCTGATGCACATGCTGCTGCGCTTTGGAACATATTCGGGTATAGGAATTAAGACAGCGATGGGTATGGGCGGCCTTCAAATGGAAGAGAGGAAGCGGACGAATGAGAACAGAACTGTATAAAATCACGACCGGCAGTCTGCTGCACGATGTTGGCAAGGTGGTGCATCGCACTGGCGATGGCCGCAGCCACGCAGAGAGTGGATATGCCTTTCTGAAAGAGCAGGCAGGGCTGGACGACGCAGAAATTTTGCAGCAGGTGAGGTTTCACCATGCCGCTGGATTGAAAAATGCCGGTCTGGCGCAGAATTCGCTGGCGTATATCACCTATATTGCAGACAATATCGCTTCGGCAGCGGATCGACGAACATCGGATGCGCAGGCATATGGTTTCTCGCGTGATCTGCCGCTGGACAGCATTTTCAACCTGCTGAACGGCAATGATGAGCATATGAAATACGCTCCGAAGGTGCTGGACGGCAGTATCAATTATCCGACACTGCGCTCGATCAAATATGATGAAACGTTTTACAGCAGATGTCTGGACAATATTCGAGACAGTGTAAAGGGCATAGATCATAACGAGGCTTATATCAATTCGCTGCTCGAAGTGCTGGAGGCCAATCTGACATATGTTCCGTCGTCAACCTCCAAAGAAGAGGTTGCAGATATTTCACTGTTCGACCACAGCAAGCTGACTGCGGCACTCGGGTGCTGCATCTGGGAATATCTCAATGCACAGGGAGTGACAGACTATCGGGAGCGGCTGTTTACACAGGCAGCATCGTTCTATCAGGAAAAGGCGTTCCTCCTGTACAGCATTGATATCTCCGGCATACAGGATTTTATTTATTCCATTGCGGATGACGGTGCGCTGAAAGCGCTGCGCGCACGCTCGTTCTATCTGGAACTGCTGATGGAGCACCTGGTAGATACAATTCTGGGACGCATCGGTGTTTCTCGTGCGAACTGTATTTACTGCGGCGGCGGACATGCATATCTGCTGCTGGCGAATACGGAGCAGACGATAAAAACGCTTACAGCATTTGAAAGCGACATTAACGGCTGGTTCCTTGATATGTTTGGCACTGCGCTTTATGCAGCGGGCGGATATGCACCATGCTCGGCAAATGACCTGAAAAATGAGCCGGACGGTACTTATAAACTGATATTCCGCGAAGTCTCTAATCAGATATCTGCCCGGAAGCTTAAACGCTATACGGCGGCGCAGCTGCTCCGCATGAACCATCGTACTTTACAGGATGATATGCGTGAATGCAGAATATGCCACCGTACTGATCGGCTGGGCGAAAACGGCAAGTGCCTGATCTGCGAAGGAATTGAACGCTTCTCTAAAGCAATTCAGACCAGGGACTTTTTTACCGTGACAAAGACGGCTGACAGTGAGCGACTGCTCCCGCTGCCGGATGGATGTTATCTCGTAGCCGATACAGAAAATACACTGCGTCAGCGAATGAAGTCCGATGAAGGATATATGCGGTCTTACTGCAAAAACAGATTTTATACCGGCTCGGATATCGCTGCAAAATTATGGGTCGG